>ERZ802821.1798-NODE-1798-length-10988-cov-20.2781_pt1 | contig 10988 bp, 8 predicted proteins | sample MGYA00345648_ERZ802821 | MGnify/ENA primary metagenome ERZ802821 (study PRJEB30503, sample SAMEA104212357) | marine metagenome | biome: Westerlies Biome; feature: [SRF] surface water layer (ENVO:00010504) within the epipelagic zone...; material: water... | reverse complement strand
CTATCGTTGTCGCGCATTTTTCCCACTCCTGATGCCGCACTGAATTGGCCCGCATGGTGCCTCTAGCCGATCCTGAAAATGCTAGTTTGTTACTGGCTTGCTAGCAACTGGCAATGGTTCTGTAAAAGCCGTCGCCAGCATCCTGATAGTTTCGTTGCCATTCTTCAAAAATCTGCTAGTCTGCACGATCTACCCTGAATGGCAAAAGTCGTCGTGGGATATATCATTTGGAGGAAATTAAAAATGAAACGTAGAGATTTTATTGCCAAAGGCGGCATTGTAGGCGCTGGCGTTGTTGGCGTAGCGGCCTTGTCAGGCTGTGAAGATAAAAAGGAAGTTGCAGCTCCGGCAATTGTTGCTGACCGTGTAGAAATCGCCATGGTATCTACTTGGCCGCGTGACTTTCCAGGTCTTGGAACTGGCGCGCAGCGCTTTGCCCAGCGCCTTTCAGACGTAACCGATGGCCGTATTCAGGTCACATATTATGCCGCTGGCGAGCGTGTCGGTGCATTTGACTCATTTGATGAAGTGGCTTCGGGTAACGCTCAGGCTTATCACGCTGCCGATTACTATTGGAAAGGTAAGCATCCGGGCTGGGCGTATTTCACCGCCGTCCCATTTGGCCTGACTTATCCTGAAATGAAAGCCTGGTTGCACTGGATGGGTGGCCAGGAGCTGCATGATGAACTGGCCGGTGAATTTGGCTTGAAATGTGTGCCGATGGGAAACACCGGCGTGCAGTGGGGTGGCTGGTTCAACAAGGAAATCAATTCAGGTGAAGATCTGAAGGGATTGAAGATGCGTATTCCGGGCCTTGGTGGTGACGTCATGGCCAAGCTGGGCGCATCGCCGGTGTCATTGCCGGGTGGGCAGATCTATGAAAACCTCGTATCTGGTGCAATTGACGCAACCGAGTGGGTTGGCCCATGGAATGATGAAGCCATGAAATTTTATGAAGCTGCAAAATATTACTACTTCCCTGGTATGCATGAGCCAGCATCACAGCTTCACACCGGCTTTAACGCCTCATTCTGGAGCGGCCTCAGCAAATCAGATCAGGCATTGATCGAAGCTGTTGCTCAGGGTGAAGACAACAACTTCATGGCTGAATATAATGCCAAGAACGGCGCCGCGCTTGAGCGTCTTGTGAAAGATCAGGGCGTCGTCGTAAAAGAGTTCAATGACGATGTTTATGCGGCCTTTAAGCGTGGTTCTGATGAAGTGTATGAAGAAGTGCAAGCGCATTCTGCACTTGCCAAAAAGATCCATGAATCAATGGTAAATGCACGCAAAACGGTTGGTGATTATGTACAGCTGAATGATGTTGCATACACCAATAAGCGTAACGCTGCATTGAGCTAATCAGAATTGAGGGCCGCCGGAGTTTCCGGCGACCCTCTCTTTCCACCCATTTATTTATTGCAAAGTTTCAGTGATGGCGTTTTTGTCTCAAACTGCCCTTTTTCCGGTATTGCGCATGCTCGGTCTTGCCAGCGCGCTGTTAGCCGTTATTTTTGTGATCAATAATTTTCTGATTTTTGGCGTTGATGCGCCAGGTATAATCAACACGCTTCGTCTTGGTGATGCGCTTGGTGTCGAACAACCAAAGCAAGGCTATAATATAGCTCTTATACTGCTTGGCATCGCGCAAACGGCGGTGGTTGGTCTGGCGCTTGCCTATGTTTTTTGGCATTGCCAGAAAACCAATGATTTGCGAAGCGACGCGAACTGGATGGACAGCGCATCGGCCTATATTGTCAGGCTGGCATTCTGGGCTGTCCTGCTGGTGGGACTGGCCGATGCCGTATTGTCATTTTTGAGGGTTGAGGGGTTCCATACGGTGCTTTTTGGTGAGGCGGGTGGTGCGGCCATCGCATTGCCGAGCCAGCGTGGCTTTTTTGTCCATATCCCGTTAATTTTGCTGGCTGGTCTTATAGCCGTAAAAGAAAAATCCGTCTCATTTGTGTGGCTGACACTGCTTGTTGTGATGGCAGAATTTCTGATCGTGGTGGCGCGTTTTATATATGGTTATGAGCAAACATTTATGGGGGATCTGGTGCGCTTTTGGTATGCGGCGCTGTTTCTTTTTGCATCTGCCTACACGTTAAAAGAAGATGGGCATGTTCGGGTTGATGTGTTGTATGCGGGTCTGCAACGTCGTACGAAATCAATTCTCAATATTATTGGTACGGTGTTTTTTGGGATTCCGCTCTGCTGGCTGATTTTGATGCGGGGCATGTGGGGCAAATCTAGTTTAATCAACAGCCCGATGATGAATTTTGAAACTTCGATGAGCGGATTTGGTATGTATGTCAAATATCTCATGGCGGCGTTTCTTGTGGTGTTTGCGCTGAGCATGATTTTGCAGTTCACTGCTTATCTTCTCAACTCGATGGCCGATATCGAGGAAAACCTGTCTGATGACGATTCGGGTGAGGAGGTTGTTGCCTAATGGAACTTGTTTTCCTCGCTCTTTTATTTTTACTGATGATGTACGCGCTTGGCTCTGGTTATCCGGTTGCTTTTGCGCTTCCTGGATCGGCGATTGTCACAATTGTGCTGGCTGGGCTGACGGGGTTGGTAATTGAGGGTGATAGCAGTGCCTATTTCATTCAGGATGGCCCTATTGAATGGCTGACAGCCGGTGTAACCAATTTCCGCGGAATTTATTGGGAGGTTGAACGCGATACGCTGATCGCCATCCCGTTGTTTATTTTCATGGGAATCATGTTACAGCGCTCAAAGATTGCGGAAGATCTGCTGGTAACAATGGCCCAGCTTTTTGGGCCGATTCCCGGTGGTCTTGGTATTTCTGTGGTATTTGTTGGTGGCTTGCTGGCGGCAACCACCGGCATTGTTGGCGCTACGGTTGTGGCGATGGGGCTGATTTCCTTGCCAGCCATGTTGCGTAATAATTATTCACAATCTCTTGCAACTGGCACGATCTGCGCTTCTGGTACTTTGGGCCAGATTATTCCTCCGTCAATCGTTCTTATAATTTTAGCTGATCAACTTGCTAGCGCTGCAGACCAGGCTGCGACCATGCGCAAAGATTTGTACAAACAGGCCACCGGTCAGTTTAGCATGCCCTCGGAGTTCAACATTATTTCGACAAGTGCTGGCGACATGTTTTTGGGTGCTTTCCTTCCGGGCATTATCTTGGTTGCGCTCTACATGGCTTATATTTTGATCGCTGCACTCATACGTCCAAAAATTGCGCCAGCAGTTCCATACGATGGAAAATTACTGGAAAGGTCATTTTTGCTGAAGGTTACGTTGGCATTATTCCCACCATTGCTGCTGATCTTTCTCGTGCTTGGTTCAATAATTGCTGGGATTGCCACTGTGAATCAGGCTGGCGCGATTGGTGCAATTGGCGCTATGTTGATGGCTGGCTACAAGTTGCATGAGGGAACAAGACAAGCGTTTTACCCGGCTATTTTGACCATTGCCTCATTGTTACTCATCTGGTTGATATCAGCCAATTTTAACCTCAATATTAAAACCATCAGCGAAAGCGCAGACTGGTTTGGTCTTGCTATAGTTACGGTGGCGGTGATTGGTCTGTTGACTGGTATTGCTTGGAGTGGATGGCGAGCTTATACTATTGAAGAAACATTGACGGAGGTAATGAAAGAGACTGCGAAGACAACGTCTTTGGTCTTTATTATTCTCCTTGGCGCGGCGATGTTAACATCTGCTTTTCGTGGATTTGGCGGTGAGGAGGTTGTTAAACACTTTCTCTCAAGCTTGCCGGGTGGGTTCTGGGCACAGTTCATAGTTGTGATGCTGGTCATTTTTTTGCTTGGCTTTTTCCTTGATTTTATTGAGATTGCCGTGGTGGTTGTCCCAATTGTGGCGCCAATTTTGCTGGCTGATCCGTCTGCTAACATCACTGCTGTTTGGTTGGGCGTAATGATAGGCCTAAATATCCAGACATCATTCCTGACGCCACCTTTTGGCTTTGCTTTGTTCTACCTGCGGGGTGTCGCAAGTAAGGCCGTTAAAACAATTGAAATGTATAAAGGCGTGATACCATTTATTGCATTACAGATTGTCGGGCTGTCGATTGTTGGTTTTAATCCGGGACTGGTGAATTATCTGCCGACCAAAACATTCCTGACGAGCGAGACAGCACCGCCACCCAAGAATCCAAGGCTTCAATTATGTCTGGAAGATTATTTATTCGATTTTTATGCGAATAATGAAACTGCCTATAACGCTGAACTTGACCGTTTAAAGGGCGCTGATCTATCTGTTCTGCCGCCGGCGAAGCAGCAAGCGCTGGCTTTGAATATACAGACGGCCGGCATGGTTTTTGACCTTGTGGCGGATATTAAAAACGCCAAATCGGTGATGGCTGATGCGGCTATTTCCTATGCGCCCGTGCATACTGAAGTCAGAGCTATCGAACGTGGTATCCGGCAAGGTGAAGCCGAAATCAAACAACTACAACGTGAATTGCGGGCGACCGACCGGGTCAGCAAACGAAACAAAATCCAGAGCCGGATTGCGGCGCTGAAAGATGACATCGCCAGCCAGCGCAAACTGATCCCGTCAAGCTGGCAGAATACTAACAGAGACTTCAAGAAACTGACCGCGCAGCTGAACGCGTCGCGGGTGAAGCTGCGTCGCCAGTCTGATCAGGCTTATGCAGATATTCGTCTATTGGTGACCTCGCTGGAGACCGAAGCCGAGCTGACAGCCATTGGTGAAACCTTGCGGCAAATTCGTGCGGATATGGCGGCTGCACCGCCTGCCGATCTTCTGCGCCGGGTCAAAACAAGCTATAGTGACCTTGGCAAAATTCCCGATGTTAGTGACGCTGTAAAAGCGTTATCCGACGCCCGGTCTGTGCTGAATGATCCGTCACCGGATCGGCAAGAGGCGACGGCAGTGTTGGATGCGACCCTTGCCATCATTGATCGTGAGTTGGCCTGGCGAAGTGCTGCAAAAACCACGCTTTATACCGAGCTGTTGGCGTTTGAGAGTTTTGCCCGGTCTAATTTAGGGCTGCGTGAACAGGATCGGTTGACGCCAGAGCAGGTTGATATCATCACCCCATGTCTGGCGCAGCATCGGAACCTGACCTTGCAGTTCTAGCTGATAATCGGCAAAGTTGGGTGAAGGAGGCTATATTGTCAAAAGGCATAAATACCCAGGCAGTTTTGGCGATGCGCGGCGCCGGATATTATTCTGAGCGCACCGCTGGCGCGCGCAATGTCATCAATGATGCAGGCGCGATGGTGATTGATGCTTTGGCGCAAGCTTCGCAAACAAAAACTCTACGCATCGCTGATTATGGCGCTGCTGACGGTGGGACCAGCCGTGAAATGTGGGACATGGTGATCGGCCAGCTTCGTGCCACCGGTGATCACCGGCAGATCGAGATGCTCTATACAGATCTGGCCAGCAATGATTTTTCAACGCTGTTTCGGATGATGCAGGGCATGCAGGGTGATCCGGCAATTGCCTATCAGAGCCGCTATGAGAATGTCTTTGTGCATGGGTGCGGTACCGGTTTTCATCAACAATTAATGGCAGACGCCTCGCTCAATCTTGGCTTTAGCGCAACGGCTATGCATTACGTCTCAACAAAGCCGCTGGAAATTCCGGGACATGTGCATGCGGCCTGCGCAGACCCGCAGAGCCAGACGGCTTATGCGCGTCAGGCGGCGCAGGATTGGGAGAATATTTTGCTGGCGCGTGCGGCTGAATTGATCCCTGGCGGACGATTTATCTGCCTCAATTTTGGGATAGATGAACAGGGCCGATATCTTGGCAATACCGGCGGTCATCACATGTTTGACCATTTTCATAAATTCTGGCTGGCGCTGTATCAGGATGGCAGCATCACCAGCGATGAATATCAACGTGCCAGCTTTGCCCAATATTACCGGACGATGGATGAGTTTTGCGCGCCATTTAATGATGCTGAAAGCGTCGTCAGCAAGGCTGGTTTAAAGCTTAAATCCTGTCACAGCAAATTGACCAAATGCCCCTATGAAAAAGCTTTTCTGGATGCTGGCGGCGTTGGTGGCAGCATGACAAATCTGGATTATGCGAACAGTCTGATCCCGACGATGCGGTCATGGTCTGAAACTGTTTTCCGTACCGCGCTGGATGGCCGCGATGCGGATGAAGCCGCGCAGATTATTGACCGGTTCTATACCGCCTATCGTGATGCTGTTGCCGCCGACCCAACCGGCCATGCGATGGATTATGTCCACATCGTTCTGGATATCGAAAAAGCCGGCTGACGCTTAATAGCCTATCGCGCACCCATCTTTACGCGGATCTGAACCAGCGATCAGCATACCTGTTTCCCAGTCGATATAGATGGCCTGCGATCCGCCAATGGGCTTTTTCGCTGGTTGGATATTATGGCCCCGCGCCCGCAACGCCTCGCGCATGGCATCGCTAATTGGCTCTTCCACTTCGACGACATCGCTAAACGGGTCTGGAAAAAACCGGGGCAAATCCTGGGCTTGCTGAATATCCATTCCATAATCCAACAGCCGGGTGAGGAACTGCATATGGCCAAAGGCCTGATATTCACCACCCATGACGCCAAACGACATGACGGTTTTCCCGTCCTTGGTCGCCATGCCCGGGATAATCGTATGCAGCGGACGCTTGCCGGGGGCAATGCAATTTGGATGGCCGGGATCGACAACAAACCCCTGTCCGCGGCATTGCAGCACAATGCCTGATTGCGGCGTCATAAGACCGGCACCAAAGCTGTGAAATACTGTGTTGATCAGGCTGCACGCATTGCGGTCTTTGTCGACAACCGAGATATATACCGTATGTTTATGCGGCGGCAGCGTTGTTGGTGGCAAATCGGCATAGGCCTTGACCGGGTTAATCTGTGCGCGGATCGCTGCGGCATAATTGGCGCTCAACATCTGGTCAACCGGCACATCACTGAATTCCGGGTCTGCAAGATACAGATTGCGGTCACGATAGGCGATACGTCCGGCTTCAATCTCATGATGGATGCGGTCAACCGACAGCGGGTGATCGCCAAATTTATCGACCCCGGACATGATGTTCAACAGCATCAGCGCAATCACACCCTGGCCATTTGGTGGGCATTCCCAGATGTCATAGCCGCGAAAATTTGATTTAATCGGGGTCACATAATTTGCCAGCGCCATGTCCAGATCGCGCTGTGTATGCCGCCCGCCAAGCGACTGTAATTTACCAAGCAAATCGTCGGCAACCCAGCCTTTATAAAACCCGTCACGCCCGTGCGCGGCAACGGCTTCTAAGGTTTTGGCGAGGTTCGGATTGCTGCAGCGGTCACCATGTTTATAGTCCTCGCCATTTTTCAGATAGACGCCTGCGATATCGGCGTCACCTGCCAGAAGATCATGACAACTGGCAAAGTCTTCGGCAACCCGGTGGGTTATTGGGAAGCCGTCACGCGCATAGCCGATTGCCGGTTGCAACAGATCGGACAGTGGCTTAGTTCCATAATCACGGTTCAGTTGCGTCCAGGCATCAATCGCTGTTGGTACGGTCACCGAATGCGGTGATTGCTGTTCAATTTCGGTGATGCCTTGCTCTAAAAGCCACTCGGCTGACAGCTCTAACGGCGCCCGTCCAGAGCCGTTCATGGCGACGATGTTATCGCTACCCGCCTCGGCATACAGGCAAAAACAATCGCCACCAATACTGGTTGATTGTGGCTCTACGACAGCTTGTACGGCGCCGGCGGCAAGGGCGGCATCCATTGCATTTCCACCATTTTGCAGAACCGTCACCGCGGCCTGTGTGGCAAGCGGGCTAGAGGTGCTTGCCATGCCATGTGGGGCAAGAACAGGTGATCGGCCGGGGCGTTGAAGGCTGCGCATGATGTTTCCTTTGCCAAAATAAAAAGAATCACTTTAGATGAGAGGCATAGCGCATTTCGACACACGCCTGCAATAGCTTATCAGCCGGTTTGTCGCTGGCGGCGCTGCATGGGTGTTTAGGTTATGAACGGGAGACCAGCGATGGAAATTGGCTTTATCGGACTTGGCAATATGGGCGCGCCAATGGCAAAAAATCTGGCCGCTGCCGGGCATCAGATCACCGGATTTGACCTTGACCCGGCACATGCCGCAGCGATGCAGGGGGCGATCACTGTGGCTGCCAGTCTGGCGGATGCGGCGCGGGGCCGGGATGTGGTGATAACGATGCTGCCGAATGGTGCAGCCTTGCATGATGTGGCGAGCGACATTATTCCGCTGATGTCGCCATCAGCCTGTTTTATCGATTGCTCAACTGTCGATATCAAGACCGCCAAAATTGTCGCCGACATGCTTGAGACAGCCGCGCTACGTGGCCTTGATGCACCGGTATCTGGCGGCGTTGGCGGGGCGACTGCCGGCAGCCTGACCTTTATGGTTGGCGGCGATGAAGACACGCTGGCGCTGGCCCGCCCGTTATTTGAGATCATGGGGCAACGGGTGATCCATTGCGGCGATGCTGGCGCCGGACAGGCGGCGAAGATATGTAACAATATGATTCTGGGTGCGACGATGATTGCCACCTGCGAGGCTTTTGCGCTGGCTGATCAGCTGGGGCTTGACCGACACCGCTTGTTTGACGTTGTCAGCACCTCATCCGGCAGCTCATGGTCGATGAATAGCTATTGCCCGGCAGCGGGCGTTGGTCCGCCGAGCCCGGCAGATAACGGTTATAAGGCGGGTTTTTCCACCGCCATGATGGTCAAGGATCTGGCGTTGGCGCAAGATGCCGCAAACATGACTGGTACCCATACACGCATTGGCCAGCTGGCCTTGCAGATTTATCAGCAGTTTGCCGCTCTGCCAGATCACGCCGATCAGGATTTTTCGGCCATTCTGAATGATATCAAAAACCCGGATCAACCAGCATAACACCGTCACTTTTCGGACATGGTTTTGCTTGTGATGTGATGGCTGGTCAGGCTTTTGACCGGCTGTTGTTACGCTGATGTTCGGCCTGTAAATTAACCAGAACAGCGGTAAAAATAAGTATCGCGCCCAGAACAACAGGCCATTCAAAGGCCTCACCATAGGCCAGAAAGCCAATCGCACTAATTAGCGGCAAGCGCAGAAAATCAAGCGGGATAACAACAATCGCCGGTGCCAGGGCGAGCCCCTTGGTGATACAAAAATGCGCGGTTAAGCCGCCGAAACCAACGGTGAGTACCCAAAGATAATCAATGCCCTGCGGCAATGTCAGCCCACCGGTAAAGCCGATGGCGACGGCTCCCATGCACAGCTGCATAAATGTCAGCCAGAATAAAATACAGGTGATCGACTGATCGCTTGTCAGTTTTTTTGTCGCCATCAGCGAGCAGGCAAAACATATCGCACAGGCCATAGCGGCTAATATGGCCGGGTTTATATTCTGCATATCTGGTCTGGCAACAATCAGCACACCGGCAAATCCCAGCCCTACCGATAACAGGCGGCGCCGCGTCAGCGCCTCGCCAAGAAATAAGGGCGCCAATAGAGCCACCCAAATCGGCGTTGAAAATTCCAGCGCAAATAGCTGTGAAAACGGGATAAAGGCAACCGCCAGAAACCATAAATTTTGTCCGGTAAAATGCGCGGTATTTCGCAGCATATGCAAACCAAGGCGATCAGTCTTAATTTGCGTCAATGTGCGGGCGAAAAAACCAACCGCCAGCACAATCACCAGCCCAATCAGCGAGCGCAAAAACATGATGTCAAAGGTGCTTAATTCGGGTGCCAGCTCGCGGCCTGATATCGCCATCAGGCTGAATGACACCATCGCCCCAACCATCCAGAACGCGGCTTTGAGAGGCTGCGACGCTGCTGACATAGATAAAAACCTTTTCATGAAACAGGCGCAGGCCTGAAATATTATCAAACCCTAACTTATCGAAATAGCAGCGCAAGTCACTTTATTTTATCTGGCAGTTTGTAAAATTGTGATGGGCAAGAAGCGGCAATGATGATTCGTCAACCGTCTTGCCGGATGGTGACCTGATCGGTCTGGATGTTGATCATCTGGCATGTTACCCCATATGATGCTGGCGCGCAAAACTGTGCCGCAATCATTTAGAACTATGGGGGGTTCGATGCAGCATAAGACGCCATCGGTTGTGGGGCTGTTTTTTGAGGTGCAACCAAAGCCGGGCCAGCGGCAGGCCTATTTTGATCAGGTCGAGGTGTTAAAACCGTTTTTGGCCACACATGACGGGCTTTTTTGGATGCAGCGGTACCAGTCACTGGATGATCCCGGATTGATTCTGTCACATCAATATTGGGCGGGTGAACAGGCGCTTGCAGCCTGGCGGCAGAACGCCGATCATCGCCATGCACAAATGCAGGGAATGTCGCATATCTTTGCTGATTATCGTATTCGGGTGGGGCCGCGCGTCTGGCATTGGGATGGCGAAAAAGACGCTGGTTTTTTGCCGGTCGGGCCAGCCCCCGAACGGCCCTATATTCTGACCCTGCATATGGCCGCCGATTGCGATGCCAGCGCGATTGCCGCTGGCCTGTCTGTTATCAGTCTTTCTGTTACTGGTCTTTCCGTTACGGGCTGGTTTGAGTCTGTGGCGGATGATAAGAGCGGGCTGATCATGGCCGCATGCGCTGATTTCACCGCATCAATATATCAGCATATTCTGCGCTGTGGCGCGACCAGTGCCGCGCTGTTTGCGCCAACCCGTGATTATGGTCTGTTTGACCGGCAGGCCGCACCCGCGCCAGCAGGGGCACGGAACAAACGAACAGCATCATCCTGACGGTTGCGTATAGGCGTTAGACATATCTGATTTTGGATCATCAATGTGACCGGTCGAAAACGCCAAGCTTGACACCATAATCAACAGCGATGCCATAATCGGGATCATCATCACTATCGATGATCAGCTGGCCGGATTTTGTCAGCAGCCGGTGACAGTCATGGCTTAGATGTCGCAGCTTCACAGTTTTGCCAGCCGCATCATATTTGGCGGCAATATCCTCAATGGCCTGCAG
>ERZ802821.1797-NODE-1797-length-10994-cov-10.2901_pt1 | contig 10994 bp, 4 predicted proteins | sample MGYA00345648_ERZ802821 | MGnify/ENA primary metagenome ERZ802821 (study PRJEB30503, sample SAMEA104212357) | marine metagenome | biome: Westerlies Biome; feature: [SRF] surface water layer (ENVO:00010504) within the epipelagic zone...; material: water... | reverse complement strand
CCATGCACATAGACAACCAGAGCATCGGCGGAACGCTTACAATCATACAAATCAATGGACGTTTGATCAACAGGAATGCCAGGAAGTTCTGCGTAAGGGACTGTCTTCCATGGAGCTGCATAGAGACATGAAGGCAGCAAGCCAATAAGGACAAGCGCGATCCCCAGGAATTCAAGATTCCTGCGTGGCGACAGCAAACACTTCATCAGAGCAAGACATCAAAAGAATGCGACCTTTACTGTATGAGCACCGATTCCCTGTATCCATCTCAAAGATTTGTACATGTGTAACAGGATCTGTCTCAAGCAATCTGATGTGATTCCAACTAAATTCTGTCGATGGAAGCTGGCAGCCGTGGAGTTTCATCCATGCTTCATATGCCGACCAAAGCAAACCGCAACGAACCTGACGCGATATGCAAGGATCCTGATCGACATCAAATCCAATCCCAGACCATTGGCTTTCATTCGAGACTGACCAACCCATGGCGCGCTCAACAGCATGCCAATCAATGCCAAGAATCGATTGGACATCTACACCACATTGACAGTTTGATCCAGCTGATACGAAAACTGTATTTCCATTGTGGGCAATCGACAGAGAAACTGATTCAACATGAGAATCTCGCAGGAATAACGTCGGCCTGCCATTATTCGACGAGCGAATATCGATCAATTCAAAATCAAGATGCATCTCGCGCACAAGAAGAAGTTTCAGGAGCAATCGACCATAAATAAATTGCGCCCGACGAAGATCGTGCCGATAGTTGCGTTTGTCAAGTTCGCGCCTCTCAGCAGAAGCAAGGTAGCAGGTAATATTGCGCCATGAATCAATGGATGATTCGTCCAGAATAGCAGCGGAAAGGAAAAGCGAAGACAAACTCAATAGATTCATGTTGATGAATCATTTTTCATCCGATCAAGAAGAATGAGTGTATTCCGATCAAGGGAATCAAGAACACGACGCATGGCCTGCTGATGCTGACCAACGGCATTCAAAGGGTTACCTTGAACCGACAGCTGAGCCGATGTTTGGGATGCTACATGCTCCTGATCAGAGGAAGAAAAATCAGACGTGGGTTCAGAACATAAAGCAGATGACCAAGCTGCCTTGTAATCCTCACTCGAAAATTGGTGTAGCTCATGAGAGATTGAAACAGCATTGGATGGTCGCACAATCTCAGGCAAAGACAGCAAATTCGAAAACGCAAACAAGTCGTCCCATTGGCCCCAATTGACCTCCATTCCCCTCAGCCACAACGCCATGATGGCTTGTGCAAAAGCGTCAATGGACTCAGACTGCTTGGAGGAACCGGTCGACAACAAAGAAACATCCTGGAAACCGTGAAATGTTGATTCAGCAAAGCCAAGAAGGGTTCTGCTGGCATTCAATTCAAGGAAGAGTCGCTGACCATCTCGATACATGTTCAGCAAGACCTGACGAAACCGCACGGGCTCTATCCATTGTTGTACCAGCAATTGCACCTGATCAATTGAAGAACTGGGATATTGCTCGGTTGAACAACAGGAATAGACGCTGAAGCGAAGTGGACTTAAGGATAATTTTGTATAGAAATTGTTCATCACCGCGGCACCCGCAGAAAACAATGGGGTGTGATAAGCACGATCCAGTGGCGTGGGAAGTACAAACCCTCCATACTCACCGATCAGAGCACTGAGCTGATCGAAGCCCATCTTTTGCGAAAAGATCAATCGATGGGATGGCGAATTGTCCGATATGAGATAAAGATCATCCACTTCAGAGAGACATTCACCCAGCCGTACATCACTGAGACCCGATACCAAAACTACAGTGCCTTCTACAAGCTCATCGAGATATGTGCTGTCTGCATAGAGTTCGTCAAAGGCATGAAGAACGGCCTGCACATCAGAAATATCATCACAGTTGAGGCCACCAGAAAGCATTAAGGCATTAATTTCACCGGTGCTGTGACCGACCAAAGCCGAGGGCTTGAGGCCAAGGGTTCTCAAGAGGCCAAAGTATGCAACTGAGACCACAAATAAACTCTTGGTGGCATTATCGTGGTGATTGGCTGTTTCCTGCAAAATCGCAATCTCAGAATCAGATAGCAGCTCACCCCATGCAGGGTGAAGTGAATCACCCAAAAGAGAATCTCCGTCAGAGGCAGCATCAACAAATTCGAGCAGAGCTTTTACCGATGGCATAAAACGAGCCAATTCAGACAGATGGCCAAATGGGATCAATGCTTCACCTGGGAGCATCACTGCTAAATCAGGCTCAACCTCAGTCAGGCTTCTGGACAGACTGTGATGCTGATCCGGATGGTCAATCAGCCTCTGCAAAGAGGTCTGGAGGCGAATTAGGCTTCGATCAACCAAGCCGATTCGATAAGTCGTCCCCTCACGTCGATCAGATCCAAAACGAAGGCACGAACAACCATCCCCATTCAATCGATTCAATGAAGAAAGAGCGAGCGAAGCGATAGTTCGCAACTCATCCTCATTAGCAAAGGAAAGGCAGATCAAATGAACAGGACAACCTGTTGAAACGCGCTTGCGTAGTGGTGCTTGCTCGGAGGGTGGGGGAGCGACTGGCGTAGATCGACTCGATGGACCCGTCAATAAGCCCGAAGCCTTCAATAGGTTCTGATCACGAGGCAGCATGTGCTGCTCGATCACAAGATGGCCATTGATTCCACCAAAACCAAAGCAATTAATCGCAGCTCGTCTTGGTACAGACGGTTGCTCATACCAGGGACTTAATGCCATCGGGAGGAACAACCCCTCCCTGCCAGAACTGAGCTGGTCAATCGGTTGATCGCATCGAGAACCGGGGTATAACCCGTAGGCAACGGCATAGGTGGCGCGAATCAATGCTGCCATTCCGGAGGCAGGAATACTATGGCCAATCAGCGATTTCAGGGCACCAAGTGCAAGAGGACGCCTACGATCTTGAGGTCTAAAAACCTGTTGAATCGATCGCAATTCCGTCAGATCTCCAAGGTTAATGCCAGTTGCATGGGCCTCAAGAAAGCCAATATCGCGCGGTTCAATCCCGTCAAGTTGTTCATAAGTGTTGCGCATGGCCTGGATCTGGCCACGACTAGACGGTGCAAGAATAGACGAATCATTTCCATCACTAGCAAGACCAAATCCACGTATGACGGCATAGATCCTGTCAGAATCTTGACAGGCTTCCTCTAAACGTTTGAGAACAACAAAGCCAACACCTTCAGACAATAGTGTGCCATCAACAAGGGCATTAAATGGCTGAATATCAGTGCTTGATATCGCACCAAGCATCGAGAACATTTGAATAATTGGTACTGCCATAGTGGCCTGTGAGGCACCGACCAACATCAAATCAGTTTCACCCTCTGCAAGAGAACGAACGGCTTGTTGGATAGCAACAATCGCCGAAGTACAAGCAGCATCAACAAGAAAATTCGGCCCCTGAAGATCAAGGCGATTAGCAACCAAACCGGAAATCACATTGGAAACGAGACTCGCTGCAATCGAAGGATTCGGAAAAGGCTCCATCCGCTTCAAGAGAACATCCACCAAAGCCTCAGCTTGCTTTTCGCTGAAAAGATCTGGATACGCGAGAAGCAGCTCGCGGATAACTTCCAAACCAGAACCACCCTGCAAGCCAGACCAGAGTCCACGATGAGGATGATCGCCTCGACCGATCACAACCCCTGTTCGATGCCTAGGGATACAAGTATCGGGCCGTCCTGCCTGATGATCAAGGAGCGCCTCGGATGCTACTTGCAGACACAAAAAAGGAGAGGGATCGCCCTCAATATCACTCGGAGGAACGCGAAAACGCCTGGCATCAATCCAGGACATATCCCGAATTGAGCCATAAAGATCATTGTTTATTCGATAAGGGTGATTTGCACCCCTAGGATGATTCTGTTGATAAGGGCGAACAGTAGATGAGGCAGCTTTCTGAAGCCTTGTGCGAGGCGCACGGCAGGAATCAAAAAATGCCGACGGGCCACAGAAGCCTGGATAACGCAGGGACAGCCCAACAATGGCGACAGACTGAGTCATGCGTTCTTTGGAGATTTAATTCTGCCAGTTATCTCATTCATGCCACATGGCTGCACAATCGCGCCACAATGTTAACATGGTGAAATAGGAAAGCTTGAGCGCTCTGTGTCGCATTTTCTCCAACGCCCATGACATTGATTCAAGAAAGCGAAATCATCGATATCATTTTCAAGCAATTTACAGCTGGAAAAGAAAGTACCGATGCGGACATAGCCATCACCGGATCAACTCAGTTAGTAAGAGACCTTGGATTCAGCTCTGTCGAATTTGTCGTGATCTTTGAAAAAATCCAAGCCCTGCGAAGCGAGAGGATTAATTTCATTGATCTGATCATGCCAGATCGAAGCACCTATGTCGAAGACTTGAGCATCACCCAGATTTTCCAATTCCTCAATTATTCACCGACTGCCCAAATATCTAAATCCCATACAGATCCTTATGCCGAGCAACGCGATGTGATTCAGAAGGATGATATTGATCTCTTGAATCAAGCCATTCGCCACCAAACCTATCCACAGGAAAAAGTCAACACGTCCATTCAACTCTGCTTTTTGCTCTCAGCCCCACGTTCAGGCTCCACACTGCTAAGGCGCATGCTGGGTTGCCATCCAGATATCTATGCACCCATGGAGCTGCATCTGATGTCCTATCTGGACTTTCAGCAGCGCTATCAGGAACTGAGCGATCAAGACCACAAACATCTGCTTGAGGGCACAATTGTTGCAAGGCAGGAAGTGCGGGGGATGAAACGGAGCATCAGTGCAGCAGTTGACCAGATGTATGCGCGGGATCGACGGCCGGTGAGCCAATTCTTCAACGAAATCGATCCACACCTTAAGCAGAAAGTTCTTGTCGACAAGACACCCACCTACGCCTTTAGCCTGAGCACACTTGAGCGGATCAAACAAACCTTTCCTCAGGCCAAATTCATTCACCTCAAGAGAAGCCCCAATGCCGTTATCAAATCGATGATCGATTCTGAACTTGGTCAATTAATCCGTTTCCAGAAAACATCTGGCATTCACACCAATCGTTTTGCGGAGGCTCTTTGGTGCCTCTGCGAGCAGAACATCAGAACGTCCCTACATGATGTCAGTGACCGTGCGATCCTTATCAACTACGAATCGCTGGTTACGGATCCGGAAGCAACAATGACACAGCTGCATGAATTTCTTGGACTCACACCTTCAACGCAGATCGACCCTTATTCGAATCAAACAAACTTCTCGAAAGAACAGGCTGGCCAATTTGCTGGAGACTTGAAAACTTTCCTTCGCAAATCAATAGATCCTAGCGTCGCTAATGAGTGGAAAAAATTCGATTCACTTCAGTGGCTTTCCCCTCCTACACAGGATTTGCTATCTGTTCATAACTGATGCCAGGAGGATAATCAAGCAGGTTCTTGCTGGTGGTGAACTTCGAGGGTTCCATCACAAAAAGAAGCTTTCCGTGTGCATCACAACATGCACCAACAGCCTCAAGGACTGAGCCCTGAACCTGCAAAATTGTAATCGTGAGCTTCACCTTGCCCGTGCGAGGCATGGAATCAAGAAGCATGATCGATAGTTCCTGTGGCAAGGCTGAGAATCCATACATTTCAATTGTCTGAACCAAAAGAAGCTGCAGCAGGGAATCAACCAAGGTCAGATCTCGATAAGGGAGAGTTTGATCGAATTCAGAAATCTCTACACCCAACTGCTCCTGCAACGGAGTCGCATTAGCACTACACCAAGATGTGCAAGACAGTCTATCAATTACAACTCGATCACACAACCTCGCCATGACACCAGAGTGAAATAAGCAAGCTGCATAAACATCCTCTCTCTCACAATAGAGAAAAACACCATCATCAGAAACTGGATCGAAGCGCCATGGACGCGTCAGCATCTCGGACTCACGTGCAATCGACTGCCACGTCACTTTGTAATGAGGACGATGCTGGTATGCCTGCTGAACCAACAGCTCACCAGTTTGCCCATCGTCCGAGATCTGGGTCTTGGCGTGAACATTCACTAATTCACCAGCTGGAATGGTGATTCCATGGAAAACATACAAACTTAACTGCAACACTTGAGGCTGCACTAATGCTGATGATGGAGCAAGATCTGCCGCCAGGCAAAGCACCAATGCCGCAGGAACGACTGCGCGGCCATTCTTTCGATGGCCCAAAAGATAGGGGATCTCTTCATGGAACATCAGACGCCATTCATCCATCTCCAAAGCATCCCTAACCGGCATTGAATGGTATTTCCACAACATCGAAGAATCGATCAATGCTTGCTGTCGCTGCAAACGGCTAGTGACAGACGGATGCAACGCAACGCCGGAGACCTCAACGGCAAGCCACTCAGGATTAAGAATCTCGCGCAGCATCGTTGCTGCATCGTCTGGATGAACAGGCTCAAGACCACGTGCTTGAAAAGCTTTCATCACCTCGCTGCTCGCCATTCCTGAACCTTGCCAAGGTCCCCAATTGACCGTACGCAGGCGAATCTCTGGGTAGCGACGCGAGAACCTGTGCATCACCGTATTCAAGAATTCATTTGCCGCGGCATAATCCGCCTGCCCAGGGTTACCAGACTTTGATGCGATTGATGAGAAACTGATCCAGGTTTTGATCGATGATGGCAAGCCATGACAGAGGAGAACGCACAAAGGCATCACCTTGGTGCGTAAAACAGCCTCAAAAGACTCCCTTGTCTTTGAAAGACAGCTCTGATCCTGAATCACGCCAGCACCACTAATTAACACCTCCACATCGTCCATCAAATCCTGTTCAATCAATGCCTTAAATCCATCTGGCTTCGAGAGGTCCACGGTGTGGTAGTCAAAACGCTTCAACCCTTCGTGACAGCGCTTTAGGTGATTCTCCAGTGAAACCTGGCGTTGAATCTCATCTACCTGGCGCTGCAACGATTTTGGAGTGGTTGCATCCACATCACCAACCTCTCGACTCCTCTTCATCAAAAGGCGCATCAGCTCTTGTGGTGGCAACCCCACAAAGTCCGGATTTGGCTTGTCTGGTTTTGTCCTGCCAACCAGAGACAAGTGACTTTGCGGACAGGTAAGTCGATTCAGCATCTCGGCAACAATGCCACGAGCACCGCCAAGACTGAGAATATGGCCTTCAAGCAATTGAGTATTTCCCACTTCATATTTTGTCTGGCTCACGGATACCAAACGAGGCTCAAAACCACTAAGACAGTGACTGAAAAGGCTGACATCACCAATCTGAACAGCCTGCTCAGCCAGAAAGAAAGTCGCATCACGCACCTCATTCGGTTCCGGTTTCGCATCTGTCGTAATCAACGTGATCGAGCGATCCAGCTCAAGTGCCATGCAGCGCAAGAGAGCGCTTACAGCTGGCAGCAGTGACAACGACGCATCAGACTGCCCGCCCACTGATGCAGATGCCATCGGAGTTGGAGGTCTGTCGGTGCCTTCCCCAGGCCAGGCCCAGACCAAAACAGTGGGCGCAGTCTTCTGATCGCGCAGCTTGTTGTGCCACTCCCTGACACAACTGAAAACCTGCCAAATCGAGTCGATGATGTGATCGCCAAGATCACCCGCATTCCCACCAGGGACAATGGGTAGCGCAAGGGGTGGCAAAACCATATGAAGGATTGAAACTTCCAGCTGACGCTGTTCTGAACAATCGTCTTGCAATAAACCAGTTAGCAACGATCGACCTGAAGAGAGGTCGATCAACTTCTGACAATGATCAGTGGTATCAGCTGCGCGGAATGTCTGAAAAATCGTCCATTCAGTCTTTGGATAGATCAGGCGGGATAGACCGGAAGACCCGCTCAGTTCTTTCCCGCATGCAACGCCAACATGAAGCTGGACAGCTCCTGAATGGTTTGCTTTTCTCTCGCTGCTGTTCGAATTTCCTGCATTTGAGCAGGGTCTGGAGCCGTTGGCATGGCGTCGATCAGGGCACCAAGAACTTCCACCTGCTTAATCGAATCGATGCCAAGATCTGATTCGAGATGAGCATCCAGCTCCAACAATTCGGGCGGATAACCTGTGCGATCAACCAGAACCTCAGTGATGAAGGCCTGCATCGTCTGTTGATTGGCAAAGGCATCATCAACTTTTAGAAGATCAGCCGATACAGCCATAGAGGGCGTTGTGACCTTGGCGACCTCAGGTGGAGGTGCAATCGGTACCGGCTGAGCTACCGGAGCCGGGGCAGCCGGTTTGACTGACCCCGGCGGATCTAGCGGCGCCGAACTCAACGATCCAGTCCCGTTATCTGCGGCAGACGGCTGCAACGGAACTGAGCGATCCGTGGACGTCCCGCCAGCCAGCGCTGCAAACACCTGATCCTGACTCTCAAGGAACTTCCGCATGGTCTTCTGGTATTCGGCGTAAACCTCCAGAAGCCGATCAGAGCCTGGCTCAGCCATTGCGTCAGCACGTTTCACTTCATTATCAGACGCGAGCACAGGAACCAGAGGAGACGGTGGCATCGGGCTGCCGTCGAGCGGAATCGCAGCATGTCCATTCACCAGATAAGGCAGTCGCCCCCGTCGCTCCGTCGTCCAGGCTGTCCACCGGGGCTGAGAAGCAAGATGCATGAGCGAGGATTCCTCCACGGGAAATCCAAGAGCAAGCAGCTTGAAGGCAACACGAATCGCTTGTGAAGCCGAATCCTCGCGGTCATCCATCCGCAGAGTGCGCTCAGCGGCAACGTGATTGGCTTGCAGCAGGCGGCTACCGGTCTGACGCGGACCGACATCGACGTACACCGCACCTGGCCAGGCTGTCTCGGTGTGTTCAACCGCTGCTTGAAAATCAACCTGCCCACAGAGATGACGACGCAAGCCAGCCCTGATCTCCTCGGGATCCGTCAGTGCACGGGATGGATCAGTGGACAATCGAACCGCACGCCCTCCGGAAGGAGCATGCAACGCCACCTGTTCCAGAATTTCAGCAAAGGCATCAGCTGCCGGCTGGAGGCTGATGTGGTGATAAGCCACGGAGAGATCGAGGCGCACCGCCTCAACGCCCTCCTTCTCGAGCAAGTCCTGCAATACCGCCAGCTGTGCCACAGGGCCTGCCACCACACCCTGATTGGGGGCATTTCGGTTTGCGAGCATGAGATTTGAGAAAGCAGCCAAGCGCTGCTCAGAGCGCGCCAAGGGCTCCCGAATCACGAGCATGCCCCCACTGGCCTCAGGAGCCAGCCCGGCGATGCAGCGCTCCAGGCAGATCGCACGCTTAACCACCAACCTGACCAACTCGTCCAGTGGCAAAGCACCTGCAGCGTGCAGCACCAGATAGTCACCAATGCTGTGCCCCAGATACGCATCCGGGCTCAAACCCAGCTGATCCAGACAGTCCAGAGCTGCCAACTGGTGCAACATCAACACCACCTGCATCACACTCGGTGACCAGAAGGCAGACCGATCAGCAGCCGACCGGGATCCGCCGAGAACTCTGACAAGCAAGTCCGGATTTGGATGCTGCGTTTGCAGCAGATCCAGAGCCTCGCGTGCCCTTGGACTGGACAACATCCAGGCCGCCCCCATCCCTGGGTACACCGAGCCCTGGCCGGGGAAAAGCACGACCAATGGCGGCGGGTTGGGCGGTTCGGACGACACACCCGAAACATGCAGCAACCCGGGAACGGACTCACCGCCCAGCCGCCTGGCCAACGCATCGAACTGGACTAGGCCGTCGTCTGCGAAGCGGTCCAGCGCGACATATGCCGTTGCGCTCCAAGTTGGGCTGTAACGCGGCAGGACAGGCGATTCGAGGATCTTCGTGTTGATCGGACGTTGCACCCCCGCGAGCTGACGCAACCATTGCTCGATCTGCAGACGGGTTTGACTCAAGGAAGCACTTGGGTCTCGCCCTGAGAGGGGAACAGCCACCACCGAGAGGGCGGCAGGGAGCGGAGCCATCTGCAGCCCTGCAGCCAATCCCCCCATCGATCGACGGTGGCGGTCCGACAGCAGCACCGTGAAGTTGGTTCCACCAAATCCAAAAGCACTGACGGCCGCAAGCCGCTCCCCGGCGATAGCAGGCCATGGCGTGGGAGTCGCTGGCACATACACCGGTCCGTCCCCAGTGAGTTCCGGATGGGGTTCACGGACGGGTTGCTGACCGGGGATGGTTCCATGGCGAAGCGCCAATACCGCCTTGATCAGCCCGGCCAAACCAGCAGAGGCTTTGGTGTGTCCGATCAATGCCTTGACCGAACCAATGGCACAACGCTGCTGATCAACGCCACAGGACTGAAGAAAGCCTGTCAAAGCAGCAATCTCGGAGCGATCGCCAACAGGAGTCCCGGTGCCGTGGGCTTCGTAGTAACGCAACTCACCGGGATGACGGTCACTGGCAGCAAAAGCCCGATCAAACGCCAGCATCTGGCCGCGGTGGGATGGAGCCGTCAAGCTGCGCCCCTTGCCATCACTGGAGGAGCCGATGGCATCGATCACGGCATGTATCTCCGCACCGGAGCTGCGAGCGGTCTCCAGGCGCTGAAGCACGACGACAGCACAACCCTCGCCGATGACGATCCCATCGCTGTCGGTGCAAAACGGCCTGGACTCCCCCTGACGCGACAGGGCACCGGACTGGGAAAAGCAGAAGTAAGGGAAGGGCCCCTGCAGGTTGTCGACGCTGCCGACAATCACCCGATCGCACTCTCCAGCCCGCAGCTTGGTGACCGCCACATCAATCGCTGCCAGGGCGGAAGCACAGGCGGCATCAACCAGAAGATTGGATCCAGACAAGTCGAATGCATTGCTGACCCGACCGGCCGTGACGTTGCTGAGCAGACCTGGGAAGCTTGAGTTGGTCCAACTAGGCAGGCGATCTAACCAGGAACCGAAACGATCTGGATCCGAAGCCAGGGCGGTCTGAATCGTGTAGGCCTGCCCAAGTTCACCGGCACCACCGCTGGCCGCGAACACCACAGCAGTCCGTTCCCGTTCGGATGCCGTGAGG
>ERZ802821.1793-NODE-1793-length-11004-cov-18.9459_pt1 | contig 11004 bp, 13 predicted proteins | sample MGYA00345648_ERZ802821 | MGnify/ENA primary metagenome ERZ802821 (study PRJEB30503, sample SAMEA104212357) | marine metagenome | biome: Westerlies Biome; feature: [SRF] surface water layer (ENVO:00010504) within the epipelagic zone...; material: water... | reverse complement strand
TCACATTATGTCCTAAAAATAAATGTATGATTGATTTATCTCCAGACAGAATTCTGGAATATATACTTAAATAATCATCATTTTTTATTTATGAATCTACTTATATGAGATAGGGTTGATTCAGTATCATTTTTCCTAAAACCTTTATCGGTTATGTCTTCAGAAAGATTTTTAATAATGTTATTTATTTTTTCTGAAAGTTTTGAATATTTACCTAAATCTCTTATGAGCAGTATAACTATAAACACGAGTATTGGAAACATTACGAGTGATGTGATGGTGTAAGCATTTATAAATAAATCATACATCCTTTTTTGCTGCCTCTAATTGTTCAACCTTCTTTTGCATCAATTTATCAACACTGCTTTCTAAGGAACGATTCATGTCCCTAGCCTTTTTAAGATTTATCGAATTGCTTTCAAAATCTTTCCAAACTTGAATTCTCTTTTTTAATATATCCAAGCTCACTTCATGATAGTACCTTTGCAAGCGTGTCATTTTTTGTGCGAAAGGTCCTAAAATATCATGTCTTGCATCATATCTGCATTGAAGATGCTCAGAAGACTCGGTGATTGCCATACCTTTTTTTGCAAGTTCGTTAAGTAATATTTTTCCAGTTTCGGAAAATTCACATTGTATCATTTGATTATATGATTGGTTTCTCGCTTCAGAAAATGTGTACTCAGGAAATTGATAAATAATATCATCAGAAATAACTTTTCCATTATTAGCAATATCATGATCAAGATTTGTGCTAAGAATCACTTTAATCTCGTTATTTCCTACCGGTAATATTTTAACAAAATGATACTCACTATAAATTCTACTTACATAATCTCCATTAATATATAACTTGCCATATCCTTCCGATGGCTCATTATTTTCCATATTCTTTTCAGGGGTGAAAGTAAAATTTTTGACTTGAGTTCTTACTTGATAAAAAGGTTTATTTTTAATAAGTGTGATTTTAACAGATGGTATATTCTGATTTTTTACTTCGACTTTAGGATTATAATATTCTTTCCAAAACTTTATTCTCTCTTCATTATCCTCATGAGCATATGCTGAAGTGATTAGTATTATTAAAAAAGAAAAGTGGAGGATAATTTTTTTCATCTAGGGTCTATAGTATCAAAATGAATAGAGAAATTCCCTTTTTTCTTATCTTCATAATAAAGTCTTAATGTATTCTCAATAACAGTGAAAGCTATATCATCCCATGGAATTTCTGACTCTGAAAATAATTCTACTTCTTCACTCTCTGGTCCAGGCGAATATTTGCCATCTAGAAGCTTACCTAGATACATCATGTAAATTTGACTAATATGTCGTAAGTCGCACATATAAAATAGTTTAATACTATCAGATTTTGCATTCGCTTCTTCGAGTGTTTCTCTTAGCGCACCCTCGGCAACTGTTTCATTGTTTTCTAGGAAACCAGCAGGAAGTGTCCAATAACCCGATCTAGGTTCAGTAGCTCTTTTACACAGAACTATTTTATCTTCCCACTCTAATATACAGCCTGATACAACTTTTGGATTTTGATAGTGGATGTGTCCACATACTGTACAAATAGCTCTTTCTTTATTATCCCCCTCTGGGATTTTAAATTCTGTCGGAGAACCGCAAACGATACAGAACTTTTGAATTGGTTTAGCTATAGACATATAAAACAGTATCCTAACATACCTATGCCTGTGTTTAGAAGGAATATAAAGCTATACTATGATTAGATAAGCTTAAGAGAGATATTTTGAATCTCTTTTCATTGTCTCATAAATTTCATTTGATAAATCAACATCATTAAATTTAGAGTTATAGTCATTTAAGTTGTGTAAATCATTAATAGTAACGTTAATGGTCTTATTGCGATTTTTGAGGACCTCTCGAAATAAAAAATACTTTCTAAGTGAAAATGAAATCTTTGTAACTAACTGGAATAAATAACTTGATCTGCCATGAATATAAACCGGAAGTATTGGACAGTTAAATGACTTAGATAATTTCACCGGCAGTGAACTCCACTTTGAATCTACAGGAGTATTAAATATTCCTGATGAACTTGAAACCTCACCTCCAGGAAATATTACTAATGCACCACCATCAGTCAAATGAGAGTGAGCACGACGTATTGCAGATATGTTATTTGATTTCTCTTTTTTATCCAAAGTGTTAAGTTCTAAAGGAATAATTCGTTCACATATTTCAGGAATTTTTTGTAAAGCTTCATTTGCTAAAAACATATAGTCATCTCTGTAAAATGAAAGTATCTTGCCTAATAGTATTCCATCTGTAATTCCATAAGGATGATTACAAACAACAATCAGTGATTCTTTTTCAGGGACCTCTACATTATTAAGATATTTTATATCGACATCAATATTAAGTACCCTTAAAGCGGAGGACCACCAATTTTCGTCTTTATCTTGTATTTTAGATTCACAATATATCTGATCAACAGTAGTTACGCCTATAAGTCTCTCAAGAAACTTGAAAAATCCTCTTTTAATAGGATTTTTTTCGAATGTTGCTATGGATAATTTATTATGGATATTATTTTGCATAATACCTTTTTACTCTATCGTCGATACTATGAATATCAACATAAGTAAAAACATCAATAGATCTAAACTCATAATCAATCACTGCTCCATCTCCGAACTTTGAACCTACATTTATATAAGCCTTAATTAAACTTGGCAGTGATTTGAATATTGATTTTTCTGTACCATGAAGGTTAAAGTCATCATACATTTTGCATTTAGATAACTTATCAACAGTTACTGATATGTTATCTCTCGGGGTAACCATAATTTTTTTATCCATTAGATAATTTTGTTTAAGATAAGAGAGTTGAGGCATTATTTCATCAGGCTCAATTGTCCAAAAACTTGCACATCCTAATAGAACATCTATTTTTTCTTGCATGATATATTTATACAATCCCTTCCAAAGAAGTTTGAGTACTCCAGATTTTCTGTACGCAGGGTGAATACAGGTGCGACCTAGCTCCAGAAAATTACTATATCCAATGTTTTTTTTAAAAAGATCTATGTTAAAACACATGCTATTTGTTGTGTAACAGTTATCTAACTGAGAGGTAGATGAATACTTTATTACTCTATAAACACCAACAACCTTCTCGAGACTCAATGGTGTAGATTTAGCTTTGACGATAATATGAGTAGCATTTTCATCATATTGATCAAATTCTCTTTTAATTACTTGTCCTTTTAATTTTGTTGTAACTTTTAATTCTTTTTTAAAAATTTTGTATCTTAAGTGTTGTGCTTGGCTAGATTCTTTTACTGTCTCAGCCTCTTTAAATGAAAACTTAGGGTAGGTTTTGCTATGATCCAATAAATGGTTTGTAAGGTCTCTGCTTTTTTGTGTGATAGCCTCAAACACAAGCAAATAGTAACTAAAAGTTATTAAAGAAATAAAAATATTTAATTTATTTTTATCTACATTTATGTGAAAGATTTATTACTGGTAGAATTCCTCTATGCCAAGATTTAACTGTTTGCTTTTTTCTCGCCAACTTATAATCTCAAAATTTCCATCATGATGTTCTACAATTGCTGTACAACTATCAACCCAATCACCATCATTCATATATATCATGTCATCAATTTCAATAATTTTTGCAGTATGAGTATGCCCGCAAATAACACCATCAAAATTTCTGATTCGAGCTTGCCTAGCTACTTGAGACTCAAATTCATAAAGATACTCCAAATATCCTTTTGCTTTTTGTTTCAACATTCCCGAGAAACTCCAATAAGGGAGTTTTAATAATCGTCTCAGTCTATTGAGCTGTCTGCTTACCCATATAGCATAGTTATATGCTCTATCTCCGAAATAGGAGAGCCATGGATACTCCATTGTTTTGTCGTAGTGATCTCCATGTGTGACTAGATATTTTCTCTTATCTATACCGTAGTGAACACACTCATCAACTATAGATATATCTCCAAAAGTTATATCATAAGTTAAATATTTTCTTAGGGCCTCATCATGATTTCCGAGAACGTATGTTACCTTGGTTCCCCGTTTTGCAGAGGTTAAAAATCTTCTGATAATATTTGTATGCTCTTGAGGCCAATGAAATCCATTATTTACCTGCCAACCATCTACAATATCTCCTATCAAGTATAAGTTGTTCGATGTGTATCTTTTTAGAAAGCTTAGCAGTACATCAGCTTGACAGCCCTTTGTACCAAGATGTATGTCAGAAATAAATATCGATCGATAATCATGTGTTTCCACTGTGCAAGATTACAAACGTAAAATGATAGACTGATTAAAGAATCTTTAAGTTTTTGTTAATTCTGGCCAAATTTTGTTTTCACAAAATCTATAACAAGCTTGTGAGATTTGATTCTAGAATCAGAGTTGTATTTAACGAATGCTCCTTTTACGGTACATGCTTCTATAAACTCTTTTCTTGATTGAAAATCATTGAGGGAATAAATATTAGTTTTACTGATTGTCTTTAAAGACTTATCTATAACAATACTACAGATATCAGATTCATTTAATGTCGGTTGCCATGGAAGATATGCTCCTAATAAAAAAGCATGGTTATCAAATCCATGGTAAGAATTAGCTAGCTGATGATATGAAATATTCTCACTCTCTCCAAATTCATTAAATAAATTCATACAATACTTTGCTGGAGTTATCTCATCCAGCTCACCACTAATTAATAATAAAGGAATGTCAGAAGGTTGATAATCTTCAAAAGAAATATCACAAAATGTGTATACTCCAGCTAAGAATGACAGTTTAATGTTTGACGGAATATATTTATCATAAATTTTTTTATTCCTCAGTGAAAGAGCAGAAATGCCGCCTTTTGACCAACCAATATAGCCTACTTGACCATCTAGTCTATGACCGTAGTATTTCGTTAAGTGTTCCAATGTTGCAGTAATATCAGACAACATCATCGCTTCAGAGACACTTACAAAATCAAAATCAATAGCGATATTTCTTGGGCTAAAATGGTCTATTATTACTACAGCGATGTCATTTGACAAAAAAATATCTTTATAGTCATGATGAAATTGAAAAATGCCACCCGCCCCATGAGATATTATAATTATTGGCACCTTTTTAGATGTTTTTGGAAAATAAAAATGAGCAGGAATATTTAAATTTTGACTGGTAACATCAGAATCATAATCATATGTATTTGATGAGGTAACACAAGCCGTAAAGACGTCAGATTGATGTACTGTATTTCCTTTACCGCTGTCAATGCAAGCATGATAAGGGTTAAAAACAGCTAACATAATCAAAAACCCTAAAAAAAGAAATAAAAATATTGTCCTCAGCACACCCTTTAATATATCTTATTTATATTATCTTTTTATTAAATATCTCTGTATAATATTCGAATTGTTAAGTCCCCATCGTCTAGAGGCCTAGGACACTGCCCTTTCACGGCGGCAACAGGGGTTCGAATCCCCTTGGGGACGAAGTCAAGCTTTAAATACACAATAAGATAAAGGCTTACATCAAATCAATAAATTGCAACCCAACACCCAACCCAACATCAGACATTAGTTTAAACATATTTTGTGAAGAAAGCTGTGCGAATTTGTTAATGTTATTTTTAAATTTATATATAATTATAGATATGATTAATCATAAATCTAAACTCATTTGTCCACACTGCAGTCATGAAAAAACTATCACGATGCCCTCGACTTTTTGTCAATATTTTTTAGAGTGTACAAATTGCAAAACAGTTATAAAAGCTAAAGCTGGTGATTGTTGTGTGTTTTGTTCTTATGGAGATATCAATTGTCCTCCAATTCAAAAAAACTCAGCAGAGTGAGTGTGTGGCTACCCACCTCTAAATCTAATTACTAAATGTCTTCAACGTTACTTGCTGTCTGTTAATGTAGATATACGAGTCTTTTCTGTAATTTTTACTGTCAGTCAAATTGACTATCATCTGCTCTATCCTTCCAACCCAACATGCAACCCAACAAATTGTAAGGCAGTCAAAGTAGGTTAATGTTTTCTACTGCTCAATTATCCCACTAAAATCAACAAATAAAATACTTGTTTATTGACCTTTAAGCCTAATCGAGCCTACTATATAAATATAGTAATGTCCCTTGGGGACGAATTAAACTTATTAGCTCAAGAAATAATTCATATAACCAATCGCAAAAATAGGTAGTTGCAGACCAAAGTTTGTCATTACAGCTTTATCTTGCATCAGATATCCAGACATCATCCAACCTAGCGCGCCAATCGAATGTATAAAGATATATAGAGGATATAAATTGAATTGAGCAATGAGTATTCCTGTTAAAACCAGAAATGTACTCCCCCATTTTAGTGTAGTAAGACTCATAGTTATTCTCCTGAATAATTATTTTAAAAAACCATAGATATAATTTAAATAATATGTTTCGATTATATAGTTGAATGAGGAAGATTTTTGAACAAAGAGTTACAAACAAAGATTAAATTTAGAACAATGGTGCGAGTGTATCTAATATCTTTATTTATAATCATGCCAATCGTATTTTTTATTTGGTATATATCTAGGTAGTCTATAGTTGTTTTAGAAGTTTCTTCTCTCGTGATTTGCACTTTTTTGTACATTTTTTCTTTTTACATTTTTTCGAACAATATATTTTCAGCTTAGACATTCTTTATTATACAAATATTGATGAGAAAAAACACTTACAGTAAAAGTGTGGTAATTAAACAATTAAATTTCTTGATTAAAGATTTGTTAGCCAGATTGTCTGATATGGGAATAAAGTTAGTTTACTGGTAACGTCATTGAATTTATTTTGTGAAATTAGATCTTCCCATTCATCAAAACCTATCAGGTTAAGATCCAATAAACTAAGATCCACATCTTTATCTGTAAGATTAGAAATACAAAAAATACTTTGCTTTTTATCAAGACTTTGTCTCCATACTCCGTATAAATTTTTACCTAAGTGAAGTGTGAACTGTACCGCATTAGGATGGAATGCGCGCTGTCTTTTTCTAATATTCGAAAGTGTTTTGAGTTTATTAAATATTTTAGTTTGAAGTTTGGTTTCATCTAATAACTTAATATCCTCATATTTTATTTTTCCTCTATTTAATGATCTATTTTGTCCAGTCTTTTCAAATAATTCATGGTCATTTTTTGTACCAAACAAACTGTGAATATAAAGTGCAGGAACTCCTTCAAGTGACAACATTATTGTATGAATACATATAAATCTTTCAAAACCGAGATTAGACTCTTTATTAAACGCAACAGTCATAGCATCATAAAGTGAAATATTAATTTCATATGGCTCAGGCGTATCTGTATTACTTGAGCGATAAGACACTTTACCTCCATTATTTTCCATCTGTTCTATAAATATATCAATTTCATCTTTTGATAAAAATGATTCAGCTGGACGAAGTCCAATCCCATCATGCGATGCAATAAAATTTAGATAAGATGTTCCTAATTGAGATGGGGGCATGCTCATTGTTAACTTTTCTAGATATGAGGAATCACCAGAGAGAATAGAATATACTAAAATAGGAGGAAGAGAAAAATTATAAATCCAATGCGCTTCATTCGCATTACCAAAATAGGAGACATTCTCTCTAGCTGGTGTATTTGTCTCAGTAACTAAAATAGCCTTTGGTGATAGATAGGTTAATAAGGTTCTAAATAATCTTACAATTTCATGCGTTTTATCAAGATTAATACAACGAGTTCCGATTTTCTTCCAAATAAATGCTACTGCATCAAATCTAAAAACAGTAATTCCTTTAGATAGATAAAATATTATTATTTCAATAAATTCATAGAGAACCACTGGTTTACTGAAGTTATAATCTACTTGATCTCTACTGAAGGTGCACCATACAAATTTCTCACCAGCACTCGTGTCAAAAGAATTCAGTAAATCACTGGTCCTTGGTCTTATAACTTTGGATACATCAAATGTTTCGTCAAAGTTTAAAAAATAGTCATGACCTTTACCCTTCCCTTTTATAAAATTGTTAAACCATTTTCCTTTAGATGAACCATGGTTAATCACAACATCAGCCATCACTCCAAAATCTTTGGAAATTTTTAAAATGTCATTCCATTGACCGAATTTATGGTAAATAGTGTAGTAGTCCATTACAGAAAAACCAGTATCAGAACTTGATGGAAAAAATGGGAGTATGTGAACTATCTCAAAGAAATCTTTGGCGTGGTCATGTAGAAAATTATTGATTGTGTTAATCGGCAGATTATTCTTATCGTTTATTGTGTCTGCATAGGTAATTAATACTATGGTCTTTTCTGACCAAGGCTCACCCTCTTGAGTGATATGCTTTGGTAATTCATGTTGAGAGTCGATAATCTTCGATAAAATACTATCTGTTAGTTGTGTTAATTCATCTGAATTCAATATACCTTCATAAATACGATAAATATGTTGATTAACTCTTTTCTCTAAATTTTCTTTTTTATTTTCTGCCATGTTTGTAGATTTTATATCTTAGAGTCTGAATCAACTATTTCTAAGAATCTTTTTTTAATATCTGGCATGGCAGTTTCGACACGATTCCAATTAGTAATTAAAGGATTTTGATTAGGATTATCTAAAAATTCTTGTCCTGCAATAATTATATTGTTTGCAAATAATTCAATAGCAATCTCTTCTTCATTAATATTTAAATTTAACCCATTTATTTTTGCGTCATTATAATATGTTTCTAATAAATCAAGAGCTGTTCGATAGTATGTAGCTTTAAGAGTTCTTAGTGTATTGTGCGTAAATGTATCACCTTGTGCCGCAAGTTTTCTTATAAGAGTTTTTGTTATATCGATAGACATTTTAGATAAACCAGCATCTCTGTTTTCCTCAGAGAGAGGCTGATGTTTGTGATCATAACTATCAGCTATATCTACTTGACATATCCTATTGTATGCCTGATTACGTTGCATTTCTGATAATAATCCAATTTCTAAGCCCCAATCACATGGAATTCTTATCTCTTTGAGTAGCCTGCTTCTAAATGAAAACTCTCCGGCTAACGGATATCTAAAAACATCAATAAACTCAATATAATCTCTATGTCCAAGAACTTTTTTAAAAGTCTTAAGTAATGGTGTAACTAACAGCCTTGTAACCCTTCCTCCTAGTGAGCCATCTCTTACTCTTGGATAATACCCTTTGCAAAACTCATAGTTAAAATGCGGGTCGGCTACCGGATATACCAATTTTGCTAGTAGTTCACGCGAATAGGTCATGATATCACAATCATGAAGGGCAACTACTTTTGCCTCATTACGAGAATACGTATATCCCATGCAGTACCAAACATTTTTACCTTTCCCAGCTTGGTCAGGCGCAATGCCTAGTGCCATAAAATCTTTATCTAACTTTTTCATTTTTGGGCTGTCATTCCACAATACCGAATGAGATTGGTTTAGATTAGAAAAAAACTCTTTCGCTTTTATGTATTCTTTTTTCGTTGCTCTATCAAGGCCTATAGTAATATGATTTAGATATTTTACTTTACTCAAACATTCAACTATATTTTTTAAGGCTGGCCCTTCTAGTTCTGAATAAAGTGAAGGTAAAATTAATTCAATTGGCGCACTTTTAGAATATTCTCTAAGTTCTCTTTCAATCTCTTCTAATGAACGAGTAGATAAATTGTGTAGAGTACTAATGACTCCGTTTTGATGAAAATCAGACATTTGCAATCTCCGAGGATTTAATTTTTGTTACTACTTTTTCAATACATTCAATCCATCCAGTTGGTGCTTGATGATCACTGAATGTGATATTTTTACTATCTAGACTATCCTTTAATGAATGATTATTAGGAGATTTCACAATACATGGAAAATCTACTACATTTAACATCTCAAAATCATTTTTACTATCCCCTATTGCTACCGTAACAATATTAGATTTTTTGGAAAATTTTTTGGTTTTATCAATAAATAATTTGGTAGCCTTACCTTTATCATGTTCAGAGCAAATATGGGAAAATCTCCCTCCGGTAATAAGATTCAACTTAAATTTTTTAAGAAATAATTTAAATTCATTATATTTGGATTTTGTTGACTTCCATTTAATTAATATTGAAAAATCTCTTCTTGAAGCAAGCGCTAAATCATGACCTGATAGTCCAGATAATGAAGATTGTTCCTCAACGCTAAGATCATCAAAAAAGGTTAAGTCATCTCTATAATTTTTATATATTTCAGATTGAATTTGATCCTTGTATTCGGTTATCTTTCTAGATTCATATAAAATTTGATATGCTGCTCTAGATGACTCAGTTGTTTTAAGATTATCATTTGCTATATATATACCCCCGCCAGTCTCACATATGAATGAGAGTGATGTTTTAATTTTTTTTTGAAAGTAGTCAACCTCTTCAAATGTCTTACTTGTATTAAATACAACTGAGTGTTGGGCTTTGGCTAGTTCAGAAATGGTTTTAGTGTTTAATCCCTCGTCAAATGTATCATTGTTAATGAATGTTCCATCTATATCGGTAAATATTAATAAGGTCATATTTTTGATCAAAAAATTCATCTATCTGTAATTATTTATAGTAAATCATGCAATTAACATGCCGAATGTATATTTTGGCATGATTTGTGCATTTTAAAAGTCATGAGTGCCATTAAACTTAATAAACATAAAATATTTAGAAAAACAGATAATGTACTTTTTTATGACATCTCGATTAAAGAGTCAAATGCATCAGACTTAGTTATTCATGAATCAGCAGCAATATCACCACCTAATGATGATTTGGGTAACAAGCAGTTTTATATACACTCTCATCAGATTGATAATAATCGTGTTATTAGTGGTTCTAGAACTTTTGAATTGATTAATTTTGGTTGGGATCGCCCTTATCAAATAGTAAAACTTAACCGTGATAGTGGAGCATTGAAAATTCCATTGAATACATATCACCGTTCTGTATCTGGTGAAAAGGGTTCAATAGTTATCAATC
>ERZ802821.1791-NODE-1791-length-11008-cov-46.6249_pt1 | contig 11008 bp, 4 predicted proteins | sample MGYA00345648_ERZ802821 | MGnify/ENA primary metagenome ERZ802821 (study PRJEB30503, sample SAMEA104212357) | marine metagenome | biome: Westerlies Biome; feature: [SRF] surface water layer (ENVO:00010504) within the epipelagic zone...; material: water... | reverse complement strand
TCGTGCCGATGTTGCAATGCGGCTTACTACGCTCAAACTTTTCCTTTGCCATGGTGGCCTCCTTTTTCGTTAGTTTACAAGACCGCTCTCGGCCCTAAAGTTTTGCTTAAGCATGGGCCCCAAGCCCATGCCCGTTTTTAGGCAAATTTCGACTGAATTTCTTCAGAGATATTCTGCGGAACCGGGTCATAATGATCAAACGACATAGTAAATTGCGCACGTCCAGAGGACATCGACCGCAAGTTATTAATGTAACCGAACATATTCGCCAAAGGTACAAAAGCCTCAATCGCGATCGCATTGCCGCGTGGCTCCTGACCTTGCACCTGACCCCGACGGGAGGTCAGATCGCCAATGATGTTGCCTGTATAATCCTCAGGCGTTACGACTTCGACCTTCATGATCGGCTCAAGAAGCTTTGCGCCGGCTTTTCTCATCCCTTCGCGCATACACATCCGCGCAGCGATTTCAAATGCCAAAACCGAGCTATCCACATCATGGAACTTGCCGTCGAGCAAAGACACTTTAAAATCGATCACAGGGAAGCCTGCCAAGGGGCCGCTATCCATAACTGATTTTATGCCTTTTTCAACGCCGGGGATATATTCTTTCGGAACAGCGCCACCAACGATCTTGCTTTCAAATGAGTATCCTTCGCCAGGCTCGGTTGGCGTAATAACCATTTTCACTTCACCAAACTGCCCAGACCCGCCAGACTGTTTTTTGTGCGTGTACGTATGCTCAACCTCATGACCAATCGTCTCACGATACGCCACTTGTGGAGCACCGATATTGGCTTCCACTTTGAACTCACGCTTTAAACGATCCACCAAAATATCCAAATGCAGTTCGCCCATGCCCTTCATGATGGTCTGGCCGCTCTCAAGATCAGTTTCCACACGGAATGAGGGATCTTCGGCCGCCAAGCGCGCAAGACCCTGAGACATTTTCTCTTGGTCGTTCTTGGTCTTCGGCTCGACTGCGATTTCGATCACTGGATCAGGGAAGGTCATTGTTTCCAAGATTACCGGCTCTTTCACATCGCACAACGTATCGCCCGTCGTCGTGTCCTTCAAACCGGCAAGCGCGATGATATCCCCCGCAAATGCCTCTTCGATCTCTTCGCGATTATTCGAGTGCATCATCATCATGCGGCCAACGCGCTCTTTTTTACCCTTGGTCGAGTTAAAGATACCGTCACCCTTATTCATCATGCCTGAATAAATGCGCGTGAATGTAAGCGTGCCCACGAAGGGATCATTCATGATTTTAAACGCAAGCGCTGAAAACGGCATATCGTCGTCCGCACGGCGCGCGACATCGCGGGTTTCTGTTTCATCACCCGGACGGAAACCCATATAATCAACCACATCCAGCGGGCTCGGCAGGTAATCGATCACTGCGTTCAAAAGCGGTTGCACACCTTTGTTTTTGAAGGCCGAACCACATAAAATAGGAATGAATTTAATTTCGAGCGTGCCCCTGCGGATCAGCGCGCGAAGCGTAGCCTCATCGGGCTCTTCCCCCTCTAGATAGGCCATCATCGCATCATCATCCATCTCAACGGCAGTTTCGATGAGCTTGGCGCGCCATTCATTGGCAGTGTCCTGAAGGCTCTCACGGATCGGGCGCAATTCCCATGTTGCACCTAAATCTTCACCAGCCCAGACCCATTCCTGCATCGTTATCAGATCAACCAAGCCCTCAAGCTCGTTCTCTGCGCCGATAGGGATTTGGATCGGCGCGGGCACTGCGCCGGTGCGATCCTGAATCATATGCACGCAGTTGAAAAAATCTGCGCCGATTTTATCCATTTTATTCACATAAACGATCCGCGGCACTTTATAACGATCAGCCTGACGCCACACGGTTTCGGTTTGCGGCTCAACACCCGCATTCGCATCCAAAACGGCGATAGCACCGTCTAAAACCGCCAAAGACCGTTCAACCTCGATTGTAAAATCAACGTGGCCCGGGGTGTCGATGATATTCATACGATGCTTGGGCGATTGCGCCGTCTCACCATCTTCGGTGCGCTCCCAAAACGTGGTGGTCGCAGCCGAGGTGATTGTGATACCACGCTCTTGCTCTTGCTCCATCCAATCCATCGTTGCGGCGCCATCATGCACCTCACCAATGTTATGCGACTTCCCCGTGTAATACAAAATCCGCTCTGAGCAAGTTGTCTTGCCCGCATCAATGTGAGCCATAATGCCAAAATTACGGTATTCGTTTAGATTATATTCGCGCGCCATTTCAGTGCAGCCTCTTTAAATTACCAACGGTAGTGGCTGAATGCTTTGTTCGCATCGGCCATTTTATGCGTGTCTTCGCGCTTTTTCACGGCGGAGCCGCGCGAATTTACAGCGTCTAAAAGCTCACCCGCAAGGCGTTCTTCCATCGTATTTTCGTTGCGGCTACGAGACGCTTTGATCAACCAACGAATGGCCAACGCTTCGCGGCGCTCGGGGCGCACCTCAACGGGTACCTGATAGGTGGCACCACCAACGCGGCGCGAACGCACCTCAACGGCTGGCTTGATATTATCCAAAGCTTCGTGAAACACCTCAACGGGCGCGCGCTTGATTTTATCTTCAACCCGGTCCAAAGCGTTATACACAATGGTCTCAGCGATCGATTTCTTACCATCAATCATGAGGTTGTTCATGAATTTCGAAATAACCCGATCGCCAAATTTGGCATCGGGTAAAATTTCACGTTTTTCGGCGGCGTGGCGACGAGACATCTGTTAATCCTTTTATTTCGGACGCTTGGCGCCATATTTAGAGCGGCGCTGTTTACGATCTTTAACCCCTTGCGTGTCTAAAACACCGCGCAGAATATGATAGCGAACACCAGGAAGGTCTTTAACGCGGCCCCCGCGGATCAAAACCACTGAGTGCTCTTGAAGATTATGCTTTTCACCCGGGATATAGCTGATCACCTCAAACCCATTTGTTAAGCGCACTTTGGCAACTTTCCGCATGGCTGAGTTCGGCTTTTTCGGCGTGGTGGTGTAAACGCGCGTGCACACACCGCGTTTTTGTGGACACTCCTGCAAATGCATGGATTTGGAGCGTTTTACTTTGGGCTGCCGCGGCTTGCGGATCAGCTGTTGTATCGTTGGCATTCCGGTTATTCCCCGTTCGCTCGTCGTTTATGGGCGCATGAGCGCGGCCCATGCAGTTCATTCTTCTGTGCCAAACGCGTCCGCATAACACAAACACCACACCGATCCCCTCGTTCTTGGGAACGACGCGGTGGGTTTTCCAGAGGATCGAGGCACTGCCCGGATCTTGACCACTTCAATTCTGAAGCCAAAGCCAGAGAAACATCCCATGACTCGACGTGTCGTGCGTATAGGGGGAGTCGGAACGCTTGTCAACAGCCTGAAAAGCTGCGGCTTTACCCCTGCAGATCGATCCGAAGGAAGTCGTGGTCGCGCCGTCTAACCGCTTTGCGATATCCGGCGACAAACCTCTTATATTATGGGTTTTATTTTAAAGCTCATGCATCAAATCCCGAAATTCAACCAGCGTTTAGATCATGCGTTTTAGCTGGATAAAAAATCAACATACAAAATCTTACCAATGGTGTGCGCATCTTCACAAGCATCCGCGATTTACAGCCCGCGTGGCAGGCTTAATCCGGCCTTTTCCAACCAGTCCTTAGCGGTTTTTCAACCCGTCTGAGACAGCGCTCTTCTGCAAGTTTGAGATATCTTAACAGCGCGCTAAGGGCGCAGATATGCGCAGCGCTTGATCCGATCAACCCTTATAAAAAAAGCCCGACTTAAGGCCGGGCTTTTTAAAATTTTTGACGGCAAAATGTGTTTAGCTTTCGCTTGTCGTAGCCTCTTTAAACACATCATCCTCGCTGGGTGCGGCTAAGGCCGCCGCAGCCTGAGCTTCCTCGCGGCGCGCTTCAAGCACCACATTGTCACGCTCTGTGGCGATACGGCGGACTTGTTGCGTCGCGCCCCCTGTGCCCGCTGGAATAAGCCGCCCAACGATCACGTTTTCTTTCAGACCAACCAATTTATCCCGCTTGCCTTGCACCGATGCCTCGGTCAGAACCCGTGTGGTTTCCTGGAATGATGCGGCAGAGATAAACGAGCGCGTTTGCAAGGATGCTTTTGTGATGCCTAGCAAAATAGGTTCACCGTGCGCCGGACGTCCGCCTTTTGACAGGGCTTTTTCATTTGCTGCGTCAAACTCCGCCTTATCGACATGTTCGCCTTTCAGCAAAGTGGTGTCACCGCTTTCGGCGATTTCCCATTTCTGCAGCATCTGGCGTACGATCACTTCGATATGCTTGTCGTTGATTTTAACACCTTGCAAACGATACACATCCTGCACCTCATCGATCATGTAATTTGCCAGCGCTTCAATGCCCATAATGGCCAGAATATCATGCGGGGCTGGGTTGCCATCCATGATGTAATCGCCCTTTTGCACAAAATCACCCTCGGCAACCGGAATATGCTTTCCTTTGGGTACCATATATTCCACCAGCTCCAGCGATTCATCGGCCGGCTCAATGCTGATCCGTCGCTTGTTTTTATAATCGCGCCCAAAGCGCACATATCCATCGACTTCCGCGATAATCGCGTGATCTTTTGGACGGCGTGCCTCAAACAATTCAGCAACCCTCGGCAAACCACCTGTGATGTCTTTTGTTTTGGCCCCTTCACGCGGAATACGTGCGACCACATCCCCCGCTTTCACCTCTTGACCATCTTCGACCGACAAGATCGCATCAACCGACATTGGATAGGTAATTGGGTTGCCCGCCTCATTGCGCACAGGCTCACCATCTTCACCGGCAAGGATAATTTCAGGCTTCAATTCGCTGCCCTTTGCGGCGGCGCGCCAGTCAATAACGATTTTCTGCGTCATCCCGGTTGCATCATCGGTTTCTTCACGCACGGCAACGCCATTGGCCAGGTCCACATGTTTGGCTACACCGGCTTTTTCGGCGATGATCGGCAAAGTATAGGGATCCCACTCAAATAATTTATCGCCGCGTTCAACCTTGGCCCCTTCGGCCACGAATAACTTCGTGCCATAGCCCAATTTATGGCTGGCCAATTCATCACCATTTTCATCTAGGATGCGCAGCTTCATATTGCGCCCCATCACCAACATGTCACCCTGCGCGTTTTTCAACGTTTGCGGGTTCTCAAACTCAATCACACCACTTTGGCTGGCTTCCAAGAAGGATTGCTGGCCCCCTTGCGCAACGCCGCCAATGTGGAATGTCCGCATTGTCAGCTGCGTACCAGGTTCACCGATTGACTGCGCCGCGATGATGCCCACCGCTTCGCCGGTATTCACGATAGTACCGCGCGCAAGATCTCGTCCGTAGCACAATGCACAAACGCCCTCTTCGGCTTCGCAGGTCAAAGGAGAGCGGATGCGCGCCGTTTGCAGACCCGCCTCATCGATCTTATCGGCCATAATCTCATCGATCAACTCACCTTTGGCGACCAACATGTCTTCCGTTCCGGGGCGGAAAATATCCTCAGCAGCAACCCGGCCCAACACGCGCTCGGCCAACGATGAGACAACTTCCCCATCATTGACGGCCGTTTCGGCCGTGATGGATTGTTCGGTACCACAATCATTCATGCGCACAATGCAATCTTGTGCAACATCAACCAAACGCCGGGTTAGATATCCAGAGTTCGCTGTTTTCAACGCTGTATCCGACAAGCCCTTACGCGCACCGTGGGTAGAGTTGAAATATTCAAGCACCGTCAAACCTTCTTTAAAGTTTGAAATGATCGGTGTTTCAATAATATCCCCGTTCGGCTTAGCCATCAGGCCACGCATACCGCCCAATTGCTTCATCTGGGTAACCGATCCACGCGCGCCCGAATGGGCCATCATATAAACGCTGTTCGGCTCGCTTTCAGATCCGTCATCATCCAAGCGCGGCGCCGAAATCGTATTCATCATCGCCTCGGTGACTTTATCGTTACATTTTGACCAGGAATCGACAACTTTGTTATATTTCTCGCCCTGTGTGATCAGACCATCCATATATTGCTGTTCGAAATCTTTAACCTGCTGACGGGTCGTATCAACGATCCCCCATTTATCATCTGGGATAACCATATCATCCTTGCCGAATGAGATACCGGCTTTGAACGCTTCTCTGAAGCCCATCGTCATAATTTGATCGCAGAAAATAACCGATTCTTTCTGACCGCAATAGCGGTAGACAGTGTCGATCACCTTTTGGACATCTTTCTTTCTGAGCAACGCGTTCACCAATTCAAACGGCGCTTTGTTATTCACCGGCAAAAGAGCGCCCAAGCGCACGCGCCCCGGAGTGGTTTCAAAACGTTGCATCACTTCGCTGCCATGCTCATCTATTTGCGGAATACGCGCAGTGATTTTGGCATGCAAATGCACAGTGCCACTATCAAGAGCGTATTGCACCTCCTCAATCGAGCTGAACATCATCCCTTCACCCTTCATGCCTTCTCGCATGATCGTGGTGTAATACAGACCCAAAATCATATCCTGCGAGGGCACGATAATCGGGGCTCCATTTGCTGGTGACAGCACGTTATTTGTGGACATCATCAACACGCGGGCTTCTAGCTGGGCTTCCAAGCTGAGCGGCACGTGTACGGCCATTTGGTCACCGTCAAAATCGGCGTTGAACGCGGAACAGACCAGCGGATGCAATTGGATGGCTTTGCCTTCTATCAAAACCGGCTCAAAAGCTTGAATGCCCAACCGGTGCAAAGTAGGCGCACGGTTCAACATTACCGGGTGCTCGCGGATCACTTCATCCAGAATATCCCATACTTCAGGACGCTCTTTTTCAACCAGTTTCTTGGCTTGCTTCACCGTACTTGACAGCCCTTTGGCCTCAAGGCGCGAATAGATAAACGGCTTGAACAATTCGAGCGCCATTTTCTTAGGCAAGCCACATTGATGCAGCTTCAGCTCTGGGCCCGTCACGATCACCGAACGGCCAGAAAAATCGACCCGCTTTCCAAGCAAGTTTTGACGGAAACGGCCCTGTTTGCCTTTCAGCATGTCCGACAGCGATTTCAGCGGCCGCTTATTGGCACCGGTGATCACGCGGCCGCGGCGGCCATTGTCGAACAACGCATCCACAGATTCCTGCAGCATCCGCTTTTCGTTGCGCACGATAATATCGGGCGCGCGCAATTCGATCAGCCGCTTCAAACGGTTGTTGCGGTTAATCACACGGCGATAAAGGTCGTTCAAATCCGACGTTGCAAACCGCCCGCCATCCAATGGCACCAAGGGGCGCAACTCCGGCGGAATCACCGGCACAACAGTGAGGATCATCCATTCCGGGCGGTTGCCCGATTCCAAAAAGCTTTCAACCACTTTCAAGCGCTTGATGATTTTTTTCGGCTTCAACTCACCCGTGGCTTCTTTGAGATCCGCGCGCAATTGCTCGGCTTCAGATTCCAAATCGATCGCCGCAAGCATTTCGCGGATCGCTTCTGCACCGATATTGGCGGTAAATGCATCCATACCGAACGTGTCTTGCGCGTCCATATATTCTTCTTCGGTCATCATCTGACCATAGGTCAAATCGGTCAGACCAGGCTCGATCACCACATAATTTTCAAAATACAGCACGCGTTCCAAATCACGAAGCGTCATATCCAGCATCAAGCCAATCCGCGATGGCAGCGACTTTAAGAACCAAATATGTGCAACGGGCGAGGCCAGTTCGATATGCCCCATACGTTCCCGGCGGACCTTCTGCAGCGTCACTTCAACGCCACATTTTTCGCAGACAACGCCGCGATACTTCATCCGTTTATATTTGCCGCACAGACATTCGTAATCTTTGGTTGGGCCAAAAATTCGCGCGCAGAATAAGCCATCACGCTCGGGCTTAAAAGTCCGGTAATTGATCGTTTCGGGCTTTTTAATCTCACCGAAAGACCATGAAAGTATCCGCTCTGGGCTGGCCAAAGAGACTTTGATCTCATCAAAAACTTTAGGTGAGGTTAACGGGTTAAACGGGTTGTTTGTCAGTTCCTGGTTCATTTTAATTCCTCTAATTGGAGACAGAAAGGTGGAGGCGTAGGCAAAAGCCCTACGCATCATCCTCCGTGTCCAAGAGTTCCATATTCAGGCCGAGACCACGGACTTCCTTCACCAAAACATTGAAGGATTCCGGAATGCCCGCTTCGAAGTTATCTTCACCTTTAACGATGCTTTCATAGACTTTCGTCCGCCCTGCAACATCATCTGATTTGACCGTCAACATTTCTTGCAATGTGTAAGCCGCGCCGTAAGCTTCCAAAGCCCAAACCTCCATTTCACCAAAGCGCTGGCCGCCAAATTGGGCTTTACCACCCAATGGCTGCTGCGTGACCAAGCTGTAGGGCCCGGTTGAGCGTGCGTGGATTTTATCATCCACCAAGTGATGTAGCTTCAGCAGGTATTTTATCCCAACCGTGACCGGACGGGTGAATTGTTCACCTGTGCGGCCATCAAACAGGATCGATTGGCCCGATTGATCAAAACCAGCCCGCACCAGCGCGTCATTCACATCGCCTTCTTTGGCGCCATCAAAGACCGGTGTTGCGATCGGCACGCCATTGCAGACATTGCCCGCCGCTTCAACCAAACTGTCTTCATCCATGCCGGCAATGCCTTCTTCGTAGACATCATCACCATATGCCAGACGCATTGCCTCACGCACCGGCGTCAAATCACCCGAACGACGATAATCATTCAAGGATTCATCGATATTCACGCCCAGACCGCGCGCCGCCCACCCCATATGGGTTTCTAAGATTTGGCCCACATTCATCCGCGAAGGCACGCCCAAAGGGTTCAAACAGAAATCAACAGGCGTTCCATCTGCCAAGAAAGGCATATCTTCCATTGGCACAACCTTTGAGATCACCCCTTTATTGCCGTGACGGCCGGCCATTTTATCGCCTGGCTGCAGCTTGCGCTTCACCGCGATAAAGACTTTTACCATTTTCATAACGCCAGGGGGCAGATCATCACCGCGGCGCACTTTTTCAACTTTATCTTCAAAGCGGGCGTCTAGAATCCGCTTTTGCACTTCATATTGCTCGTGCAAGGCCTCAACGATCTTCGCATCGCCCTCCTCGCTCAACGCCAATTGCCACCACTGGCCGCGGCTTAAACTCTCAAGCAAATCTTCGTCAATCACGGCGTTGGCTTTCACGCCTTTCGGGCCTTTTAGAACCGTCTTGCCAATGATCATACTGCGCAGACGGGCATAGATGTTGCGATCCAAAATCGCCAGCTCGTCATCGCGGTCTCGCGCCAAACGCTCAACCTCTTCGCGCTCAATTTGCAAAGCACGCTCATCTTTTTCAACGCCATGGCGGTTGAACACGCGCACTTCAACAACCGTACCAAAATCGCCTGGCTTCACGCGCAAAGATGTATCGCGCACATCCGACGCTTTCTCACCAAAGATCGCTCTGAGAAGCTTTTCTTCAGGCGTCATTGGGCTTTCGCCTTTCGGCGTGATTTTTCCAACCAGAATATCACCTGGCTCTACATCAGCACCAATATAAACGATCCCCGCCTCATCCAAATTGCGCAGCGCTTCTTCGCCAACATTTGGAATATCACGCGTGATTTCTTCAGGGCCAAGCTTGGTGTCGCGCGCAGCCACTTCAAATTCTTCAATATGAACCGACGTAAACACATCATCGCGCGCCACGCGCTCTGAAATCAGAATTGAATCTTCGTAATTATAGCCGTTCCAAGGCATAAACGCGACCACCACGTTTTTACCCAAAGCCAATTCACCTAAATCAGTCGAGGGCCCGTCGGCGATCACTTGGCCCTTAGACACGGCCTGCCCCACTTTAATGAGCGGACGCTGGTTGATGCAGGTGTTTTGGTTGCTGCGCTGGAATTTACGCATCCGGTAAATATCAACGCCCGCATCGCCAAGATCCAGATCTTCGGTCGCCCGGATAACGATCCGCTGCGCGTCAACCTGATCCACTACACCGGCGCGTTTCGCCATAATCGCCGCACCGGAATCTCGCGCTACGATTTCCTCGATGCCCGTGCCAACCAAAGGCGCCTCGGCCCGTAGCAAAGGCACCGCCTGACGTTGCATGTTCGAGCCCATCAAAGCGCGGTTCGCATCGTCATTTTCCAAAAACGGAATTAGCGAGGCCGCAACCGATACCAACTGCTTTGGGCTCACATCGATCAGGTCAACATTCTCAACGGGCGCAAGCGTGTAATCGCCAGATTGCCGCGTGCTCACCAGATCATTCACAAACCGCCCGTTCACGTCCAATTTCGCATTGGCTTGCGCCACCGTATGGCGCATTTCTTCTGTGGCAGAGAGGTAATGTACCTCATCCGTCACCGTCGCATCCTTCACGATCCGATAGGGCGTTTCGATAAAACCATATTTGTTCACGCGTGCAAAGGTTGCCAATGAGTTGATTAGGCCAATATTTGGCCCCTCCGGCGTTTCAATCGGACACATGCGCCCATAATGGGTTGCGTGCACGTCGCGCACCTCAAAACCGGCCCGCTCGCGCGTTAACCCGCCTGGCCCAAGCGCCGACAGGCGGCGTTTGTGAGTGACTTCTGAAAGAGGGTTGGTTTGGTCCATAAATTGCGATAATTGGCTGGACCCAAAGAATTCACGCACCGCGGCAGCAGCCGGTTTCGCGTTGATCAAATCCTGTGGCATCACAGTATCGATTTCGACCGATGACATCCGTTCTTTAATCGCCCGCTCCATCCGCAGCAATCCGACCCGATATTGGTTTTCCATCAATTCGCCAACCGAACGCACGCGCCGGTTGCCCAAGTGATCAATATCGTCGATATCACCCTTGCCATCGCGCAGCTCAACCAACGCCTTGATGCAAGACACAATATCTTCTTTGCGCAATGTGCGCTGCGTATCTTCTGCATCAAGCGCCAAACGCATATTCATTTTCACGCGGCCAACCGCGGATAAATCATAGCGCTCGCTATCG
>ERZ802821.1783-NODE-1783-length-11047-cov-20.0627_pt1 | contig 11047 bp, 8 predicted proteins | sample MGYA00345648_ERZ802821 | MGnify/ENA primary metagenome ERZ802821 (study PRJEB30503, sample SAMEA104212357) | marine metagenome | biome: Westerlies Biome; feature: [SRF] surface water layer (ENVO:00010504) within the epipelagic zone...; material: water... | reverse complement strand
CAGACCCGAAAGTTTAGACAATATTTGCAAAGTATATCAAATAAGTTTGTGAAAAAAATTAATCCTGAAGCTTATTGCCTCAAGAAGCAACGCTGGAAATTAGCCCAGCACCAGCCGCTTACTACATCGAGCTACAAAAGACTGATCATTCAACGTTTGAACAGCAGCGATGGGATCTCTCACGCAAAATTGTGCACCGAGTCGCACATAACGGACCGAGTCACCAAGGCAGACTTCAGCAACAACTGGAACTTTCACACCCAGCTCATCACGCTCAGGGCGATGTTGCGTCAAACATTCACGCAATTTATGTTGTATAGCGATGTCATTAGCCTGATCAGAGGGCAACTGAACAAGAAGCAAAGTGAGATCATCAATAGCGCGACAGTCATCAATAATTAACTGAACACGTTCATCGCGTCGATCGACGCCTGCCCACACGAGTAAGCGAGCTTCCGCCATCAAATGGTCGGCCAAGCGTGCATAACTCTTGGGGAATACCACAGCTTCACAACTACCAGTGAGATCTTCAAGTTGCAAAATGGCCATTCGATCACCTTTTCGCGTCGTCACCTGACGCAATTCAGTGATCATCGTGATCGCACTGACCTTGGCTTTATCCGGCTGCTCCTCAAGGGAACCCAAACCAATCGGTGCCAACAGACGAGATGAAGGAGTGAGCTGTTTCAGTGGATGATCCGAGAGGTAAAAACCAACAAGGTCTTTCTCAAGTCTGAGTTTTTCAGATGGGGGATAGTCCGGAACAGGCGTCGCTTTCGGAGCCATACTTAAATCCGTCGGACCATCGTCCTCCGCGGGGGCAGCCATGAGGTCGAAGATATTTCCCTGACCGCTATCACGATCCTTCGCACGAGAGGACGCCCAATCCAAAAGCAGATCGAGATCCGCCATTAACTGCGCCCGGTTGGCATCAGGATCCATGGCATCCATCGCTCCGCAATGGATTAAGGATTCCAAACCGCGCCGATTCAAAACATTGGTTGGAATGCGATCACATAGATCTGCCAAAGAGCGGAACGGACCATCCTTTTCACGGGATTGGATCAACCTCCGAATCGCACCATCTCCAAGATTTCGAACCGCCGACAAGCCGAACAAAATTCGATCGCCGTTTGGAGTGAAGTCGATGAGTGAGGCATTCAGGTCAGGAGGCATCACCTCAATACCCATGGCATTGCAATTGGAGATATAACGCTGCACCTTGTCGACGGCGCCAGCATTCACCGTGAGCAGGGCAGCCATATAGGCCACTGGATAGTGGGCCTTGAGATATGCGGTTTGATACGTCACTGCGCCATAGGCGGTGGAATGACTCTTGTTGAAGCAGTACTCGGCAAAGAGCACCATTTGGTCGAATAATTCATCGGAAACTTTCACATCGACGCCGCGCTTCTTCGCTCCCTCAACAAAAATGCCGCGATGCTTTTGCATTTCCGACACCTTTTTCTTACCCATCGCCCGACGCAGAAGGTCGGCTTGACCGAGGGAATAACCCGCTAAATCCTGCGCGATCCGCATGATTTGTTCCTGATAAACCATGATTCCATAGGTTTCACTCAAGATCGGCTCAAGAATCTCATGGGCAAAATCAATCGCTTCGCGGCCATGTTTTCGATTAATAAATTTTGGAATCAAGCCAGCATCCAACGGTCCAGGCCGATAGAGGGCCAATATTGATGAAATATCCTCTAGAGATGATGGCTTCAGATCTCTAACGATCTGACGCATGCCGCTCGATTCAAGTTGAAAGATCCCCTCTAAATCACCACGCGCGAGCAATGCAAAGGTGTCGGCATCCTGGGGAGGAAGCTTGTCAGGATCGATGCGTGTCCCACTCGTCACTGCAACAAGTTCCAGTGTCTTGTCGATCATCGTGAGATTTTTAAGCCCAAGAAAATCCATCTTGAGTAAACCCATCGACTCGACATCTTCCATGAAGTATTGGGTGATGACCTGACCGTCGTTATTGCGCTGGAGTGGCACTAATTGATCGAGGGGGTCAGCAGCAATCACAACACCTGCCGCATGAACACCAAAGGTTTTGTTGGTTCCTTCAATCCGCATCGCCATATCAACCCAGCGCTTCACCACAGGGTCAGCCTGGTATTTCTCACGGAACTCGGGAGTGGGCGACTCATCTCCGATCATGGCCTTCAACTTGGCCGGCTTACCCCGAACAACAGGGATCAGCTTGGCGAGACGGTCGGCATCTCCATAGGGAATATCGAGCACACGGGCCACATCCTTGAGCACGGCCTTGGATGTCATCCGGTTAAACGTGATGATCTGGGCAACTTTGTCGTCCCCATAGCGCTCTGTGACGTAGTCGATGACTTCACTACGACGCTCAATACAAAAATCGGTGTCAATATCAGGCATTGACTTCCGTTCTGGATTGAGGAATCGCTCAAACAGCAAGCCATTGCTCACCGGATCAATGTTGGTGATCCCTAGGGCGTAAGCCACCAATGACCCCGCCGCAGAACCCCTCCCTGGTCCGACTGGAATGCTCTGTTCTCTCGCGAAACGGATGTAATCCCACACCACCAGGAAGTAGGTGGGGAACCCCATCTGTTCCATGATTTCGAGCTCATGGGCCATCCGCTCGGCATAGTTTTGAGGGATCGGTTCGTCGCCCTTGAGCTCCAGTCGGTCACGCAAGCCCTGTTGCGTGACATCACGGAGATAGGTCACTGCCGTGTACCCATCGGGGATGGGAAAGCGTGGCATCTGATATTTACCGAGGATGTCGTAGTCCTCAACCTTCTCTGCCACCTTGACGGTATTGGCAATCGCCTTCTGAACAACGTCTGGGTCGAGATGGTCCGTAAACAATCGACCCATCTCTTCTTCTGTTTTGATGTATTCCGTGCCGGTATAGCGAAGACGTTTCTCATCGCTAATTAACTTTCCGGTCAACACACAGAGGAGCGCATCGTGCGCCTCTACATCCTGCTTGGTGAGGTAGTGGGCATCATTCGTCGCCACAAGTTGGATGTCTAATTCCTGGGCAATCTTGACGATTTCCGCATTAACGATTCGGTCTTCAGGAGACCCATGGTCTTGAATTTCTAGGTAGAAATCATCTCCAAAAACATCTTGGTACCAGCGGGCAACATCACGGGCAACCTCTGGACGACCTCGCAAAATCGCTTGAGGGATCTCTCCTCCAAGACATGCCGTGGCAATGATCAGCCCTTCGCTGTAGCGCTTTAGTAGCTGTTTATCGACACACGCCCGGGAAAAAATGCCACGGCCACGCATACCGCGCAAATGGCTGATGCTGGTGAGCTTCACAAGATTGCGATACCCGGTGGCATTTTTTGCCAGCACGACGAGGTGGTATCGCTTCTCCTTTTTCGGCTGAGGATCATCAATCGAGCCATTGATGACATACATCTCATTGCCAATAATTGGCTTGAGATCGGTTCCTTTGCAAAGCTTGAGCAGCTCGATCGCGCCATACATCACACCGTGATCGGTGAGTGCAATGGCGGGCATGCCCAGCTCCTTCGCCCGCTCCACCATGGACGGCAACTGCGACGCCCCGTCGAGCAGGCTGTAATCGCTGTGGTTATGGAGGGGAACAAATGCCATGGACCCAGATTAGGACCCAACGCAAGATCAAGCGTGTCATCACGCTACCAACCACTACATCTAGCGGCTATTAAGGCACCAAGGGGGCTTTTGGCCGTTGGGAGAGCACATTGGCTGCTTGCTCGTATTGGTGGGCCACCTGCAGCAAACGCGCTTCCTCGAGCACATTGCCGATCAACTGCACTCCAATGGGCAGACCCGTCTGACTAAAACCGCAGGGAACACTAATGGCAGGCAAACCAGCAAGATTGACTGGGATCGTCAGGAGGTCTGCCAAGTACATCGCCAAAGGATCATCTTTATGGGCCCCAGCTTTCAAGGCCGTTGAGGGGGCTGTAGGGGTGAGCAGCACATCCACCGATTGGAACGCGGCATCAAAATCGCGACGAATCAACGTGCGAACCTGCTGAGCTTTTTTGTAGTAGGCGTCGACATATCCAGCCGAGAGGGCATAGGTGCCGATCAAGATCCGCCGTTGGACCTCTTCACCAAAACCTTCAGCCCGACTACTGGAGGTCATCGTGGCCAAACTTTCCGATTCGGCAGCCCGAAAGCCGTATTTCACGCCGTCGTAGCGAGCCAAATTGGCCGATGCTTCTGACGGAGCAATCACGTAGTACGTGGCAATGCCATCGTTAAAACGAGGGCAACTCACCTCGACCAATTCAGCACCAAGAGCCTCAAGCTGCGCAGCGGCAGCCTGCACAGATGCTTTCACTTCGCCATCAAGGCCCTTTGCCTCAAAGCATTCCTTGATGACTCCTACCTTCAGCCCCTTGATCGACTGATTCAAACCCGCTGAAAAATCGGGAACTTCCACATTGAGGCAGGTTGAATCACGCGGATCGTGTCCAGCAATGACCTGCAGCAGCTCAGCAGCATCGGCCACTGATGTGGCAAAAGGACCCACTTGGTCCAAGGAGCTGGCAAATGCCACCAGGCCCCAACGACTCACCCGGCCATAGGTGGGTTTCAAGCCAACAACACCGCAAAAGGATGCTGGCTGACGGATCGATCCACCGGTGTCAGAGCCCAGCGATGCGATGCAACTGCCGGAGGCAACCGCCGCCGCACTTCCCCCAGAACTACCACCGGGGACGTGGTCGAGATTCCAAGGATTGTGCGTCGCCCCAAACGCAGACGTTTCGGTGGAACCACCCATCGCAAATTCATCGAGGTTGGTTTTACCAACCAGAACAGCTCCGGCCTGCCAGAGACGCTCCGTCGCGGTGGACTCATAGGGAGGGACAAAGTGCTCAAGCATGCGGCTTGAACAGGTGGTTCGCACCCCACGGGTGCAGAGGTTGTCTTTGATCGCCAGAGGCAAGCCAGCTAGTGGGCCAAGGGTTTCGCCAGCAGCACGCGCAGCATCAATCCGATCGGCATCGGCCCGGGCTCTCTCAACCGTGATCTCGTTGTAAACATTGAGGGAAGACTCAGCCGTTTCCAGCCTGTCGATGTGCTGATCAACAAGCTCACGGGATGAAATGTCACCGTTCTGCAGTTGCTGACGCCACGCGCTGATCGTCATGGTCTTGCGATCCATTGCAGGGCCGACGCTATCAGCCGTCTGTCACCCTTCATTTGTGATGGTGAATGGTTCACCCCTTCGCGTGCGCAACAACGCGTGGCTGACGGACTGAGGATGCTCTGAACTGATGTCATCCAAGAACGTTGATAACCCAGACTCCAACCCAGCCTTGGTGATGAACGGACCGAACCAATACGTGACATCTGGGCCAGATGTTTGGACCCGCGCCCACCAAGCAACACCGAGGCCATTGGCGAGGCTTCGCAGTGGCCGGATCAGTGGGCTCATTGGGGCAAAGGTGAGTAAGAGCATTTTGACCTGCGAAGAGGCCAAACAGCTCATCAGTTATGGGGAAAGCTTGATGCTGTGATCGAACTGAAGATCCGATTCAGGTTTAGCGCCCGACAAATCAAGCTCAATCGTTGCTGCTGAAGACGTGGATTCCGCTTGAGGAGACTCCGTTTTCAACTCACCCGATTGATCAGAAACCGAAGAATCTGACCCCTGTTGATTGAGCGTGACTTGTTCTCCGATTGCGTGCTCAGATGCTGATAGATCAGTGACTGATGCATGTGTTGTTGAGTGACTGGTTGCGGAAGAGTCCGAAGCCAACAACTCAGAAACGGGGGAATCTGTGGCGGGCTTTTTAGTTAAAGAAGCCTCCGGTACTGGCGGTACCGGGCGGGCGACCTCTTGCGTTTTCACTTGCGGACGAACAATCGGCGGCGACGGAGCTTGACCATGAATGTCCTTCATCCAGTTGCGGCGAGCCACCTCGTAGACACACAGCGCAGTCGCCACCGAGGCATTCAGGCTGGGGGTGATGCCACGCAAGGGAATCCGCACCAATTGGTCGCAGTGGCGACGGGTCAGCAATGACAAGCCCTGATCCTCTGAACCAGTCACCAAAACAAGCGGACCCTCTAAATCCACATCCATGAGCGTGACGTCGCCCTCGGCAGCGAGTCCAATCACCCTGTAACCCGAATCCTTGAGCTTCTCAAGGGAACGGTTGAGGTTGACAACACGCGCAACGGGTAAGTGCTCCATGGCGCCCGCGGCCACTTTGGCTGCTGAGCCCGTTAGGCCTGCACTCCGGCGTTGTGGCAACACAAGACCATGGGCCCCCATCGCTTCGGCAGACCGAACGACAGCGCCGAGATTATGGGGGTCCGTAATCCCATCAAGGGCTAGCAATAAGGGGGGCTCACCAAGCTCGGAACAACCCTCAATGAGGGCACTGAGATCCAAGGTGTCTGCAGCAGCGGTTTGGAGAGCAATGCCCTGATGAACAGAACCTCCTGTGACCTGTGCAAGCCGCGCCCAGGTGACTTCTTCCACCAAAACACCAGAGGCTTTGGCCTCCCGAAGCAGTTGGAGAAATTTCGGAGCACTGCGCATCTCGGGCGTGCACCAAATTCTGTGGATTGGCCGTCCTGACTCGAGGGCAGCTTGCGAAGCGTGGCGTCCCCAGATCAAATCGTCTGCGGGTGGCGTCGAAGCTTCGGCCTCGGGTTGTTGCTCGGACCGCTGGGATCGAGAACCAAAGTCGCTAAAGCGGGGCCGTTGGGACGACTGGCGACGCTCATCGCCAGAACGGTATCGATCGGGCGCTCGCTCAGAGCGATCACGAAAGCGTCCCTGGGACGGTCGATCCGAACGGAACCGACTCGGAGCTGAGGACCGCGCACCCTGGTCATCACGGCGTTCATAGGGGCTCTTGCCATCCCCATCAGAGCGACTGGAGAAGCGCGGAGCACGATCGTCACGACGTCCATAGGAGCGTGGGCCGGCACTATCGCGGCTGTCACGACTGTCACGGCGTCCGTAGGGACGATCACCCGAAGACCCGCTACTAGAGGGCCGGTTTCTAGGGGAACTGTTTTTGGAAAAGCGATCGTTCGTATAACGATCACCCGATGGACGATCACCGCTCGGGCGATCACCCGACGAGCGGGTTACGGAGTAACGGTCACTCTTCGAGCGATCGCTGAAGGGCCGCGCAGAGGGGCCGCGATCGCGAGAAACACTGTCGTTCGTAGAGCGGTCACTCTTAAAACGGTTGTTCGAATAACGCTCAGTTGATGAGCGACTGCTGGATGAGCGATTGCTGGATGGTCGATTCCCATAAGGACGATCACCGCTCGGGCGATCTCTTGACGGACGGCGATCGTCATATCCCCGTTGCGGCCTGCTGTCGGAATCACGGCTGGAATAACCAGACGACGGTGGGCGACCCCCAGGTGGGCGACCACTGCTGCTAGCCCCTCCCTGGCGACCATCGCGGGAGGGGCCGCCGGAACGACGTTCAAAGCGAGGGCTCATGGAGTTGGGGGTGGGGTTATCGAATTGGATCCGGCCATCTCCAGTTGATCAAGGAGCTCAGCCAGCCGGACTGGGTTGTTCAGAAACAGCCAGCCAACCATTGTCTCAAACCCTGTGGCCCTTCCATACACAGCAGCGTCGGCTCGCCGAGGACCACGCCCTGCACTGTTACGACCCCGTCGGACCAGATCAAGCTCGTCATCGTGAAGCAAATCATGCTGTTCAAGCCAGGCCAAAAGGTTCGACTGGGCATCAGCGCGAACCTCGGCGACGACAGCCTTATGCAACGCATCGGAGCGTCCTGGACGAGCTCCCAGACGAAGGCGCTGGTGAAGCTCCCAAACCGCATCACCAATCCAAGCCAACTGAAGCGGCCCCAGCTTGTCGGCTCCACCACGGCCAACTTGGGCTCGAATCCAATCGCTCAAGCGGACAAATTGTTGAGAGCTGTCGGCAGATCATTCACGAGGTGAAGAAACTCTTCCAATCGCACCAATTTGATGGTTTGTGCCACCCGCGTATTGCCCACAAGTTGAAAGGCCCGTTTGGCGTCAGTGCACTGCTTAGCGAGCTGAACCAAGGCACCCAATCCAGACGAATCGACAAAGTCGATTTTGCTGAGATCGAATAAAACAGGAAGTTTGTTGGCTTTCAGCACATCCGATGCGTACTCCGAAAATTGTTTTTCGGAGTACGCATCAAGTTTCCCGGTGAAATAGAGCACCAGACATCGATCTTTTTGTGCAAACCCGCCTCGGAGTGAAACGGTGAGTCGTTGAAGCTCGCTGATGGGTTCAGGCCCCCCGGGCATTCGGCACAAATTGTAGTGATGGTTTCAGCGGTCAACCACCAACCCGACGCCGTTCAGACATCAAGGCAACGAATCGGGAAAAATGATGGTCTGCGTCGTGGGGACCAGGACTGGCTTCTGGGTGGTACTGAACGCCAAAGATTGGTTTCTCACGATGGGCGATAGCCGCGACAGTTTGATCGTTGAGATTCAAATGAGTGACATCAATCTGATCAGACTCCAGGGACTTTGCATCCAAAGCGAACCCATGATTTTGGCTCGTGATCTCCACCTGACCAGTGGTACCGCAAGGATGGTTCAGGCCTCGGTGGCCATAGGCGAGCTTGAAGGTGGATCCCCCCAAGGCCAAACCCAGAATCTGATGCCCCAGGCAGATGCCAAACAGGGGAAGGTTGGGCTCCTTCAAGAGATCCTGGGCCAAAGCAATTCCCTCGGTCACTGCGGACGGATCACCAGGCCCATTCGATAGAAAGACCCCATCGGGCTGGTGGGAGCGAACCGTTGCGATGTCGCTGTCTGCTGGCAACACCGTGACCTCGCAACCATGGGCCACAAGACGATCGAGAATGGCTCGCTTAATCCCAAAATCGACCGCAACCACCTGGAATGGCCGATCGGACTTGTTTTCTAGGCGCTGATCAAAACCCACGCGACAGGCACTGGTCCAGCGATAGGTGTCTTTGGTGGAGACATGACTAGCCAGATTCAATCCCTCCATCGAAGGAGCGGCCTTGAGTTCTTCAAACAGCGCAGCCGGGCTGCGGCCATCACTGCAAATCACACCGTTCATGGCACCGCAATTGCGGAGATGGCGAACAAGGGCGCGGGTATCGACACCACAAATACCCACAAGTTGATGGGCGTCCATCCAAGATTCAAGGGAATCCTGGCTGCGCCAATTGCTGAAATTGGGTGACAACTGCCGAGCGATGACCCCACGGGCATGGGGAGAGTCAGCCTCCTGATCATCGCCATTTACGCCGGTATTTCCGAGCTCGGGATAGGTGAAGGTCACCAGCTGACCTTCATAGGAGGGATCGGTCAAGACCTCCTGGTAGCCGGTCATCCCCGTATTAAAGACAACCTCTCCAACCGCTGTACCGCGGTGTCCAAAGCCCACGCCGGTCAGGACCGTGCCATCAGCGAGGACGAGGTGCGCTTCGCCGGATGGGGAATCAGGCATTTGGACCGCAGACATGATCATCTGCCGTTCATTCTCCATTTCCATGGGACAAGGCTTGCTGAAGATCCTGAAGTTTTTGCCAAGCCAGGCCGTCGCGGAGTGTTTCGGACGCCCGTCGAGCTGCTGCTTTCAGATCGAGTTCAGCGCCAGCCACCCAGAGGACCAAAGCTGTGTTGAACGCAACAACATCCATCTGCGCAGCAGTGGCCTGCCCCTTCAGAACGGCCTCAAGAATGCGCTGGTTCTCTGCCAGATCACCACCCCGCAAGGCCTCTAAGGGGGCCGCCGCCAATCCCACATCGTCTGGTGAAACAAAGCGTGTCGCAATCGGTTGTCCTGCCTCAACCATGCGTAATTCGTTTGTTCCTACCAAGGAGGCTTCGTCCAAGCCGCCAGCGCCATGCACCACAACGGCACGGTCCAAGCGCAGTTGATCAAGGGCTCCAGCCATCGGATCGAGCAGATCAGCTCGCGCAACACCAAGCACTTGGGCTTGGGGTTGAAGCGGATTCACCAAGGGGCCTAGCAGGTTGAACACCGTGCGCACGCCAAGACTGCGACGCAGGGGCGCCAGGTTGACGAGGGCTGGATGCCATGCCGGAGCGAAAAGAAAGGTGACTCCCGTGGTGGAGATGGCATCCACAACGGAGGCCAGCGGAGCTTTGAGGTTGAGGCCTAACCCCTCCAACACGTCCGCTGAGCCCACCTTTCCGCTGGCACTGCGATTGCCATGTTTGGCCACGTTCACCCCGCAGGCGGCAGCCGTAAAAGCCACAGCCGTGGAAATGTTGAAGGTGTCAGCCCCATCTCCCCCGGTGCCACAGGTATCCACCATCGCTTGATCCGGGCGAGCACAGGGCAGCGGACAAGCCCCACGCAGCACAGTGGCCATGGCTGCCAACTCATCAGCCACCATCCCCTTTGCCCGCAAGGCGGCAAGAAAGGCACCGGTTTGTACCGGAGATAACTCCTCGGCTAGCCACGCCTGCATCAAGGAAGATGCCTCGGGTGCCGAGAGATCACGCCCTTGCAAAAGCTGTTCGAGACGCTTGGACCAAGAAGACGCGTCGGGGGTTACTGCAGCCATGACAGCCAGAAAAAAACCCGGGTGCGATGCACGCCGGGCCAGGTGATGGGGACATCTCCACTATTACCAATTCGCTATGGGCTTGCCAGGGTCGAAGTCGGCAAATGCCTAGGTTGATCAATCAAACGGATCTCCGCATGGCCGCATTCCGTCTTGATCTGATCGGCCGTTATCTACGACCCCATCGCAAAACGGTGGTCATCGGAGCCATCGCGCTCGTTCTGGTCAATTTCCTCAGGGTGACGATTCCCCTTGAGGTTCGCAATGTCGTTGACGAGTTACAGCAAGGGTTTTCGTACGCAGGCATCCTCCGGCAAGCGGGCTGGATCGTGGTGCTCACCACCACGATGGCGGTGATTCGATTGATCTCACGCCAACTGGTTTTTGGCATTGGACGCCAGGTGGAGGTGGACCTACGGCAACGATTGTTTGAACACATGTTGCGGCAGGAGCCGAACTGGGTTCAAACAACCGGTAGCGGCGAAGTGATCA
>ERZ802821.1762-NODE-1762-length-11121-cov-42.7873_pt1 | contig 11121 bp, 10 predicted proteins | sample MGYA00345648_ERZ802821 | MGnify/ENA primary metagenome ERZ802821 (study PRJEB30503, sample SAMEA104212357) | marine metagenome | biome: Westerlies Biome; feature: [SRF] surface water layer (ENVO:00010504) within the epipelagic zone...; material: water... | reverse complement strand
TTTGTTCTTCTATTTCCTCGTTTGAACAATAACATTTGTATGCATGACCATTTTTTAATAATTCATTAGCAATCTTAATATGATCGTCTATTTTTTTTGATTGAATATATTCTTCTCCGTCATGAGTAATACCTATCCATTTTAGAGATTGTATAATTTGTTTTTTGTATTCATCTTTTGATCTTTCCTTGTCAGTATCTTCAATTCTTAAATAAAAATCACCTTTTTGGTTTTTAGAATATAACCAATTAAATAAAGCTGTTCTCACACCACCTATATGCAAAGGCCCAGTAGGGGATGGAGCAAATCTAGTTGCTACTTTTTTCATTGAAATTGTTTAGACTATTTTACTAGAAGTTTCTATATAAAGATACTAAAACGCCTTGAACTTTAACTCTATCTGGACCAAAGATTTTAGTTTCGTAGTTTTTATTGGCGCTTTCTAGTGCAACTACCTTGCCTTTTTTTCTAATTCTTTTAAGCATAGCTTCATGTTCATCTATTAAGGCTACTACAATTTTTCCGTTATCTGCAGTATCGGTTCTTTTGATAATAACTGTATCACCTTCGTTAATTCCTGCTTCTATCATTGAGTCACCTTGAACTTTTAGACCAAAATAGTCCCCGTTCTTTTCTAAATTGCTTGGTAAAGGAATTCTTGAAACCTCATTTTGTATAGCTTCAACAGGTGTCCCTGCTGCTATCTTACCTAAAACTGGCACTTCAACATCGTCAGATAATGGTTTTTCTTCATCTAAACCACCCTTTATAACGCTAGGAGAAAAACTGTTATAAATATCATTAGCTGATGCGGTTTCTGGCAATTTGATAACTTCTAGAGCTCTTGCTTTATGAGCAAGTCTTTTAATAAATCCTCTTTCTTCTAATGCACTAATTAATCTATGGATTCCTGATTTAGACTTTAAATTTAACGACTCTTTCATCTCTTCATATGAGGGAGATACACCTGAGCTTCTCAACTTCTTGTTGATAAATAACAGCAGGTTTTTTTGTTTTTTAGTAAGCATAAGAACAAATATCGTACAAAATCTGTTCTACAAAAGTTCTCATAAATAAACAATAGTAAAATAATGGCTAAAATAAAGGTTTTTTTGATTAAAGAACTGAAAAAATCGAATTATTTTCTAAATTTTTTAAAAGTGATTCACCAATTAAAAAAGTTTTAATAGAAGTTTTTTTAGATAATTCTAAGAGTTCATCTTTTGTTTTAATACCACTCTCAGAAACCAATGGCCCCTTATGATTTATTAAAACATCATGAATATCGTAAGTTGTATTTATATCTGTTTTTAAAGTTTTTAGGTTTCTATTATTTATACCAATCAAAGCTTCATTAAAACGCAAAGCTCTTTTAGCTTCCTCTACAGTATGTACCTCTACAATTATTGACATATTATGTTTTAAAGCTTCATCATATATTTCTGATGCTAGATTATCCGATACTCCAGCCATAATTATAAGTATTGCATCTGCCCCATAACTTTTAGCAAGTGGTACTTGATACTTATCAATAAAGAAATCTTTACAAAGAATAGGTAAGTCTATTTTTTCTTTTATTTTACTTATATGTAAAGAGTTTCCTAAAAAAAAATCTTCTTCGGTGAGTACTGATAAACAAGTAGCTTTATTTTGGTAATATATATTCGCTATTTGCACAGGGTCATAATTATCAAGGATTACCCCGGCAGAGGGACTTGCTTTTTTTATTTCTGCAATAATTGAAAACTTTTGAGCTTTTAAGTTATTTTCAATTTTTTCTTTAAAATTTAAAAATGTATCATTTTTATCAATTATATCTTTTAAAGACTCTAATGCTAAAGTTTTTTTAAGATTATTAATTTTTATAATCTTTTTTTCGATTATTTTTTCAAGAATATTTTCAGACATTTTGAATTTTATCTAAATGTTTAATAGTTTTTCCAGACAAAATATGCTCTCTAGCATGATTATAAGCATCTGCAAAGTCTTGATGTGTTTCATTGACAATTAATCCAGCACTAGCATTTAAGCAAACTGCCTTAGAAAAATCATTATCTTCACCTTTAAATATATTTAACATTTTTTCAGCATTAAACTTTGCATCATCACCAATGAGATTTTCAAATTTATCTGCATTAACGTTTAATTTTTTTGGATCTATTATAATTTCTGAAATTTTTTTATCTTTTAACTGCGTGATATTAGTTTGAGCATAGGGAGATATTTCATCTAAACCATCCTTACTGTTAACAATCCATGCAAATTCTATTTCCAAATTATTCAAAGCATTTGCAAAAATCTTTAACAATTTTTTATCAAAAACACCAACAACTTGTTTTTTAACTAGGGCAGGGCTACTTAGCGGTCCAATCATATTAAATATAGTTCTTTTACCAATCTTTTTTCTAGTTGGTCCAACAAATCTCATAGCACTATGATAGTTAGGTGCAAACATAAAACCAAAATTATTCTTATTTATTTGATCTTGAATATCATTTGGCTCTAAATCAATTTTAATATTTAATGCTTCTAAAACATCTCCAGATCCACATTTTGAAGATACAGCTTTGTTTCCATGTTTTGCAACTTTCACACCCATACTTGCTAATAATAATGCTGAAGCAGTTGATATATTAAGTGTATTCATACCGTCTCCACCAGTTCCACAAGTATCAATACAATTGTTCACATTAACTCTCTTAGATTTTTCTCTTAAAATATATACACCCCCAGCAATTTCATTAGAGGTCTCACCTTTTTCAGATAGTAACGTTAAAAAATCAAATATTTCTTGATCATTTGCCTTACCTTCCATCAATATTTCGAAAGCGGCCTTACTTTCATCAAATGATAAATCTTGTTTAGCCCTTATTTTATCAACGAAATCCTTCATCATTTTTTTAGTTTTATAAAATTTTTTAAAATTTTAATTCCAATCTTAGTTTTAATACTTTCAGGATGAAATTGCACTCCATGAACATTGTATATTTTGTGATTTACACCCATTATTAATCCATCTTTTGTTTCTGCAGTAATTTCAAGGTCTTTGGAAAGAGTTTTTTTATCAATTATTAAACTATGGTATCTTGTTGCTTCAAAGGTTTTTGGAAGATTTTTTAATATTCCAGTTTTTTTTGAAAAAATAATACTAGTTTTCCCGTGCATAAGTTTTCGAGTCTGAATGATTTTAGAACCAAATACTTGTCCAATTATTTGATGACCTAAGCAAACTCCAAGAATAGGTATTTTTTTATAAAGAGATCTTACTATTTTTAGACAATTTCCAGACTGATTGGGGTTTCCAGGACCTGGTGAAATTACAATTTTATTATATCTTTTTTTGATTATTTCTTTAGAGGTAATTTTATCATTTCTAACAACTTCAACATTGACATTTAAAGATGATAAATAGTGAAATAGATTAAAGGTAAAACTATCGTAATTATCTATTAATAAAACTTTCATTATCTTAATGCATTAATTAAAGCTTTAGCTTTATTTACAGTTTCTTCATATTCTTTTTTGGGAACACTATCTGCTACTATACCAGCTCCAGCTTGAACATAAAATTTATCTTTTTTTGCTACTGCTGTTCTTAAAGCTATACAAGTATCAAATTCTCCATTTGCAGAAAAATATCCAATTCCACCAGCATAGACTTTTCTTCTTGATTTTTCTAATTCATCAATAATTTCCATTGCTCTTATTTTTGGAGCCCCAGAAACAGTTCCAGCAGGAAAACCAGCAAGCAATGATTTAAATTTAGAAAATTTTTTATTATAATCTCCAATTACATTAGAAACTATATGCATAACATGTGAATATTTTTCAATAACAAAACTCTCAGTAACTTTAACTGTATTTACTTTTGATACCTTTCCAGCATCATTTCTCCCTAAATCAAGTAACATTAAATGTTCTGAAAGTTCTTTTTTATCTTTAAGAAGATCTTTTTCATAAAACTTATCTTGAGTCATAGTTTTTCCTCTAGGCCTAGTACCTGCAATAGGTCTTACTGTAATTTTATTATCTCTCAATCTGACCAAGATTTCAGGACTGGCACCTATTATTTGAAAGTCATTAAAATTAAAAAAAAACATAAAAGGTGAAGGATTAGTTATTCGAAGTTTTTTATAAATATCTAATGGTTTCTTTGTAAGTTTTGTTTCAAATCTTTGACTTAAAACCACCTGAAAAATATCACCAATTTTAATGTATTTCTTAGCTTTATTAACCATACTTAGGAATTTATTCTTTGATGTATTTGACTTTACATTAATTTTAGCTAATTTTTTTTCATTAGTTGTCTTGTCTTTTGCTTTTAACGATTGAGTGAAAAGCTTTGAAAGCTCAGATTTTATTCCTAAGTATTTTTTAGGATAATTAGATATTTTTTCATCTTTGAAGATGTTTACTATATAGAAAATTTTTTTTTTTAGATTGTCATGTATTACAAGAATTCTTGGTCTAAGAAGTCTTACATCTGGTACCTTCAAATCATCCTTACATTTATTTGGAATATTTTCTATATACCTAATAGTATCATAAGAAAAATATCCTGATATAAGTGAGGCAATTGAAGGTAAACCAGAAGGTATTTTAAATTTAAAATCCTCTATTATATTTTCAATTAATATTTGAGGTTTTTCTTTTAATTTAACTTTTTTATTATTTTTTATAAGAAACGAATTGTTATTATTAAACTCCCAAATTTTATCAGGATTTTTCCCAAATATAGTATATCTGCCTTTAATTTTACCTTTTTCAACAGACTCAAATATAAAACTATTTTTTTCTATCAAAAAATTATCTATTAGATTTAATACTTCTTTATCGCTCTGAACTTTTTTTGAACTATATATAATTTGATTTTTTTTGCTTCTATGTTGAAGCTTAAATTCTTTGAAGCTTCGATTTATTATCATTTAAGAAAATTTTTAACACGTTCTATTGCTTTTTCATTCATTACTACATCATATTTACTATTTAAAAGTAAATCATATGTTTTAAGAATACTATTTTTATTATTTGTATTTTGTTTTAAAGAATATTCATCAAATTTCTTATCATCAATATTAGCATTTTGTATTTGAATATCTTTAATTCTAGCTAAATAAATATTATTTTTTTCATCACTAATTAGTGTAAATGAGTTAATAGGTAGTGAATATAATAATTCAACAGAATTAATTTCAAACTTTTTATTATCTTTTACAGAATTTAATAGTAGAGATTGAGTCCTGTCTTTACCAAATTCTTGAAAATCATTATTATTGAATTGTTTTTCATTAATCTTCTTGAGTAACTTACTATTATAATCAAACTTACTTTTCTGAAATACTAGCTCTAAAACTTCTTTTTTTAATTCTTCGTCATTTAAATCAGGTGTTCTTGTTTCAGTTTTGTTTATCTTATATACGATATAATTATTTTCATATTCGATAATATCAAATTCAATATTTCTTACTTCGAATATTTTTTTTTCAATTTTTTTACTTGATGGTGAAAATCTAAAATTTGAAACATTTGTCGTTGTTATTCCATAGTTTGTTAAAATTTCTTTAAGATCTAAATTATTTGAAATTTTAATCTCTATTTCATCTATTTTATCAAAAAATGCTTGATTAAAATCATCAACTCCAATTAGTTTCTTTGGGTTTATTATCCCGTAATCAAAATCAATATAATCGACTTTAAGTTGGTCTTTATTATCCTCAATAAACTCACTAATTTCTAAATCGTTAAAACTATCTTTTTTCCGATAAAAACTATTTAAATTAACAAATTCTAATTCTAGTTTATTATTTTCTTCTTTAAAAAGTTTTTTTGTTAAAAAATTAGGTGATGTAGTACCAGCACCAATATAATCAAATAAATTTTTTTGAAGCTCTCGTCCTCTTAATCTTAGCTCGAAAGCAGGTGCTGATTGGTTGTTTTCAAGCAAAAATTTTTCGTATTTCATTCTTTCAAAATTTCCATTTTCATTATGAAAATTTTTATTGAATTTAATTTTTTTTGATAATGTTTCCTCAGAAATCAGAATATCAAAGTTTTTTACTTCTAAATCTATTAATGTAGTTGAAATTAAAGTTGATAGTAACTCTTCAACAATATTTTTATCTAAATTGTCTCTCAATGTTTGCTGAGGTATATTAGACTTATTTACATGCTCAATAAAATCTTTAGTAGATATATTGGTTTGGTTTATTTTGGCAATGTTATTTGAGTTTCCACTACTAAACATACTTCCCATACCCCAAAAAACAAATGGGATAATCATTATAAAAACTAAAAGCCCTGCAAATTTAGTTTTGGCAAAATTTCTAAAACTACTTATCATTACTATAAATTTATTGATCTATAAAAAGCAAACCTATAGATTAAAATATACCAGATGACAAATAAATATATGTATTTTATTGCTAATTGGAAAATGTTTGGTGGTCTAAATTCCTTAAATACAATAGATAAGGTGGTCAAATTTTTTAAAGCCTTCAAAAAAAATAGATCTATTAAAATAATATATTGTCCACCAAGTACATTGATAGGCCCAATGTCAAAAAAATTGAAAAAAACTAATATAGAAATTGGTGCACAAAATTGTCATGAACAAGAATCTTATGGAGCTTTTACGGGTTCAATAAATTCTAAAATGTTAAAAAATATTGGTGCCAAATATGTTATCATTGGTCACTCTGAAAATCGGCAATCAGGTGAAAGCAATCAATTAATCAATTTAAAAATTAAAAGTGCATTAAAATCTGGACTTAAAATAATTTTCTGTATTGGTGAAACTTTGAAAGAAAAAAGAAAAAAAATTACAAAAAAAATTTTAGATAAACAACTTAAATTGGGTTTAAATAAAATTAATTCAAAAAAAGATATAATTATCGCTTATGAACCAGTTTGGTCAATAGGAACAGGCCTCATTCCAAAATCTGATGATCTTTATGAAACAGTAAATTTTATAAAAAAAAAAATGAGAAAAAATAAAGTATTATATGGTGGATCAGTTAATCCTAAAAATATCAACGATTTAAAATTAATAAATAATATAGACGGCTATTTAATAGGTGGGGCATCTCAAGACCCTAAAAAATTTATTGATATAATTAAAAAAAGATATAGTTAACCCCCATGGAAAATATTTTATTAGTACTAAATATAATTTTAGCATTTGTTTTAGTCTTATTAGTTTTAATGCAAAAATCAGAGGGGGGAGCATTAGGCATAGGTGTTTCTCAGGAAAGTTTTATGTTTTCTAGATCAGCAGGTAATTTTATGACAAAAGCTACTGCTGTTGTTGCAACTTTATTTATTATCTGTAGCTTAGGATTAACCATTGTATCAAGAGGAGACTTAGCTCCAACTTCTTCGGTTTTAGACACAATAGAGGAAAAAACTGAAGATACACCGTCAATACCAGAAAATAATAATTAATACTTTTCAATTACTTTTTTATTCGCTATAAGATAATTCCATGGCGCGATTTATTTTTGTCACGGGCGGCGTGGTTTCATCATTAGGAAAAGGTCTCTCTTCAGCATCCCTAGCTTATCTTCTGCAATCAAGAGGTTACAAAGTAAGATTAAGAAAGTTAGATCCTTACTTGAATGTTGATCCAGGTACAATGAGTCCATTTCAACATGGTGAAGTATTTGTTACTGATGATGGAGCAGAAACAGATTTAGACCTTGGTCACTATGAAAGATTTTCAGGAGTATCTGCAAAGAAATCAGATAATATTACTACTGGAAAAATTTATAACGATGTTTTGAAAAAAGAACGTAAAGGTGAATACTTAGGAAAAACTGTTCAAGTAATACCTCATATTACAAATCGTATAAAAGAATTTATAAAAAAAGACTCCTCAAAAGAAGATTTTGTTATTTGCGAAATAGGAGGCATAGTTGGAGATATTGAGAGTTTACCTTTTGTTGAAGCAATAAGACAATTTGCAAACGATATTGGTAAACAAAATGCACTATTTGTTCACCTTACTCTAGTTCCATATTTAAAAGCATCAGACGAAATTAAAACTAAACCAACACAACATTCTGTAAAAGAACTTAGAAGTATTGGTATCCAACCTGATATTATTATTTGTAGATCAGAAAGACCAATACCTTTAGAACACAGAAAAAAGATTTCATTATTTTGTAATGTAAATATAAAGAATGTAATTGAAACAGTTGATGTAAGAACTATTTATGAAGCTCCAATAAGTTTCTATAAAGAAAAACTAGACTTACAAGTCTTAAACTATTTCAAACTAAGATCAAAAAAACCAGTAAACTTAACTCCATGGAAAAAAATTACTAAAATTATTTTGCATACAAAAAAACATGTTAATATTGCAATAATTGGTAAATATGTTGATTTGAAAGATGCTTATAAATCTTTGGATGAAGCACTTACTCATGGTGGAATAGACAATAATGTCAAGATAAACCTTGTAAGAATAGATTCTGAAAAATTAAAAGTTTCAGAAATTAAATCTAAACTAAAAAATATCTCAGGAATTTTAATACCTGGTGGGTTCGGTAAAAGAGGAACTGATGGAAAAATAGCAGCTATCAAATTCGCAAGAATAAATAAGATACCATTTCTTGGAATTTGTTATGGTATGCAAATGGCAATAATTGAATTTGCTAGAAATAAATTAAATTTAAAAAAAGCTACCTCAAGTGAATTTGATAAAAAAGGTTTAGCTATTATAGGCTTGATGAATGAGTGGAACAAAGATGGTAAAAAAATTAAAGGTACAGATAAAAACTTAGGTGGCACAATGAGACTTGGTTCTTATGATGCAAAACTATTAAAAAATTCAATGATTCAAAAAATTTATGGAAAAAATTTGATTAAAGAGAGACATCGTCATAGATATGAAGTGAATATTGCTTTTAAAGAAAAATTTGAAAAAAATGGTATGCATTTTTCAGGTTTATCTCCAGATGGTAATTTACCTGAAATAATTGAGTTAAAAAATCACCCATGGTTTATCGGAGTTCAATTTCATCCAGAATTTAAATCTAGACCTTTGGCCCCACATCCTTTATTCTCATCTTTTATCAAGGCATCAAAAAATCATAAATGAGTAGTATAAAAGTTAATTGCGGTAAAATTGAAATTTCAAATGATAACAAAATTTGTATCATAGCTGGTCCTTGTCAGCTCGAGTCCGAACAACACGCTATGGATATGGCTGGAAAAATTCAAGAAATTACTAAAAAATTTAATCTTGGTTTTGTTTATAAAACTTCTTTTGATAAGGCAAATAGAACCAGTCTAAAGGGAAAAAGAGGGGCAGGGTTAGAAGCTTCACTACCAGTGTTCGATAAAATAAGAAAAGAACTTAATATACCAATACTAACAGATATACACAATATTGAACAATGCTCTATAGTAAGTGGACATGTTGATGTAATTCAAATACCAGCATTTTTATGCAGACAAACTGATCTATTAATTGCTGCAGCAAAAACAAATAAAATTATTAATGTTAAGAAAGGTCAATTTTTAGCTCCTTGGGATATGGTAAATGTAACAAAAAAAATTTCAGACTCTGGAAATAAAAATATTTTAGTAACCGAAAGAGGTGCAAGTTTTGGTTATAATACACTTGTATCAGATATGAGATCACTACCAATTATGGCAAAGAATGGTTACCCGGTTATTTTTGATGCTACTCATTCAGTTCAGCAACCAGGTGGACTAGGAGAAAAAAGTGGTGGTCAAAGAGAATTCGTTGAACATTTAGCAAGAGCTGCAGTTGCAGTTGGGGTTGCAGGAGTTTTTATAGAAACTCATCAAGACCCAGATAATGCTCCATCGGATGGACCCAACATGATACCTTTAGACAAATTAGAAAATTTATTAAAACAACTTACAGATATAGATAACTTAATTAAAAATTAGTGAGTAAGATTATAAAAGTAAAGGCACGTCAGGTTTTTGACAGCAGAGGAAATCCTACAATTGAAGCTGAAGTTTTTACAAAAAATAATAGTGCCCTAGCAATTTGTCCATCGGGTGCATCAACAGGAACATACGAAGCATTTGAAAAAAGAGATAAAAATAATAAACGATATTTAGGAAAAAGCGTTCTTAACGCTGTTAATTTGATTAATACAAAAATCTCAAAAAAATTAAAAGGTCAAAATGTTCATGACCAAGAGAGAATAGATACTCTTTTAATTAATTTAGATGGAACTAGACAAAAAACTAGACTAGGAGCTAATTCAATTTTAGCTGTATCAATGGCAGTAAAAAAACTTTCTGCTAGAGTAAAAAAATTACCTTTATTCAAAACTTTTTTAGTAAAAAATAATTTTAAATTACCATATCCATTAATGAATATAATTAATGGTGGTGCGCATGCAAATAATGGTTTGCGAATACAAGAGTTCATGATCAGACCTGACCGAGCTAAAAATTTTTCAGATGCAATGAGGATTTGTTATGTTGTAATTAAAAATCTGAGTAAAATTATCAAAAATAGAGGACTGTCAACATCAGTAGGTGATGAAGGTGGATTTGCACCAATGATTAGTAGCAATAATCAAGCACTTGATTTAATTGTTTCAGCTATTAAAAAATCAGGTTTTGTTAATGGTAGAGATGTATCAATTTGTTTAGATGTTGCTGCCAATGAATTATATAAAAAAGGTAAATATTCTATTCATTCAAAAAGTTTTGTTTCAGTTGAAAAATCAATAAAAGAGTTCAACAAAATAATTACAAAATATAAAATAAAATCAATTGAAGACCCTTTTGCTGAAAATGATTGGATTTCTTGGAATAAATTAATGAAGAATACATCTAAAGTTCAAATTGTTGGTGATGATTTATATGTTACTAACTTAGAAAGACTTAAAAAAGGTTTTTTAAATATTTCTTCTAATGCAATTTTAATCAAACTTAATCAAATAGGGACAGTGTCAGAAACACTTGAAGTTATAAAATTTGCTCAAATTATAGGATTCAAAACTATAATTTCTCACAGATCTGGAGATAGTGAGGACACATTTATTGCTGATTTAGCTGTAGGGACTAATTCAGATCAGATTAAAACAGGATCTTTAGCCAGATCTGAGAGAGTGGCTAAATATAATCAATTAT
>ERZ802821.1756-NODE-1756-length-11139-cov-13.5879_pt1 | contig 11139 bp, 8 predicted proteins | sample MGYA00345648_ERZ802821 | MGnify/ENA primary metagenome ERZ802821 (study PRJEB30503, sample SAMEA104212357) | marine metagenome | biome: Westerlies Biome; feature: [SRF] surface water layer (ENVO:00010504) within the epipelagic zone...; material: water... | reverse complement strand
TAGTTGAAGAGTCTGTTAAATCGGATAGCGTTCTCTGCTATTGATAGCATGAACGAGGAGAGGTGGGGCAATTTGGTAGCAGATTTGGCAAATGACTAAAACTCCTCATACTTCTTAAATATATTAGTTGGATTCAAGTGAGTATATCGTAGCAACTGCCGCACATCCTTATGCCCGGATATGAGCGCAACCTCAGGAACTGACATGCCCATCTCAAAGAACCTTGAAACCGCCTCATGTCTCAAATCATGAAATCGTAAATCCTTTATTTCTGCTTTTGCACGTGCTCTGCCCCATGCAAGACGTAAACAGTTCGCAGTAATAGGAAATACCTTTTCATGACTCTGAGGCACCTTTTGAAGGAGTCTCACACACCTTTTAGTGAGAGGTACTTTTCTATCCTCACCATTTTTAGTGTCATAAAGAAAAGCAAATCCATTTGTAAAATCAATATCACGCCATCTAAGTTTTAATATTTCAGAACGACGCATTCCCGTCTCGATTGCGAATTCAATAATAAAGGCAATATAGATATTTTTCTGAGAGCAAGCGGCAGAGAGTAGGCGTTCTTTTTCATTGCCAACTAACCTTCGTTTACGCGATTTATGAGTAGAGGGGAGTTGTAATTGCTCAATAGGGTTTTTAGGAATTCCATAACCCCATTTGAAAATCGCCGTCCTAAATACCCTTTTCAGAAGCATTAATTGAGCATGTACGGTTCCGTGTTTAACCTGTTTTAATCTTTCATCACGTAGATACTCAAAATGGCGTTCAGTTAGGTCTGAAAGTTTTATTTGAGCGACAGGATGCCTTGAGTAGAAGTTTAGAACATATATTTGTACCTCAGACCCTTTTAGATGCAATGACATCTCTGTAGCGTATCTTTGGAGTAGATCTTTGAGAGTAATATTTCCAATATTTACTTTAGGTATATCGGTGCTTTTTAGATTACTTTCTAATGCTTTAATCCAGCATAATGCATCTGATTTGGACTTGAATGATTTAGTAAAACTTCTCCAACCTGAGACCCTTACTTGAGCATTCCAAGTTTTACCCCTTTTACGCACACTTCCCATCGACTTGACCTTTTACTGTGTCAAATCTGTGTCAAAAACTGCATTTTACATAAACCAACCTATTACCCTAAACGATAACAGACTGAATTAATTAGAGAAAAATGGCGCACCCGAGAGGATTCGAACCTCTGACCTCTGCCTTCGGAGGGCAGCGCTCTATCCAGCTGAGCTACGGGTGCCTATTGGAATATTATATACACCGTTTCCGCTAATAATGTGAACAATCAAATTTTATAAGAGCATAAAGCGTAAGTAATATAGGAACGGTACATGCAATTCCTAACCCCAACATCCAAGCATCAGCGGGTGAGATCTAGAAAAATATCTTCAAGATCAGGCTGGTAGGTACTGACATCCATTATCTGAATACCAGCATTGCCTATTTGCTTCAAGATATCACCAGAGCTGGTTTCTTCTGGATTAAATCTAATTGTAAATCCGCTAGAAGTCATAATTGGATTTAAGGATTGTATCTCATCTGGAAGCGCTTGGTTTTGCTGACTTTCTGGTATGGTAACACTTAAATCCTTTCGCCCTGCGGATTTTAGCAAATCAGATTTGGTTTTGCTCACCATAACCTCGCCATGATTTAAAATGGCAACATGGTCACATAGCTCTTCTGCTTCTTCAAGGTAATGGGTGGTAAGAACGATTGTAACGCCCGCATCATTTAGGCTTCGCACATTATCCCATAGTTTCTGGCGTAATGCCACGTCAACACCAGCGGTAGGTTCATCCAAGATAAGCACTGGCGGTGAATGCACCATCGCTTTTGCAACCAGCATTCGCCGTTTCATTCCGCCAGAAAGTGTTCGTGCGTATGCATGACTTTGTTCTGTAAGCCCTACCATCTCAAGAATTTCTTTTGTGAGCCGCTCTTTGCGGGGAATATTATACATTCCAGCAGTGAATTCTAAAGATTCATGTGGTGTTAGGAATACATCGATATTTAATTCTTGCGGTACAATGCCAATATTAGCTCTGCATTGTCTGGGATTAATGTCCAAATCCTCTCCCCACACAGTCACACGTCCTGTTGACTTAATAACAGTTCCAGCAAGTATATTTATCAAGGTTGATTTACCCGCACCATTTGGGCCAAGAAGTCCAAAAATACATCCAGCAGGTATCGCAAGATTAATATCCTTCAGCGCATTTTTTGGGTTTGACAATCCTTGCGCTTTATAGGTTTTTGATAAACCATCTAGCCGAATTGCTATATTATCTTCAGGCCTGTTCAGAAATGATCTTGGACTGGATTTCATTGCCAAACACTTTCTTGGATGACTGTCGTAACAGGCATGTCTATTTCAGGATTGTTTTTAAAAAGATAAGGAAGCATCAAAAATAGGTCTTGGTGTCGTTAAAATATCGATAGTCCTGATCTGCCTTAAATTTAAATCAAATGCCAGATGTTTCTTTTATATTTGTGATAAACTGATTATTATGTGAGTTATGACAGAAAAATAATATGCAAATCATGATGATATAAAGCTGGCTTTGGGCTTGAATTTTATTCATCAAATTATGAAGCAAGGAAGTGTTGATGTTAAAACCAGAAAAAAAAACAGGAGAACAAGGCCATAGTCACTCAAGCAAGCGTGTTTCCTGTAACGGTGGGGGCGGCGCATTAGGCCATCCTCTAATCTGGTTAACCTACGGACAGGATGGGAGCGTTACCTGTCCATATTGTTCCAAAAAATTTGACTCTCAACAATCAGAATGAAACACGCGCAGCAATCTGACAGACTGGTATTGGTTGATGGTTCTGGATATATATTCCGAGCTTATCATGCATTGCCGCCAATGTACCGAGCCGATAGCACGCCCGTAAATGCCGTATTTGGTTTTACGAAAATGCTGATAAAATTAGTGACTGATCTTCAGCCCCAATCAATAGCGGTTATTTTCGATGCTGGCAGAAAAACCTTTCGGAACGAGATTTATTCTGAATATAAAGCCAATAGAGGGGAGCCTCCAGAAGAGCTTATACCGCAGTTTGATTTGGTAAGGCAGGCAACAGAAGCGCTTAATTTACCTATGTTTGAGATGGTCGGGTATGAGGCAGATGATGTTATAGCCACATTTGCGAAACAGGCTTTTATTAAGGGTCAAGATTGTCTTATCGTATCTTCTGATAAAGATTTAATGCAGCTTGTAAATAAGCATGTGAAATTATTAGATCCCATGAAAAATACCGTCATTGGCGATGAAGAAGTTCAGCAGAAATTCGGTGTTTTTCCAGATAGAGTTGTTGATGTGCAGGCTTTGGCAGGGGATAGCTCTGATAACGTTCCTGGTGTGCCAGGTATCGGGATTAAAACAGCGGCAGAGTTAATCAATCAGTTTGGAGATCTTGAGGCGTTACTCGCGCAGGCAGAGACAATTAAACAACCCAAACGGCGCGAGAATCTTGTTCAATTTGCGGATCAAGCTCGCCTATCTCAGCAATTAGTGCTGCTTCGTGATGATGTTCCTGTAGATATGCAGATTAGTGAGCTTATTCTGCCAGTATTAGATCGTAAGAAACTACACTCTTTTCTGGTGGAGCAGGGATTTAAAAGTCTGGCAGTCTCTCTTGGTTATGCAGAACAAACAAGAGAGCGTCCGTTTATAGACCCGGCAAGCACACATAATGAAAACGCACAAAAAGATGAGCCTAAATCGAGTGGTGAGCCTGTCAATTCAGAGCCTCAAATGCCCTATGTTGATGAGGTGTCCTATCAGCTTATCACGGATTTGCAGCAGCTTGATAGCTGGTGTGAGATGGCGCGCGATCAAGGCAAGATAGCGATTGATACAGAAACAACCTCTCTTAATGCGGCGTCTGCTGATTTGGTTGGCGTTGCACTTGCAATTGCCCCGGGGAAGGCATGCTATATACCGCTGCGACATTCACATAAAACAGAAATTTCAGAACAGGCAGGTCTTGATTTTGGGGATTCTGGTGATTCTGTGAATTCTGGCGCTTCTGGCGATTTTAGGGATAGCTCTGATAGTCAGGATAAGCACTACCAGCAAGTTGATTTTAATGAGGCGATGAAACGATTAAAGCCCTTGCTTGAAGATCCCGCAATTTTAAAAATTGGTCACAATTTGAAATATGACGCGCATATTTTGCAACAAGAGCGCAATGGAAACATCAGGCTATCTCCGCTGGATGACACCATGTGTTTATCTTATGTGTTAGATGCTGGAAGAGTAGAGCGCCACGGGCTAGATTTTCTAGCTATGCATTGGCTCTCGCATCAAACAATTAAATATCAAGATGTGTGCGGCAAGGGCGCAAAGCAAATTTCATTTGCGCAAGTAACCCCAGAAAATGCAAAGGACTATGCAGCAGAAGATGCAGATATCACATTGCGTCTGTGGATGATGTTAAAGCCAAGGCTTGCTAATGAGGGAATGACAATAGTTTATGAGCGGCTTGAGCGCGCCCTCATTCACGTTTTATCCTCGATGGAACAAAATGGCATTGTCGTTGATGCCTCGATTTTAAGGCGCCTATCAAATGATTTTGCGGGTAAAATTGCTCTTTTAGAAACAGAAATTCATTCCCTAGCCGGCCAAGAATTTAATATTGCCTCTCCCAAGCAGCTTGGCGAAATATTGTTTGAGAAACTAGGCTTTGAAGGGGGCAAAAAATCCAAAACAGGGGCGTGGTCTACGGGCGCGGATATATTAGATGAAATGGCTGCTGCTGGTAGTATAATCGCACAAAAAGTACTAGATTATCGCCAATTAGCAAAATTAAAATCAACCTATACAGATGCATTGCTTGAGAGTGTAAATTCGCGCACTGGACGGGTTCACACATCCTACTCAATGGTGGGGGCATTAACAGGTCGCCTGTCATCATCAGATCCAAATTTGCAGAATATTCCTATTAGAACAGAGGAGGGGCGTTCCATTCGAACGGCATTTATAGCAGAGCCCGGGTCTAAGATTATTTCTGCTGATTATTCACAGATTGAGCTAAGGCTGGTTGCCCATATTGCTAAAGAAAAGACCATGCTGGAGGCGTTTCAGAATAATATCGACATTCATGCTCAGACCGCAGCAGAAGTATTTCAGATTCCAATCGCACAACTTGATAGTGAAACAAGAAGGCGGGCTAAGGCTATAAATTTTGGTATAATATATGGCATTTCAGGCTTCGGACTTGCACGCCAGCTTGGTATATCACAAACAGAAGCAAGAGATTATATCAAAGCTTATTTCGCGCGCTTTCCAGGGATTCGTGATTATATGGAACAAATGAAACAAGTTGCACGAGATAATGGATTTGTGGAAACCCTATTTGGCAGGCGAATTTATATCTCTAACATAAAATCCTCTAATGGCGCTGTGCGTGGGTTTGCCGAGCGTCAGGCCATAAATGCCCCTATTCAAGGAAGTGCAGCAGACATAATCAAAAGAGCAATGATTAAAATGCCTGATACAATCAGCGCGCTGAATTTGAACACAAAAATGCTTTTGCAAGTGCATGATGAATTGATATTTGAAACAGCTGAGAGTGAGATAGATATCGCATTAGAGGCAATTAAAACAACGATGGAAACCGCTCATCAACCTGTCTTATCACTGGATGTTCCCATTATTGTTGATGGCGGTGCTGCGGATAGCTGGGCAGAAGCGCACTGACCCTATCATGACAGCATAATTAGAATATCGCTGCCTGTTTACAATCACTGCGCCTTAATCTTGCCTTTTAACGGCCGTGTTTTGGTTATTATTATTTTCTTAATTAGGGTAAATATTAGGATAATATCCGTTTCTAAATCGGGGTTAATGGTAGAGGAGAACTAGATGGTCAATAAGATTGCTCTTGTAGATGATGACCAGAATATAATTGCATCTGTTTCAGTTATGCTTGAGCAAGAAGGCTATGAGGTAGATTGTTATTTCGATGGGGAACAGGCACTTTATGGCATTTTAAATAGACCAGTTGATTTGGGTATTTTGGATATAAAAATGCCGCGTATGGATGGGGTGGAGCTTCTTCAAAAGCTTCGACATAAAACAGATATGCCTGTTATTTTTCTTACCAGTAAAGATGATGAGCTAGATGAAGCATTAGGGCTTAGTATCGGTGCAGATGACTATATCACAAAACCCTTCTCGCAACGATTGCTAATAGCTAGAATTAAAGCAGTACTTAGACGCTCCAAATTACAAGAAGACTCCCAATCCGTATCAGAAGATACTATAAAATATGGGGATCTTTTGTTAGATCCTGACCGCCATTTATGCAGATGGAAACAAAAAGATATTAAATTGACGGTTACAGAGTTTTTGATGCTTAAGGCTCTTATTCTGCGGCCAGGTCATGTTAAAAGCAGAGATCAGTTAATGGATGCAGCTTATGGCGAGTCTATATTTCTCGATGACAGGACGATAGATAGCCACATTAAAAGACTGCGTCGAAAGTTTCGGGTAATTGATCCGACTTTCGATCAGATTGAAACTTTGTATGGCATTGGGTATCGATATAGTAATGATTAGCGCTTCATGCATAATTTCTTCTACATTATGGGATAATCTGTTTCCAAATAGCTGGGGAAGTTGCTAGTGCGTGATGATCCTATAGCAAAACGTCTCGTAAGTCCTCTTTCTATTCGAATTTTGCTGATAATGCTTCTTCCTCTGGTGCTGTTTTTTATCGGTATTCTAGCTGTTGACAGATATAGAATTGTGTTAATCGATGCAGAATTAAGTGCCTTAAAACGCCAAGGGGAGACACTTGCACGCTCCCTTGCTTTGGCAGATACAGATACCTACAATAATACGGATAATCCAAGAGGCGCAAATAGAGGTCTTGCCCCATCTACTTTGAGGCATGTTCTTCCATTAGTTGGTTATGGCTCCTCCCTAAGGGCAAGGATATATCAGCCCTCTGGTAGAATCATGGCCGACACAGCAAAAAATCAAATGCCAGATTCAGTGGTTCGGATGTCGGTCAGAACACAAGAACCCTTTCTAGGCAGTTTAAAACATGAAATTATTGCCTCTATTTCTAGATTTAGCAATTTTGTAAATGGCGTGGAGAAGCTCCCCGAAATGCCTAATCGCAGACTCTATTCTGCTAATCAGATACCTGCTTTGAAGAATGCAATGATGGGCAGAAAAGTTAGCATGAGTTGGCGCACGCCATCTGGCGCGCTTGTGCTTGGTGTGGCTTTGCCCATACAAGAAGTGCGCGTCGTCAGAGGCGCATTGTTGCTGACTAAAAATGGCTCGGATATCGAAGCAGAGATTGCAAAAGTCCAATGGGCGTTTTTCTTATTATTATGTGCCATGTTTTTTCTGACTATCATTCTGGGTCTGTATTTATCGAGGTCAATAACGCGGCCTATAGTTGAGCTGGCAGCCTCTGCAAGACGAGTTGCAAACGCAAAAGACAAATCCATGAAGCTTACCAACCTGCCAAATAGAAATGACGAAATAGGAGATTTGTCGAAAGCACTTCAAGAAATGACAGATGATTTGCAAGAAAGAATAAAGGCAACTGCAGGATTTGCAGCTGATGTTGCGCATGAGCTAAAAAATCCGCTGACCTCTCTTCGCTCAGCAGCAGAAACATTTTCAAGGATAAAAAATCAATCTCAGCAACATCTGTTAATGGGCGTTATTCTTGAAGATGTAACAAGGCTCGATAGGCTGATCACCGATATTTCTCAAGCTAGTAGAGTAGAGGCAGAGCTTGCCCAGACCCATCGAGATAATGTTGATTTCAGCGCGCTTGTGGATAGCTGGGTTTCCATGATGCGTGATAGATACCCCGATATTAAACTGAGTTGGAAGCAGATTGATAAGCGCCAAGATAAAACTCATTTTGAGGTGAGCATTCACACAGGAAGAATAATTCAGATTCTGGATAATCTATTGGCGAATGCAATTAGTTTTAACCCTCCTGACCAGGAAATCGAGCTTGAGCTTTACATAACAGGAAGAAACAAACAAAAAATCTGTTTTTCTATTCGTGATCATGGCCCTGGCATTCCTGATGCAAATCTTGATACTATTTTTAATAGATTTTATTCGCAAAGACCTAATGACGAAGCCTTTGGTCATCATTCTGGTTTAGGGCTTTCGATTGCAAGGCAAATAGCGGAGGCTCATGGTGGGGACTTATATGCAGGTCACGCAGCTGGGAATGGCGCGATTTTCTTTCTCGAACTACCGCTTGCCAAACAGACCTAAGCTTGACAGAAATTGTTTTTTGCCTAAATCCTCAATTAAGGGATTTGTTCAAAATAAATAGCATCTTGGACAAGATTTGGAGCAATTAAGATATGGCAGATGATCCGAGCATTAATAAAGATGCGGCAGATGTGCGTATTGTACTCGTAATTGGACCATCTGGTGCGGGTAAATCAACAGCTTTGAATGCGCTTGAGGATGCGGGCTTCTCGGCAGTGGATAATCTGCCCTTATCTTTAATCGATCAATATATTGCGTTAGAAGTTGAAACAGCAAAACGAAGAATTGTACTTGCTGTTGACATGCGAACGACAGGGTTTGAAAAAAAGGTAGTTACAGGGCTTATTCAAAATTTAAAATCTAAATTTATGGATGCCTGCCAGATTGTCTATATTCATGCGCACCCATCTGAAATTATAAAAAGATATCAAACGACAAGACGACATCACCCGCTTGTTAATGCAGGGAATTTAAATGAGGCTATAGAAATAGATTTTGCTGCAATGGACGGGCTTGACGCATTTGCTGATATCATCTTGGATTCAACTGACTCAGACCCTTCTGGATTTAGAACTATTCTGCTCTCTCGACTTGGATTGCCTGCTCTTAACCCGGTGCCCCTATCTATCTCGAGTTTTTCCTTCCGTAAAGGTGTCCCTGAAGCAGTGGATTATGTATTTGATACAAGGTTTCTTAATAATCCTCATTGGCAGGAGGAGCTGCGTCATCTAACAGGCATAGACAGAGAGGTACAGGATTTTGTTCAGGCTGATATTGGATTTCAAGCCTTTATGAGCAATGTGACACAAATAATAGAATTGGTGCTACCTGCATTGCAACGCACAGGCAGGCCACAATTAGGGGTCGCCTTTGGATGTACAGGGGGGCATCATCGCTCGGTTACTTCGGCTGAGTATTTGGCCTCTTGGGCTACAGAAAAACAAATCAAACATGTGCTAGAACATTTAGAATTATAATAGGAAATTTTAATCGAGTATTATAATCGAGCATTATCTTCGGGTATTATCGTCGGGCATATTCGGTGGGAACTATAATTGAGCCAATAGAAGAACCCAATGCCAAATGGCAGGGTGATTCTGGCGGGGACTGGCATTATTTTTAAGGTTCAAACTTAGAAAAATTTTTAAATGCTACTTAAAAAAGGCTATCGCTAGTTTGGTAAGTTTGCTATCACGCCGTAGATGAATTGCCGTAAACGAATTGCCGTAAATGAATTGGATGGATTTAAATCAATGAGTGATTATATTATTTCAGATATCAGTCTTGCTGAGTGGGGCCGAAAAGAACTTTCAATCGGCGAAAGTGAAATGCCTGGTTTGATGGCACTCAGAGAAGAATTTGGGAGCTCCAAACCTCTTAAAGGGGCACGGGTTGCGGGATGTCTTCATATGACAGTGCAAACAGCGGTGCTTATTGAAACCTTAACTGCACTTGGTGCTGATGTGCGTTGGTCGTCCTGTAATATTTTTTCAACACAAGACCACGCTGCTGCTGCAATTGCTCAGTCAGGAGTGCCAGTATTTGCTAAAAAAGGCGAGACATTGGAAGAATATTGGGCCTATGTGGATAAGATTTTCGACTGGCCTGAAGGTGAAGCTGCCAATATGATACTAGATGATGGCGGTGATGCGACTATGTATATTTTGCTAGGCGCTAAACTTGAAGCTGGCGAAGAGGTTCTAGAAAACCCTGCCTCAGAAGAGGAAACTTTTCTAAAGCAGCAGATTTTAAAAAGACATCATACGCACAAAGGCTGGTTTACCCGCCAGCGAGATGCCATAAAAGGGGTTTCGGAAGAGACAACAACAGGGGTTCTTCGACTATATCAGCTCGCTGAACAAGGACAATTACCGTTTCCAGCAATAAATGTGAATGACTCTGTCACTAAATCAAAATTTGATAACCTATATGGGGTGCGCGAATCATTGGTAGATGGAATACGCCGTGCCACAGATGTTATGCTTGCAGGAAAGGTTGCTTTGGTATGCGGATTTGGGGATGTGGGCAAAGGCTCTGCTGCCTCCCTTCGTCAGGGCGGCGCACGGGTAATGGTAACCGAAATTGACCCGATATGTGCGTTGCAGGCCGCTATGGAAGGATATGAAGTTGTCACATTAGATGATGTTGCATCCAAAGCTGATATTTTTGTAACAGCGACAGGCAATAAAGATGTAATAACGCTTGATCACATGCGTGATATGAAGGATAGAGCGATTGTGTGTAATATCGGTCATTTCGATAATGAAATTCAAGTATCCTCACTATCAAATTACGTATGGAGCGAAATCAAACCTCAGGTAGATGAAATTGAGTTTCCAGATGGTAAGAGGATGATTTTGCTTGCAAAGGGACGACTTGTTAACCTTGGCTGTGCAACAGGCCATCCATCTTTTGTTATGTCTGCCTCATTTACGAATCAGGTGTTGGCACAAATCGAATTATGGCAAGATAGCGATAAGTATGAAAATAAAGTCTATACGTTGCCACGGCATTTGGATGAAAAAGTTGCCGCGCTTCATTTGGATAAAATTGGTGCCAAACTCACCGAATTAAGAGAAGACCAAGCAAATTATATTGGCGTTGAGCAGCAAGGCCCCTTTAAGTCTGAAGAATATAGGTACTAATTCGGGCATCTAAATGGAATGGACCATAGCTTCTATTGAGGAAGAATCGGTATATAATTTAGGGCGTATACTTGCAGATTATGTAAGGCCAGGGGTTGTTTTCTGTCTTTCTGGCGACCTTGGTTCTGGGAAGACAACGCTGGCACGAGCCATCATCAGGAATGCTTGTAATAATGTTGGCGAGATTCCAAGCCCAACTTTTAACCTTGTGCAAA
>ERZ802821.1751-NODE-1751-length-11145-cov-45.9617_pt1 | contig 11145 bp, 9 predicted proteins | sample MGYA00345648_ERZ802821 | MGnify/ENA primary metagenome ERZ802821 (study PRJEB30503, sample SAMEA104212357) | marine metagenome | biome: Westerlies Biome; feature: [SRF] surface water layer (ENVO:00010504) within the epipelagic zone...; material: water... | reverse complement strand
AAGACAGACGCATCTGGATGCGCGCGTCAAAGCTTTCTAAATCGCTTTTGTAATCATCAAGCGCATGCTCCATCACATCAAAACTAAAACTTTTCTCGGCATGGCGATAAAAACTACGCATGATCCGTGACATATTGATGCCCTTTTTATCGGCATCAAGGCTGACTGTACCGGTGACCGATGTTTGCAAGGTTTGCTCTGAGCCGTTGCGGGTTTGGTAACAAATCGGCAGCCGGAAGTTCGAAATCCCAACATGCTGGATCTGCTGCTTCGCGCCGCGGATCAGCGCGGTGGGCCCGTTTTGCAAATCGGGCATACTGTCGCGATAGGCCTCATTGACCTTGAATTCAGCATTATATTTTGCGGAAAACTCAGGATACTGCTGCGGCAATATCTGCGCAAGCAGGTCGGCATCTAGCGATGCAATCTCAGTTTCATCCGCGTGACCTACCCAGTTACGCAATATATCTAACGCCTCTTCAACGGCGTTTTGATCAGGCTGTGTGTTCGCGTTCCGGGTATGAATATTCATGATATGCCCTTTTTGCATAAGACCGCGTTACTGATGGAAACCAAACAAGATCTTTATTTCATTATATCCGATACGGGCGACCCATCTCGCTGGATCACTTTTGTCACTTTAACTTTACACATTACACGCTGCTTGAGCAGCTGCCAAGGCCTGTCGCAGATCATCAATCAGATCCTCGCTATCTTCCAAACCAATGCTGATCCGGATTAATCCATCGCTGATACCCAAATGCCGTTTCTGCTCGGCCGGTAGGCGATGATGCGTCGTGGTGGCAGGATGCGTCGCGATGGATTTTGCATCCCCGAGATTATTTGAAATCAAAATAATTTGCAGCGCGTTCAAAAAGGCAAACGCCGCCCTTTGGCCACCCTTTAATTCAACCGAGATCAGCGTACCGCCTGTGCCAAGTTGCGCTTGCGCCAACTCATATTGTGCATGGGCAGGATGCCCGGGATAGATCAACTGCGTTAAGGCTGAATGCCCCGATAGATCTTGGGCGATCAGAGCCGCAGTTTCGGCTTGCGCCCGCACCCGCAATTCAATTGTTTCCAATCCTTTTAGCATCACCCAAGCCGTAAACGGGCTCATCGCACCGCCCGTATGTTTCATATAGGGCTCTATTGTGCCTGAAATGAACTCAGCATTTGATAAAATCACGCCGCCAAGCATGCGCCCCTGCCCATCAATATGCTTGGTGGCTGAATAAATAACCACATCCGCCCCCTGCTCCAAAGCCCGCGAAAAAACCGGCGTTGAAAACACATTATCCACCATCACCAACGCGCCATTCGCATGCGCGATTTGCGCAACCTTTGACAGATCAATCACTTCCAATGTCGGGTTTGAAATGGTTTCAAAAAACACCAATCTCGTATCGGCGCGCACCGCCTGCGCCCATTGCTTTAAATCGGTTCCATCAACAAAAGTGACCTCAACACCGTTGCGCGGTAGGATTTCTTCCAAAATATAAAGGCAAGAGCCGAAAAGCGCGCGCGCTGCCACAACATGATCGCCCGCCTTTACCGTCGCCAGTAGCGCGCCGCTGACCGCAGCCATACCAGAGGCAGTGGCAAAGGCCGCCTCGGCCCCTTCCAACAAAGCCACACGCTCTTGAAACATCGCCACGGTCGGATTTCCATAGCGCGCATAAATAAAATGACCCTCATCATTTCCATTGAAGCGTTCTTGAGCTTGCTCGGCGCTGTCATAAACGTAGCTTTGAGTTAAATAAACTGCTTCGCTGACCTCGTTAAACTGGCTGCGCCGATGGCCCGCATGCACCATTTTGGTACGGCTTTTCAAACTCTTTTTCATTATAAACTCCTGCCACATGCGTGGCGTCAAAATCCCCGTCAAACGCAGCCAAGCGAAAGGGGGGCTTTCTCCTGACCTTTTAGCGGAATATGTTTTACGTGGCCCGCAATCTGGACTCAAATCACCACTTGCCCGTGGGTACCCCAGCGCTTTAATTGGGTCAAGCATCGGAACCGAATTCAGCAAGCTTTGCCCCGAAGCCCTGCTCATATGCAGCCATACTATGCTAGAAAAGCCAAAGACGCATATCGCGGGTTTTTTATGCGCAGCATGCGGCATCCCAACAAAGCGCGTTGCTTTGAAAATCCGCCCCTCAAAAGCGTTTATGCTTGCGGTGCAGAACAAACCCTTATTATAAACACGTTTGCAAGGAGTGTATTGTGACAAATCCCATTGATCTGTACTATTGGCCCACCCCAAACGGTTGGAAAATCTCGATTGCCTTAGAAGAAATGGGATTGCCGTATAAGGTCCATCTTATTGATATTAACGCAGGGGCACAGTTTGACGCGGCGTTTTTGAAACTCTCACCAAATGGTAGAATGCCTGCGATTGTTGATCCAGACGGGCCGGATAGAGCCCCGATTTCGCTGTTTGAATCGGGTGCAATCCTACAATATCTAGCCAGAAAAACCGGGCTGTTTTACGGCGAAACCGAGCGCCAACGCATCGCGGTAGATCAATGGCTGATGTGGCAAATGGGCGGCGTTGGGCCAATGGCGGGCCAAGCCCATCATTTTCTAAGATACGCGCCAGCCATGGATCCCCCCCAAATCCTTCCCTATGCGCAAAATCGCTATCGGGCCGAAACCAAACGGCTTTACACCCTGCTTGATAAGCAGCTTGCAGAAGCCGAATTTGTGGCCGGAGATTTCTTTTCCATCGCGGATATGGCGATTTGGTCTTGGGCCTCGCTTTGGCGGCGCCAAGAGCAAACTCTTGATGACAAGCCCAATTTCAGCCGATGGCTTGAGACTGTGAAGCAGCGACCCGGCGTTCAAGCGGGGCGGGCTTTAGAAGCCGCGCGCCGCACAACGCAATTGGAAGAAGACCGAGAGGCCCAAAACCTTTTATTCCGTCAAACCTAGCCTGATTTTGCCAGGCGCCGGCAAAGCCCGTATCGGCGCGCTTAAAGCCCGTCCATCCGGCCATATTTCTTTAGGATTGGATATTGCAGAATCATGAAAACAAACACGGCCGATGTCAGTCCGAAGGTTTTGAAGTAAACCCATGTTTCGCTGGATTGTGTGCGCCAAATAATTTCGTTCAACGCGGCTAGGCCAAAGAAAAAAATTGCCAATCTGCGGCTGATAAGCTGCCAGCCAATATCCTCCATTGGGATCCGCTCGCCCAGCAAAGCCTTTAAATAGCCTTTTCCCCGCATTTGCCCATAGGTGATTGCCGCGCCAAACAACACGTAAATCAAAGTCGGCTTCATTTTAAAGAACCGTTCATCATTCAAGAGCACCGTTAACGCCCCGAAGAAAATCACCAAGACAAGCGTCAAAACCTGCACTTTGGAGAGATGCCCATTCACCAACCAGCCGATAAAGGTAGAGGCGATCATCAACGGCACAAAAATCGCGGTGGCTTGAATTAAGCTAGAATATTCAACCCCACCAATCACCATCACTTCGCCCTTGCGCCAAATGAACACGGCAAAGAAAATGATCACCGGCCCAATTTCAAGCAAGGATGACAAAAGAGGTGAATTGTTTTTCTCCGACATAGCGGAACTCCTATCCTGCAACTTCCACGATCACGGCCCCAGCGGCGATTGACAAAATCAACGCAACGCGCCTTGGGCCCACTGCTTCTTTCAGAAAATACCACCCGATCAAAGCCGCAAACACCGTTGACGTTTCCCGCAATATCGCGGCTTCTCCAACTTTGTCCAGACGTGTCGCCAACATAATCGACCCAAAGCTAAAAAACGCCACCCAAGCCCCGATCATGCCGCGCAAAAACAAAGGCAATAGATCTGGTCGATTGTGCATCTTACGCCATCGCAAATAAGCAAAGGGCGGCATCGACAGACCATCCAAAACAAAAAACCATATTAAGAAAACAAAGGGATCTTGCGCCGCGCGAATGCCATAGGCATCATAGGTGGTGTAAAGCGCAACAAACAGCCCCGTCACCAGCGCAAAGCCCAAAGCGGCGCGCAAGGTCGCTCGATCTTCGATCAGATAAACCGCGTTATAAAGCGCCAAGCCAAATAGCCCCAGCACCAAAACCGCCACCCCCACCCATTGCAGCATCGTGAAGGTTTCACCAAAAATCAAATAAGCCCCCAAAACCGTAAACACCGGCCCGGTGCCGCGCACCACAGGGTAAACCACCGTGTAAGCCCCGCGGCTATAGGCTGCCGCCTGCATCAACTTATAGATCAAATGAATGATCACCATTCCTGCAAATATTGGCCAGAGCCCTGGCTCTGGCCAAGGCAACACGAATACGGCAATCGGCGTTGCCATCATAAAATAGCAAATATCAATTGCACCGCGTGACAGCCAGGGATCGTGTTGACCTTTTTGCAAAGCGCCGAAAACCGCGTGCAAAAACGCTGCTGATAGAGCCAAAACCATCGCAAGCTGGTGGCCTATTTGCGTCCCCTCAACCGTCAGAATCCAAGCGCTCACTGCGATAACCTCAACGTTTGTAGCCGGCGCAGCGGCGCCCTAACCCCAAATCGCCAGCGGCGGGCAATCTATCGCTCAAGACAGGTCTGCCCCAGTAAGGGCGCTGGCAAATTCTGCCGGATCAAAAGGTGCTAGATCATCAATCTGTTCCCCAACGCCGATCGCGTGAATGGGCAAGCCGAATTTATCCGCCAAGGCCACCAACACACCGCCTTTTGCGGTTCCATCCAGCTTGGTCATCACCAAACCAGAGACATCCGATATAGATTTGAAAATTTCCACCTGGCTCAGCGCGTTTTGACCAGTTGTCGCATCCAACACCAACAGGGTGTTATGCGGTGCTTCTGGATCTTTTTTGCGGATCACCCGCACAATTTTCGCCAATTCCTCCATCAAATCTGCGCGATTTTGCAACCGTCCGGCCGTATCAATCAGCAGCAAATCAGCGCCATCGGCCTGCGCCTGCGTCATCGCGTCAAAGGCCAAACTGGCCGGATCAGAGCCTTCTGGGGCTGTGAGCACGGGAACACCAGCCCGCTCACCCCAAATTTGCAATTGCTCCACTGCGGCGGCGCGAAACGTATCGCCCGCGGCAATTACCACAGACTTACCCGCCGCTTTGAACTGGCTGGCCAATTTTCCAATCGTGGTGGTTTTGCCCGAGCCATTGACGCCGACCACCAATACCACCTGCGGGGTTTGTGAATAGAGCGGCATAGGCCGCGCAACGGGATCCATAATGCGCGTAATCTCATCCGCCAACATAGATTTCAGCTCAGCTACCGAAAGCCTTTTGCCAAATTGGCCCTCTGCAATATTGCCCGTCACCCGCAAAGCCGTATCCACGCCCATATCCGAGGTAATCAGCAATTCTTCGAGCTGCTCAAGCATCTCATCATCCAGCTTGCGTTTTAAAACGCCCGCCGATTGCACCCGCCCCATTAAGCGTCCAAAAAACCCCGGGGCCGATTGGTTTTGGCCGCTTTGCGCCGCGGCTGCAGGTTTAGAGGCAGAGCCTTCTTCCGGCGCGGTTTCATTTGAAAGGGGCTGCGCAGCTTGGCTGGCAGCAGCTTGGTTAACAACGGTGTCTATGTCTCTTTCACCCGCAGCAGGCGCCGCGGCGATACGATCTGCATCGATACCCAGATCCGTATCTGTTTTGCCCATTATTTGCGCCTGATCCTGCGCCATTTCTTCTGTCATAGAATCGACCGGCGGCGGCATGGCGCCGCGCGCAGAGCCTTGCGCTGATGTTAGGTAAGAAGTGGCCTTCAAACTCTCACCTTGTTGCGCAGGGGCGCTGTCTGTCAAGGGCGCATCAAGCGCCTCTATAGGCTTGGCTTGCGGCGCAAAAGAGGGCGCAGATATGTGCTGATCGCTCTGCGCTACAAAATGGTCATCTAAAGGCTTTTTTCTGCCCGGGCTTGGATCGGCTTCATCGATTGATGCGTTCTGTTGCTCTGTATCAACCAGTGCAGAGGCCTCGGCGCTTGTTTGCAGGTTTTCCACAATATTCTGCTCAAGGCTTCCACCCTCGGCCACAATTGAGTCTAAGCCGTCTTCCAGCTTTGAGGATGATCGAAACAAACGATCTTTAAGCTTTTTAAAAAATGCCATGGCTGCCTCCGCGTCTTCTCCTTCACCTAAGCGACATCAGCGCCAGATGGAAGAGGGGACAAAGCAGAGGCAGGCTTACGGCTCTACCTGCCATCACATCACATTGCCCGCTTATCGCCCACGTTAAGCGATAAATAGCAGGTTAAGCGCGCGCCATTCGAAAAGAGTTGCTTATATCTCGTCAGAAAAATGCTTCATCGTCATCAAAATCGGGTTTGGCGCCGCCTGCCCCAAACCACAAATCGAGGCATCTTGCATCGCGGTGCACAATTCCCCCAGCAATGGTTGATTCCAGCTCTCAGACTGCATCAGCTTCACAGCCTTCTCGCAGCCAACGCGGCAGGGGGTGCATTGGCCGCAACTCTCATCTTCAAAAAACCGCAGCATATTCAGCGCCGCATCGCGGGCCCGGTCCTGATCTGACAGAACAACAACCGCGGCAGAGCCAATAAAGGATCCATGCGGCTGCAGCGTATCAAAATCCAGCGGAATATCATTCATTGAGGCGGGCAATAGGCCAGAAGACGGCCCCCCCGGCTGGTAGGCCTTGAACGCATGCCCCTGCGCCATCCCGCCGCTCGCCGCGATTATATCAGTAATCGTAGAGCCCGCGGGCAAAAGGTAAACGCCAGGGTTTTGGACCCGCCCTGACACAGAATATGAGCGCAAACCTGTACGACTGTTTTTTTCTACGCTGCTAAGAATCTGCGGACCTTCGCGGGCGATCCGGCACACCCAATGCAGAGTTTCGACATTATGCACCAGCGTCGGACGCCCAAAAATGCCAACCTGCGCCACAAAAGGTGGGCGATGGCGGGGCATGCCACGCTTGCCCTCAATGCTTTCGATCATCGCGCTTTCTTCGCCGCAGATATAAGCTCCGGCGCCGCGCCGTAGGTCAATATAGCCCGCAGGCACAAGACCCGCCGCTTCAAGCGCAGCAATCTCATCGGCTAAAATTTTCAACACAGCCGGATATTCATCGCGCATATAAATAAAGGCCTTTTCCGCCTCAACTGCCCATGCCGCCATCAACATACCCTCAAGAAAAAGATGCGGCATGCGCTCAAGATAATAGCGGTCTTTAAATGTGCCCGGCTCGCCTTCATCACCATTCACAGCCAAATAACGCGGGCCTTCATTGGCCCGAACAAAGCCCCATTTTTTACCCGACGGGAAACCCGCACCACCAAGCCCGCGCAAACCAGAGGCCAGAACCTTATCCTGCAGCGCCTCCCAATCCCCAGATTGGCGAAGCTCTTGCAGCGCGCGATAGCCGCCATTTTGTTGATATTCAGACAGGGTTTCATAATCTGGGATTATTGGATGCGTGGCCTGCGCCGCAATCGCCCGCTCGACGGCCTCAATTGTGGCATGATCAATGTGGTTATGGCCAAGCTCTAGCACGGGGGCGGTATCACAACGCCCCATACAGGGCGCACGCAGCACCCGCACTTGGCTTGGATCTAACCCATCCTGCAAAGCCTTATGTAAATTCGCAGCCCCCGCCAATTCGCAGCTCAAACTGTCGCAAACTCGAATGGTCAAGGCAGGAGGCGGTGTTTCGCCTTCTTTGACCACGTCAAAATGCGCATAAAAGCTGGCCACTTCGTATATTTCAGCCATCGACAGGCGCATTTCTTCCGCCAAGGCACGCAAATGCGCCGCGGATAAATGCCCATACTCGTCTTGGATAAGATGTAAAAACTCGATCAGTAAATCACGCTCGCGAGGTTGCGGGCCCAGCAACACTTGCACCTCTTGCAGCGCTTGATCTTCATATTGGCGGCCCTTCGGCGTATGGCGCCCCTTGCCTTTGCCCGATTTCCAAACGCCTTTACGTTCATCCAATGCCATGCGATCTGCTCCTGCGCTTCTCGCGCCACCCTAGCTGGGCTTGGCCGGTTTAATGAAGCCCAAAAACGACATAGCGCTGTGCAGATACGTTCTAAGCTTAACAATATCCGAGAAAAAGGCGCGGATCGGAAACATTCTACTCTGTGCAAGCGCGATGAAAACCGCGCTTTGGGCAAACCATGCAGCCATCTCGCGCCGGTCCGTTGGGCAACGCCTATTTACAAAAAAAGATTTGCGTCACAGACAATAATCTTGCCACTCAGCGAAAATTCTTCACCGCAAACCCTGAGCTTCAAAACGCAGGAAACCCGAAGATTGAAGGTTTCACCAGACTCATAGCAAGGCGTCAAGAAACGGCAAAACGGCGATCAGGCCTCTAGAATAACGACCCTTGATCGGAAGATTTAGAATGCGCCCGTGCTGGCTTGGCGCGCGGCTCGCCCACAGCAAAACGCCCATCGGCAAATTCAATTTCTAATCCAGAAGCTGCTTTGGCGGCTTGGTGCGAAATAATCACTGTGTTTTGCGCGCGCACAACCGCATAGCCGCGATGCAACGTCGCCTTATAGCCCAGCGTTTCGCGCAAGCGCTCCAACCCGTCCAATTGTTGCTTTGATTTTAACAGCGCTACATCGGTTGCATCCCGTAACCGGCGCGCCAACTGCGCAAGATCTTTGTGCCCTTGCGCGATGTCACGGCGCAGCGCGCGCGGATGTAATTGCTGCGTTTTTTGCGTCAAAATATCTTGCTTGCGTTGCAATCCATGACGCAATGCCGGATCCAAACGATGCTCGCAGGCGTGCAATTTCAAACCCGCCGTTTTCAGACGCTGCCTTAACCCATCAAAATTAAGGCGGCCTGCGGTTTCAGAAAGCGCTAAACGCCGGCTTTGCACCAAGCCGTGCAAGGCGGTTGGTAAACGCTCTGAAAGAAAATCCAGCCTTTGCCGGGGGTTTTCCAAAATCGTCTCTAATCGCGGTAAGGCCCGCGCCAAATCAGCCACACGTTGCCGGTTTCGCCCAAAAGATGTGCTTAGAGCTTGGCTCATGCGCGCATCCTGAGCGTTCACCCAAGCCGCCAGCTCGTGGCGCACGGGCACCGCCAGTTCGGCCGCTGCAGTGGGGGTTGGCGCCCGCTTATCGGAAACATAATCAATCAACGTGGTATCGGTTTCATGGCCCACAGCCGAGATAAGCGGAATGTCTGACGCAGCGGCGGCGCGCGCCACGCTTTCTTCATTAAAGCCCCAAAGATCTTCCAACGAGCCGCCGCCACGCGCCACAATCAGCAAGTCGGGGCGTGGAATTGCTCCGCCCGCCTCAAGCGCGTTAAAGCCAGCTATGGCGCGGCTGACCTCGCCCGCGCAGCGCTCGCCCTGCACAGCCACCGGCCAAATCAGCACTTGGCGGGGAAAGCGGTCGCGCAATCGATGCAAAATATCGCGGATCACCGCTCCGGAAGGCGATGTCACCACGCCAATCACGTCGGGCAAATACGGCAAAGGCTTTTTACGCCCGGCATCAAACAAACCTTCCGCCGCCAACTGAGCTTTGCGCTTTTCCAACATCGCCATCAATGCGCCCACACCGGCCGGTTTAAGATCCTCTATAATCAATTGATATTTTGACTGGCCAGCAAAGGTGGTCACCCGCCCGGTTGCAACCACTTCGAGCCCTTCTTCGGGGCGCATTGGCAAGCGCGCGGCAACGCCCTTCCAGACCACCGCCGAAATCACAGATTTTTCATCTTTCAGATCTAGGTAGACATGGCCCGATCTCGGATAGGACACGCGGCCAATCTCGCCCTTCAAGCGGATATGCGAAAACTCACCTTCGATCAGACGTTTGATTGCACCAGAAATTTCCGAAACAGTAAATTCTGGCTGGTTAAAACCAGCGACCGGATCATCGATTAAATCTGACATAAACGCCTCACTTGTGTCTTGCTGAAGGCCAGCTTAGAACGCCGTTAAGCAAAGGCCAAGAGGAGCAGGCGCAATGAATATCTTAATATTGGGCAGCGGTGGGCGCGAACATGCTTTGGCCTGGGCCGTACAGCAGAACCCAAAATGTGATCGGCTCTGGATGGCGCCGGGAAACCCGGGCATGGCAGCGTTGGGAGAATGCGTTGCCATAGATATTGAGAATGCGGAAGCAATCCTGACATTCGTCGAGCAGAGGGAAATTGATTTTGTGATTATCGGCCCAGAAGCCCCGCTGGCGCTGGGCGTCTCGGATGCGTTACGCGCCGCTGATATTTTAACCTTTGGCCCTAGCAAAGCCGCCGCGGCGCTGGAATCAAGCAAAAACTTCACCAAACAAATTTGTGATGCCGCCAAAGCGCCAACCGCAGCCTATGGGCATTTTAGCGATGCGCAAAGCGCGAAAACCTATATCGCCGCGCAAGGGGTACCAATCGTGGTGAAGGCCGATGGCCTGGCCGCAGGCAAGGGCGTGATTATCGCCGAAGATATCCAAACTGCCTGTTCTGCCGTGGATGACATGTTCGCGGGTGAATTTGGCAGCGCAGGCGCAGAAGTCGTGATTGAAGAGTTCATGGAAGGTGAAGAAGCCTCTTTCTTTGTACTCTGCGATGGCGAGAATGTGTTGCCGATGGGCAGCGCCCAAGATCACAAGCGCGTGGGCGATGGTGATAGCGGCCCCAATACCGGCGGCATGGGGGCCTACTCGCCAGCGCCGGTGCTGACACAGGAGATTGCTGAGAAAGCATTGCATGAGATTATCCGCCCCACGATGGCCGAAATGCGCCGGCGCGGTATACCTTATCAAGGCGTGCTTTATGCAGGGCTGATGATCAAAGACGGGCAGCCCCGGCTTGTGGAATATAACGTCCGCTTTGGCGATCCCGAGTGCCAAGTGCTGATGATGCGTCTTGGCGCGCAAGCGCTTGATCTGATGCTGGCAACGGCGCAGGGGCAACTGAACACCGCCAAAATAAATTGGGCGGGTGATCACGCGCTCACCGTCGTTTTGGCAACCCAAGGCTATCCAGGCGCCTATCAAAAGGGCAGCGAGATAAAAGGCTTAGACGATCTGACCTTTGATTCCCAACAGATGGTGTTTCATGCTGGCACGAAACAAGAGGGCACGACGCTGCGCGCAAATGGTGGGCGGGTTTTAAACGTCACCGCGCGCGCGGAAACGCTGAGCGCGGCGCAAAGCC
>ERZ802821.1749-NODE-1749-length-11154-cov-49.5834_pt1 | contig 11154 bp, 12 predicted proteins | sample MGYA00345648_ERZ802821 | MGnify/ENA primary metagenome ERZ802821 (study PRJEB30503, sample SAMEA104212357) | marine metagenome | biome: Westerlies Biome; feature: [SRF] surface water layer (ENVO:00010504) within the epipelagic zone...; material: water... | reverse complement strand
TGCTTGGGGTTGTCATCCAAGTTGGTTTCAAACCCACCATGCCCTTCGATGGTGATCAGAGGTGTGAAATCAAACTCACCAGCCTCAAGTTCCTCATCACCTCCCCCATGGGATCCATGGGCCATGACAGGCCGGGCTGCAGTGCAAGGGAGCAGAAGCAGGGCGAGAAGCAGAAGCTTGAAACGTGGCTTGGCTGAGGAGACGAACACGGGAAAGAAAATGTTGAGGGAGAGGTAAAAAATTGAGGATGCTTGGACGCCGCACGTCAAGCAGGCATCAACGAATGGCCTGCCAACGATCATTCAGGGCCTCAGCAGAGGCCTTATCACAGGTCCCGCCCTGCCCTTGCACCATCGTGCAGATGTTGATCGTCGCCGTGGAGATCGCTGTTTCTCCGGCAGCTGTTCCCTCACCAAACAGTGGTGTGGGCGCAATCGGCAATCCGGTTGACTTACTGATCCTGCGCAGCGTTTTGTTGGGAGGAATCGATGGCGTGAAAATCACCTTTGCGCCTGAAGATTGGATCTCCTTGCTGATCCTGCGCAGGCTGGAGGGACGCAGCACACCCCCAGTGGTGTAGCTATCAAGCATGGCAATTTCATCCACCCCGTAGCGATCGGCCAAGTGGCTGTAGGTCTTGTGATCGGTGACGATCACCCGCTGCGGTTGAGACAGCGTTTCAAACTGAATGGCTCCCCAACGGCCGAGGTCGTTGAACACAGCAATGGCTGCCGTCGCGCGAGCTTTTAGAGCTTCTGTTTCCGATGCGGGCAGAACAGGAATCAGAGCAGTGCTCAGTGCGGACACCATGGCGGCCGAGTTGACCGGGTCATGCCAGACATGGGGGTCGTTGCCCTTGTAATTCGGCAATGCCTGTTCGCCAACGGCCACGACAGACCCAGGACTGGTGATCTCATTGGCTGCAGGGGTGAGACCAAAGCCGATGTGAACCACTGCTACCGACGTTGCGATGGCTTGCCGGTCGCTGGGCTTAAGGCGATAGCCGTGGGGATCACCACCCGGCGGGATCAGGCAGGTGACCTTCGCCGCCGCTCCCACCACCGTTCGGGTGATGTCACACAGGGTTCCATCCACAGCCACAACGCTTGGCTGGGCCGCCTGCGCCGCGACTGAACAACCCGAGACAACGCCCAGGGCGACCGCCAGACCCTTGACCAAAAGCGCAGGACGCGCCATGACACTCGAATGAGAATGATTATCACTTTTACAGTTCAACGGGTTGGCGCAACCCAATCGCGACCGCATGATGAAGTGAACCCACCGCAGCTGTGACAGAACCGCATTCGTCCATCAAGGGGCATCTCGCAGCCAGGGATCTCAGCTACAGCTACGGCCCAAAATCAACACTGGAGCGTGTCGACCTGGAGCTCCAGCCCGGCACGCTGACGGCACTGGTTGGGCCCAATGGCGCTGGCAAATCAACGCTTCTGCATCTGTTGCATGGCCGCCTCCAACCTTCAGGAGGAACCTTTGAATGCTGCGGCAGCGTTGGCCTGATGCCCCAGAGGGCAGCCATCGACTGGACCTTTCCCATCACCGTGAGGGACATGGTCAGGCTTGGACAAACCAAAAGCCATGGCACAACGACGGCCGAGACCCTGCTGGAGCGGGTCGGAATGGGGGAGATGCGGGGGCGGCGTCTCAATCAGCTCTCCGGCGGCCAACAGCAACGGGTGCTGCTGGCCCGAGCCTTGATGCAGCAGAGCGACGTCCTGTTGCTTGATGAACCCTGCAGTGCCATCGATCCCCCCAGCCGTGAGCACCTTCTCGGGGTGATGCGCCAACAGGCCAGCTCCGGTCAGACCCTTCTGGTGAGCAGCCACGACTGGGGCAGTGCCCTCGACAGCTACGACCGTGTCGTCGTTCTGGATCGCAGGGTGCTTGCCGCGGGATCCCCCGCTGAGGTGCGCGACCAGCTCAACGACATGGCCTGCCTGATGGGGAGTCATTGCTGTGGCTGAGCTCGACCTCTGGTGGCTGACGCCACTGATCCTGGCCCTGCTGATCGGGCTGATTTGCCCAGCGACCGGCTCACTGCTGATCACCCAGCGGCGCATCCTGCTGGCCAATTTGATGGCCCATTCGGTCTTGCCGGGTCTGATCCTGGCACTGGCCTTCGAACTCGATCCAACCATCGGCGGCCTGATCAGCGGACTGCTCGGGGCGCTGTTGGCGGAACGACTCAACCAACGCTTCAAAGGCCGGGAAGAAGGTGCCATGAACACTGTTCTGGCCGGATTCACCGCCCTTGGCGTGCTGATGGTGCCCTTGCTGCAGGCGCGGGTTGATCTGGAAACGCTGCTGTTCGGCGACCTTCTGGCCGCCAACGAGGCAGACCTGATTCGCACCGCCGTGGCAACCGTCGCGCTGCTGGTGCTTCTGAGCCTGTCCTACAGCGATCTGGTGTTCCTCGGCGTCGATCCCGATGGAGCCGTCGCGGCCAAACGGCCGGTGTCCAGAATTCGTTTCACTGCCATCGTGATCACCGCCCTCGTGGTGATCAGCGCCATCACAGCTGTGGGCATCGTGCTGGTGATCGCCCTGCTCTGTGCTCCGGTGCTGGTGCACGTGGACCGCTGCCTGAGCTTGCGGGGGCTGATGTTGCGCTCTGCAGGAACAGGCCTGCTGCTCTGTGGCGGCGGGATGATGCTCGCGGTTGCCGCGGATCTCCCCCCTGGCCCTTTGATTGGCGTGCTGTGTGTGGGGCTGTTGCTGTTCAAACGCCCCTGATTCTCATCAGCTAGCTCACAGTGGCGAACCATCCCCCCAACACAGCCGCGATCAGGCCACAGGCCAGAGCTTGTAGCACCTGCTGTTCCGGATTCTCACGCTCCAGGCCCTCGATGATCCGGCTGGCGGACGCAAAGGTCTCCAGATCCCTCTGAAATCGGCGCAAAGTGCGATCAATCGCCTCCTCGGTGAAGGCCAGGCGCCGCAACTTGGCGCGCAGTCGGTTGAGCTCGATCTCCGTCAAGGCTCAGTCCTCACGCCCCAGCAACCGGAAGGAATCGAAGCGTTGCTGGCGGTTGGTCTCCGGCACATGCCGACCCCAGAGGCCCTCCCAGTAAAAGAAGATCACGCCGTAACCGCGTTCACGGGCCAGGCGAACCTTCTGCTCCAGATCGCCCATGGACGTGGTGCGTCGTCCGAACCCCGCCAGGATTCCGATCTGGGTTGGGATCCGCCAGTCGCGGGCCTTGCGCAACGCCGGTTGGTCGAGATCGCGGGCAAACCCGTTCACGGAATAGGCGTAGTTCTGCACCACCAACTCGTCGATCAACTCCCCCAATGCCCACAGTTCCCAGTCCTGAAGCCAAAGGTTGTAGGCCTGCCGGAACGGTCCCGGCGACAGGCTGATCGTCGTGGAAAGGTCCTCCTGCTCCAATCGTTCCCGCAAGTCCCGCAGCAACGCCGTGAGCTGACGGCGACGCCAGCTCATCCACATTCGGTTGGTGTGGTCACGCGGGGGTGCTGATCCGGTCTGCTGCCGGTACAGCTCAACGGTGTAGGGGTCGTAGCCGAACTGCACCGGCCAGGCGAAGTGGTCATCCAGCTGCAGACCATCCATCGGACAGCGCTTCAACGTCTCCACGACCAGGCCGATGAACCGTTCTCGCACCTCCGGATGCGCCGGGTTGAGCCAGGCCATGCGGTGATTCCCATGCATCGCCATCCAGCGCTGACCATCGGCTTTGGCCAACACCCACTCGGGGTGCCCCCGGACAACGGCGGCGTCGGCCGGTTCCATCAGGCCGTACTCGAACCAGGGCATCACCTTGATGCCTCGCTTGCGGCCCTCCTCCGCCAACGTGCAGATCGGATCCACCTCCACACCTGCCTTCACGAGCGGTGGCTCCACCGGTGCGAAGCGGCTTTGGTGAAACGTGGTGCCGCGGCTCCACACATTGGGCACCACGCGATTGAAACCGGCCTGCTGCAGTTGATCCAATGCGGCCGTGATCCGCTCACGGCTGTAGTAGAGCTTGCTGGGGCTGTTGGTCAGCCACACCCCCATGGTGCTGCGCGGCTGCAGCAGCCGCTCAAGCCGCGACCCCGCCAGAGCCGGCGACGCCAGCAGCAGCCCCAGAGCCAGGCCTGCGGCCTTAACGGAACATCGAACTGACGGAACTCTCCTCGTGGATGCGCCAGATGGCTTCGCCCAGCATGTTGGCAACGGAGAGCACCTGAAGCTGAGGGAAGGTTCGCTCCTGCTGGATCGGAATGCTGTTGGTCACGACCACCTGCTCGAACAGTCCATCGGCCGAGAGGCGTTCACTGGCCGGGGGCGAAAACACCGCATGGGTGGCACAGGCGATCACCCGTTTTGCCCCCTGCTGCCGCAGCAGCCTGGCCCCGGCGCAGATGGTGCCACCGGTGTCGATCATGTCGTCGATCAGGATCGCCGTACGGCCGGAGACGTCGCCGATCACCGTGAGGCTTTCGGCCAGATTGTGGCCCGTGCGGCGCTTGTCGATGATCGCCAACGGCGCATCGTTCATCTGTTTGGCAAAGGCCCTGGCCCGGGCCACACCGCCCACATCCGGTGACACCACCACAATGTCGCCGAGGTTCTGCGTGGAGAGGTAATCCACCAGCACCGGTGAGCCGTAGATGTGATCACAGGGAATGTCGAAGTAACCCTGAATCTGAGCTGAGTGCAGATCCATCGCCAGCACCCGATCCACGCCGGATTTCACCAACAGGTTGGCGGTGAGCTTGGCGGTGATTGATTCACGCCCCGCCGTCTTGCGGTCGGCGCGGGCATAGCCGTAATACGGCACCACTGCGGTGATCTGACGCGCCGAGGCCCGACGGCAGGCATCCACCATGATCAGCAGCTCCATCAGGTGATCGTTCACCGGAGCGCAGGTGGGCTGGATCAGAAACACATCGCAGCCCCGGATGGACTCCTGGATCTGCACGTAGAGCTCGCCATCGGCGAAGCGTTTGCACACCCGGGGGCCATCGGGAACGCCTAGGTACGCCGCGATCTCCCTGGCCAGCCCAGGATTGGACGTACCGCTGAACAAGCGCAACCGGCGTGTGTCCGGTGTGAGCTTTTCCTGTTCAGCGCGGGCTGCGGTCAGAAAACTGGTCACGGCGCCCGCGGGACGAAGTTTGCTGTAATCCGATGGTAGTGGTGAGCAGGACCCCCATGTCCACAGGTGTTCCGCTGTTGGTGGGTGCAGGCCCCCTGCCGGAGCTGCTGATGCGCGAGGCCTGCACAGCCCTGGCCGATCGCTGGGGGCTGGAGCTGAGCCACATCAGCGAAGGCGAATCGCCGCAGGAAACGCTGTCGAAACCATCGGCTCAGCAGGGCCTGATCCGTTTCTGCGGAGATGTGGCGCGACAACGACCGGAGGGGGGCTGCTGGCTTGATGCCCTGGCCGACTGGCGTCAGCCCCTGGTGCTGATGGTGGCGGGCGAGGCCGGAGGTGGCGTTGCTGGCGCAGCCGCGGCCTACGCCGCCCTCTGCCATCAACTCGGTGCGCCCCTCATCGGACTGGTCCAGATCGGATCACAGTGGAACCGACTGCAACGCCGCCGGGATGGTCTGCCCTGGATGGGCTGGATTCCTGCAGCCGGCGTCCCTGAACGGGAGCTTGCCCTCGATCATCTGGTGCAGGAGCTGAGCCGACGCAGCATCACAGCCGCGGCCACAGGGGCTGGGGCTCACCGGCCTTGATCTGACGCAGCACCTGCTTCCCGGCCCGCTTGGCCAACGGCAGCTGTTGAACTTTCACCGATGACGGACTGGACAGAACAGCCGCCGCAAGGCTGAGCATCTCTGGGTTGGAGAGGTTGGTCTCCACAGCACTGGCAGCTGCATCCACCAACCCAGGGATTTTGCCCATCACCCCTGGTCCTTTGAACTGCTCCACCACGGCTCGGATCAGCAACTGCTGCCGCAGGCGACGGTTGGGATCATCGAGAGGGTCCTTGAGGTAGCGCGCCAGCTGCTCAGCCTGAGCACCGTTGAGACTCTGGCGGCCGGCCTGAAGGTTGACGGTGTAGTTCTGTGCCTTGTCCGTCCGTTGGAACGAGGCATTCAGGATCACATCGAGATCCCCGAGGCCGTCCACGAGGGAGCGCAGCACCCGCCGAGGGACCACCACGTAGCGGTGCGGTTGATCAGCCGGCAGACCGACCAGTTCCCGGATCGCATCGCTCAGCAGGGCAACACCACCCGTCTGCCAGAGGCTGCCGAGCTTGACGGGTGTCGTCTGGCCGGGGAGCTGGAGGGCCAGTTCGATCGGAACCTGCAGCACCCGCAGCGGCTGTTGGGCGTCGACCTGCACCACCATCACGGCATCGGCGTTGGCCCGTCCCCGCGGCGCCGCATTGTTCACGGGATCGTTGGTCTGATCCGCGTCGATTCCCACCACCAACAGCGTCACCGGTCCCAGAGGCAAGGGCGCCAGATTGGTGGGGTTGTCGGCAGCGACCGGCTCCGTTCGGGCCACCTGGTCCGGCTCTGGCCAAACCGTGCTGAGCAGCCAACCGGTGGCACCAAGGCCCACCACAGCAGCGGCAAGTCGCAGAACGGTCCGCAGTGGATGACGGCCCAACCAGGGCATCAACCGCTTCGGTTGGGTGGGCGTCATCGTCCCCAGGCGGGCTACGGCGCCTAGTTTCGCCCAGTTGTCCAGTCCCGAGCACCATGGCTCTGCGTCATGACTTCCGCAGCCGTCCCCCTGAACAGGTGCGGGTGGTGGTGTTCGGAGCCACCGGCTACATCGGTCGCTTTGTGGTGCGCGAGCTGGTGGAGCGGGGCTACCAGGTGGTGGCCTTCGCCCGCGAACGCAGTGGCATCGGGGGGCGCCAGAGCCAGGAGCAGGTGATCAACGACCTCAAGGGCGCTGAGGTCCGCTTTGGCGACGTCACCGACCCCGCCTCCCTTGCTGCCGAGGCCTTCAACCAACCCACGGATGTGGTGGTCTCCTGCCTGGCGTCCCGCACCGGAGGCCGCAAAGACTCCTGGGCGATTGATCACCAGGCCACCCTCAACACCTACCGGGAGGGACGACGGGCTGGCGTGGCTCATTACGTGCTGCTCTCGGCGATCTGCGTGCAGAAACCGCTGCTGGAATTCCAGAAGGCGAAACTGGCCTTTGAAGCGGAACTGCAGGCCGATGGGGAGATGACCCATTCGATCGTCCGGCCCACCGCCTTCTTCAAAAGTCTGGGTGGGCAGGTGGAAAGCTGCCGCAAAGGGGGGCCCTATGTGATGTTCGGAGGCGGCGAACTGGCCAGCTGCAAGCCGATCAGCGAAGCCGACCTGGCCCGCTTCATGGCCGATTGCCTCCGGGATGAGGACAAACGCAATCAGGTGCTGCCCATCGGCGGGCCAGGGCCAGCCCTCAGCGCCAAACAACAGGGAGAAATGCTGTTCCGCGCCTTGGGGCGCCCCCCGCGCATGCTCTCGGTTCCCATTGCCCTGATGGACGGTCCAATCGCTCTGCTGGAGGGACTGTCCCGACTGTTCCCCGGGCTTCAGGACACCGCCGAATTCGGACGCATCGGGCGTTACTACGCAGCTGAGTCGATGTTGGTGTGGGATCCCGAGCGTCAGTGCTACGACGCCGATGCCACCCCCTCCTATGGAAACGACACCCTCGAACAGTTCTTTGAACGGGTGGTGCGCGATGGCATGGCGGGTCAGGACCTGGGGGATGCCGCCTTGTTCTGAAGCGGCCATCCTTTGGGGGAGATCGGAGATCCGATGGATCAGCCCACAGCACCGCGTCCTCGCAGCACAGGGGTTCTGCTCCATCCCACCGCGCTCCCCGGCAGCCCGGTCTGCGGCAGCTTCGGCGAACCCTGCCGCCGCTGGGTTCATCAACTGGCGGACAACAACATCGGGGTCTGGCAGATCCTGCCGCTGGCACCTCCGGATCCCACCGGCTCCCCCTACAGCTCACCTTCCTGTTTTGCGCTGAACCCCTGGCTGCTGGATGCAGCGGATCTGACGGCGGAAGGCTTCATCAGCGGCGAGGACCAGGGAACGCTCCCCGGCGCCGACGCCGCCTCTGAGGGTGTTGACAGGGTGGATTTTGCGCTGGCCAACCAACGCAGCCAGGCGCTGGCCACAGCCCTGTTGAGCCGCTGGCCCAGTCAGAGCCAGGAGCGCCAGGAAGCCTTCCGTTCCTGGTGCGAAGCACAGGCCTGGCTGGAGGACCACGCCCGTTACAGCGTTCTGCATGATCAACACCAGGGCGCCTGGTGGAGCTGGCCCGCACCCCTGGCGACGCATCGGGAGGGTGCGCTTCAACGCTGGGGCGACGACCACGGCGAGGCGCTGCTGCAGGTGAAGTTGGTCCAGTGGCACCTGGACCGCCAGTGGCAGGCCATCCTCACGCTGGCAAAGGAGCGCGGGGTGCTGCTCTTCGGCGATCTGCCCTTTTATGTGAGCGCCGACAGTGCCGATGTCTGGAGCCACCGCTCCCTGTTCACCATCAAGGAGAACGGCGAACTCACCACCCAAAGCGGTGTTCCCCCCGATTACTTCTCCGAGACGGGACAGCTGTGGGGGTCACCGGTGTACCGCTGGGGCCTTCACCGACTCACCCGCTTCCGTTGGTGGAGGCATCGCATCGCCCGGCAGCGGCAATTGGCGGATCTGCTTCGGCTCGACCACTTCCGCGCCCTTGCCGGCTACTGGGCCGTGCCAGGCGGCGACACCACAGCGCAGAACGGCAGCTGGCAGCCTTCTCCCGGTCGGTCACTGCTGAGCAAGCTGCAGCGGGATGGTGGCGGTGCCCTGCCCTTGATCGCTGAAGACCTGGGGGTGATCACTCCGGATGTGGAAGCCCTCAGGGATGGCTTCCGGCTGCCGGGGATGAAGGTGCTGCAGTTCGCCTTCGATGGCCTGCAGGACAACCCCTATCTGCCCGAAAACATCGAAGGCAGCCGCTGGGTGGTGTACACCGGCACCCATGACAACCCCACCACCCTGGGCTGGTGGAACAAGCTCGATGATGCGAGTAAGGAGCGCATCGCCAGTCGGGTCAACGGGCCTGTTGAGGCTCCGGCCTGGCATCTGTTCGACATGGCCTTTGCCACCCCAGCGGAACTGGTGGTGGCTCCGCTGCAGGATCTGCTGCATCTGGACGACAGCGCCCGCTTCAACACACCAGGGACCAGCACAGGCAATTGGAGCTGGCGGTTGCCGCGTTTCGATGACGATCTGAATGGCGCCTTAAAGGGTTACGGGGAACGGGGGGCTGTCTGGGGCCGCAGTGGAGCCGGAGCTGCCGCCCTGGTGGCTTCGACCCGATAAGTACCCGGTCGGGTCTTGTCGGCTTTGAGAACCTGACCATTCCACAGCAACTGATCAGCCTTCTCCGGCGGCGGTTTGATCACCATCTGCACTGGGGCCAGCAACTGCAGGGTTGCCGTGCCGGCCTCGAGTTGCAGCTGCAGTCGGTCACCACCGCCGCTGGCCACTTGAAGCTGACGCGGCTGCGTCAACTTGAGGCTGAGCACGCCTGGGCGGGACAGTGGCGGTCTACCGCCAGCGTTCAACCAGTCCATTGGCTGCCGTTGGCGGGCCAGATCCAGCGGCCGCAGGGCTTTGAGATCAGGGTCGTTGGAGGGCAGAGATGTGGTCTGATCCAGTGCGCTCAGGTCAGCGCGCACCGGCTCAAGGCTCTGGCTGTTGCGCAGGGCGAGGTTCTGCTGCTGCCGATTGATCATCAGCAGACTGATGCCGATCAACACCGCATAAACAACACTCCCCTGCCAGGTGGTGAACACGTCAATGCTGCCCAGCGTGAAGCGGCGCTGCGTCAGATTCACCTGACGCTGGCGGATCACAGCAGGCGGTAGAACCGGCTGCAGCACCCCGGGTGTCAACGCCAGCCGACGCTCCAGCTGCGGCAGCATCGACGCCAAGTAGGCACGCTCCGGCAGGCGATCGGACCAGCCGCGCTCGAGAGCCTCAATCACCGGAGTGGTGATCCGGGTCTCCTGGGCCAGCTCCCGCAAGGTCAACCCTTCCGCCTCACGACGTTGCATCAGCATCTGACCAAGCTCACGCAGCTGTTCATCGCGAGTGAGCCCATCAGGAGCCACCTCCTGGGAGGAACGGGAGCGACGCCGCCAGGGGCGTGGGAACGTCAGGCGCATGGGCCGGTGAGCTCGCCCTGGTCAAGCAGAGGCTGCCATTCTCCCCTGCTCAGATGGCGCCAGCGACCTTCCGGCAGCGGCCCCAGGCGCAGACCGGCGATGGCCACCCGCTGCAAATCGAGAACCGGATGGCCCAGCAGGTCCGCAACCCGGCGGATCTGACGGTTGCGTCCCTCCAGCAGAACCACCTCGAGCAGTGTGCGATCGGAGCGACGCTGCAGCACGCGAACCTCGGCCGATCGGGTGCGTGTGCCGTCCAGCGACACACCCCGTCGCCAGCGCTGCAGGCTGGTGTCCAGCGGCGTCCCCTCCACCCAGACCCGATAGGTCTTGGCATGGTCAAAGCGGGGGTGGGTCAACCGCAACGTCAGCTCACCCTGGTCCGTCAGCAGGAGGGCGCCTCGGCTGGCGGCATCCAAACGTCCAACCGGGTGAAGTCCCTGGCGCAGCTGCCGTGGCAGCAGATCCAGAACAGTGGACCGCCCGCGGGGGTCGCGGCAGGTGCTGATCACGCCAGCTGGCTTGTTGATCAGCAGCACAGTGGGCTCCCGACGGGGACACAACGGCCTGCCATCAACCTGGATGACCTGGCTGTCAGGGTCCGCCTGATCGCCAAGGGTTGAGACCTGGCCGTCCACATTCACCCGGCCGGCCTCGATCCAGGCTTCAGCGGTCCGCCGCGAGCACAGTCCAGCCGCGGCGATCAGTTTCTGCAGCCGCTGCCGGGTCACGCGCTCAGACTCTTGGGCAGCACCAATTCCATGCAGGTCCCGCCATTGGGATGGTTGCGCGCTTCAATGCGGCCTCCGTGATTCACGGCAATCTGCTGCACGATTGCGAGGCCCAGGCCGCTGCCGCTGCGGGCGGATCGGGCCCGAGATGGATCACCGCGGTAGAAACGCTGAAACATGCCGCCAAGGTCGGAGTCGCTCAGTCCGGGGCCGTGATCGCGGATGCTGAGCAACCACCAGCCACCACTGGGAACAATCGAGACATCCACGCTGG
>ERZ802821.1744-NODE-1744-length-11168-cov-8.68361_pt1 | contig 11168 bp, 12 predicted proteins | sample MGYA00345648_ERZ802821 | MGnify/ENA primary metagenome ERZ802821 (study PRJEB30503, sample SAMEA104212357) | marine metagenome | biome: Westerlies Biome; feature: [SRF] surface water layer (ENVO:00010504) within the epipelagic zone...; material: water... | reverse complement strand
CGCTTGTAGAGACATGGCCGCCATGTTCAGTCTCAATTTCAGCAGCGAACAACTGGTAAGGGAATGGATTGCTGCCACGGCAGTAAACTCAGCCAAAGACAGTGATCTGGACGCAACACAATGAAAAAGACAGGTAAAACCAAAATAGCCGACGCTCATTCAAGCCTCTGCCGCTGCATAATCTTGGGATTGGGGTTTGTGCTCCTCAGCGGCTGCGTAACAGCAACTGTGCAGGAGGTCAGAGAACGTGCCACCGGAATCACCCTGTCGGATGCCGTTGTGGTCTTAGGCCAGCGAAGCAGACCCAGTACCAACGAAACAGAAATCGATTTCATTACCTGCGTAGCTGACAATCTCGATAACAACGCCATCAAAGTCTTCAAAGAGCAAGAGTTCGTCGACGCAACCTTTCCCTGGTTCGAGCCTAGAACGGCACCCGTGAATGCGAGCGAACTGCCGGCGCTACTTGACGAGCCACTGCTCGCCCAGCGCTTAGAGCAATTGGGCTTGCGCTACGTAATTTGGGTCCAGGGACAGACCAAGCGAGTCTCCCAGGCGGGTTCGATGACTTGCGGAGTAGGCGCTGGCGGCGGCGGATGTTTCGGGTTTCTCACATGGGAAAACGATGCGTCTTACGAAGCCACTATTTGGGATACCAGAGAGCAACGTGCTGCGGGGCGAGTGTCCTCCGACGCCGCTGGCACCAGTTATATGCCGGCCCTTGTCGTGCCCATTCCGATAATCGCGCGCGTTCAGAACAACGCCTGCACCGGATTAGCTAATCAACTCGAAGGATTTATCGTAAACTAATGATAAGGCTGTAGTTTTTATTTTTATTTCTTGCTTTTATTTCTTGTTTCTTATTTCAACCACTTCTCCAGTAAATTTATCAGGCTCCACCGAATACCACTCTTGAAGCTGCAGCGGATATTTTTTTGCCACCTGGTCACAAAATTCATAGGACGTTGGGCGGCCCGGATCGGCGATAATGATCTTTTCTGTACCCGCCTTCATAGCTCTCGCTACCAGCCGCACAAGTGGTCCTACGAGCGAATCCCAGAAACAGATGTCACTGCCCACAATAACTTTGTTTCTACCTAAATCAGCTCCTTTGAGCTGGGTAAAATCGCTGCACCGAGTCTCAATAACAACCCCATTTATTTCCGCCAATACTCCTAAATAGGGAAAAACCTGTGCGTCCAAGTCAACGCCGGTAACAACGGCGTCAAATTTCTTTGCGCAAAAGGTTGCTACCGCCCCCCATCCACAACCCAGTTCCATTACCGAGCAGGGCGCGGCAATTGGATTGTGCACCAAGTAATCCATCATCAGATAAGCCGAGTCCCACGAACGATGGCCATGAATGGACGGTTGATGACGGCTTTTCAAGGCTTTTATCAGCGGATGCTTGTGACCCAGCAAATAAACCCCGTAAGCGTATTGCACGTGGGGTTCAGGGACCCGTTGCAATCGGGGCATACAGACTCCTAAATTCAAGCGACATGACTGGCACGGCAAGGGCCGTAAACAGTGCTGCTACGCAATATCTCATTGAACAACGCTTTGACACAAAACAATTTTGCTTTTGCCCTGACTTAATCTATGGCTTGACCCTTGTCGTGGCGGTTTCACGCCCCAATCACTAACAATGCCGAAAATTAGCGCCGTTCGCGGTATCATTGCCACCAATCCCTAGCGTAAAACATTCAGGAGCAAAATTGAGCCAACCCTCTATAGACGATTTGGTTGAAGCCCGTCGCGAATACAGCGCCGGCTTTGTTACCGATGTTGAGGCGGAGACCCTACCTCCCGGGCTGAATGAAGACGTCATTCGGTATATTTCTGCGCGCAAAGACGAGCCTCGATGGCTCACTGATTGGCGCTTGCAGGCCTATCACCAATGGCAAGAAATGACCGAACCAGACTGGCCACACCTACATTATGCAAAGGTCGATTTTCAGGATATCTCTTATTACTCAGCACCCAAAAGCCAGGCCGACGGGCCGCGCTCGCTTGACGAAGTAGACCCAGAACTGCTGCGAACCTACGAGAAACTTGGCATTCCCTTGCATGAGCAAGCTGCACTGGCAGGCGTCGTCCCCGACCCTGAAAAACCGTCGAGTAACGTGGCCGTGGATGTGGTCTTCGACAGCGTCTCAATTGCCACGACCTTCAAACAAAAATTGGCCGATGCTGGTGTTATCTTCTGCCCCATATCCGAGGCTGTTAAATCGCACCCAGACCTCGTAAAAAAATATCTCGGCAGTGTTGTACCACAGAAAGACAATTTTTATGCGGGACTTAATTCAGCCGTATTCAGCGACGGGTCGTTCGTCTACATACCTAAGGGAGTCCGCTGCCCTATGGAATTATCAACCTACTTTCGCATCAACGAACGCAATACCGGACAATTTGAGCGCACATTAATAATAGCCGATGCCGGCTCGCATGTTAGTTATCTGGAAGGCTGCACAGCACCCATGCGGGATGAGAACCAGTTGCATGCCGCGGTTGTCGAACTCGTGGCGCTAGAGGACGCTGAGATCAAATACTCCACGGTACAAAATTGGTACCCTGGCGACGAAAACGGTCGCGGCGGCATCTATAATTTTGTTACCAAACGAGGCGTGTGCGCAGGTGCACGGGCAAAGATCTCTTGGACCCAGGTAGAAACCGGATCGGCCATCACATGGAAATACCCTAGTGTTGTATTGCGGGGTGATGACTCTGTTGGAGAATTTTACTCGGTAGCCCTAACCAACAATCGCCAACAGGCCGACACAGGTACCAAGATGATCCATATGGGTAAAAATACCCGCAGCACCATTGTTGCGAAAGGCATCAGCGCCGGACGCAGCGACAGCAGCTACCGAGGATTGGTCAGAGTATCGCCAACCGCAACCCACGCTCGCAACCATACCCAATGTGACTCCCTACTCATTGGCGATCTCTGCGGAGCGCATACGTTTCCTTACATTGAGAACAAAAACAACACAGCGATCATCGAACACGAAGCCAGCACATCAAAAGTCAGCGACGATCAATTGTTTGCCTGTCAACAGCGTGGCATCGATACCGAAAAAGCAGTCAGCATGATCGTTAACGGCTTTTGCAAAGAAGTCTTCCGAGAGTTGCCAATGGAGTTCGCCGTGGAGGCAGGAAAACTCCTGGAAGTTAGCCTGGAAGGAGCTGTCGGATGAGCCTGTTGGATGTAAAAGATTTGCACGCTAATGTCGGCGAGGAGGACGGTAAAGAAATACTGAAAGGGCTTAATCTGCAAATCCAAGCCGGTGAAGTACACGCGATCATGGGACCGAACGGTTCTGGTAAATCTACGCTCGCAAACGTGCTATCGGGTCGTCCGGGTTACACCGTCACACATGGCACTTTAACTCTGGACCAAGAGAATCTTTGCCCACTAGAGCCCCATGAGCGAGCTCAGGCCGGGCTGTTTTTGGCGTTTCAATATCCGGTAGAAATTCCGGGCGTGAGTAACATGGAATTCCTCAAAGCCAGCACAGATTCGCTGGCAAAGGCCCATGAAACTGAACAACCTGATGCCGCTAGCTTTATTCGAGAAGTTCGAACCCTTGCGGAAACATTAGACCTCGACCCACAATTTTTGAAACGTGGCGTTAACGAGGGCTTTAGCGGTGGCGAGAAGAAGCGCAACGAAATTCTACAGTTGCTGTTAATAAATCCTAAAATGGCGATCCTCGATGAGACCGACTCCGGCTTGGACATCGATGCTTTAAAGGTCGTCGCTGAGGGTGTGAATAGATACCGCAATGCGCAAAACGGCGTCTTGCTCATCACTCACTATCAGAGGCTATTGGATTACATCATTCCCGACGTTGTACACGTATTAGCGGACGGCCAAATCATTCAATCCGGTGATAAAAATCTCGCCCTAGAACTCGAAGCCAAAGGCTACACATGGCTGACCTAGAGCCTATCGAAAATTTCGACCTACCCGATTGGTTAAACAATACCGCGCTCGCTAAAGATGCTGTCGGACGATACGAGTTCGCGCTCAAGCGCCCGGCCCGCAGGGAATTGTGGAAATACACGCCGGCGCGACAAATTATCGATCTCCGCCGTCTCCCGGCGACACAACCATTGCTCAGCGGACACGAGCAAGCTGGCATTACCGTGACAGCGAGTCCTGCTTGTCTAGATTTAGCGGATTTAGTCAGTATCCAGCGCGCGCCCGAAGCCTTCGCACAATTGTGCAGCCAACCCTTGCTCCACATCGCGGTCACGGCGGATTTAACACAGCCAGTCACTCTGCACCATCAGGGCAACAGTTCGCCTGTGATCATTGAAGTAGCCTCAGGCGTCCGAATGACGCTCACCGAGGAATACGACAACGACTGTGATCAACAACAAACCATGTGGCTGCGATTAGGTACGAAAAGCGAAGTTACCCACGCTCGAAATACTTTTAGTGGCGCTGCACTGCACTGGCAATTTGTATCGGTGCAAGTTCAAGCAAATGGCCGCTATCGAATGCATAACCACGCGTTGGCGAGCAAGTTACGTCGGCAAGACACCCAGATTCAACTGATCGGCTCAGGCGCTCATGCCGACTTAAACAGCGCGGTAATGGTGGCCGAGCGTCTAAACCTCGACCAACAAATTACTATCGAACACGCCAGCGCGCATACGCATAGTCGGCAAAGGGTGCACAACATTGTTGCAGATAGGGGCAAATCCACCTTCAATGGCCGCATACACATACATGAGGGCGCAATAAAAAGTGATGCCCAACTAAGCAACAAAAACCTTGGACTTGGCGCTAATGCGACGATCAATACCAAGCCAGAACTGGAGATTTACACCGATGATGTCAGTTGCTCCCATGGCGCAACGATAGGTCAACTGGATAACAACCAACTCTTTTATTTGTGCAGTCGCGGGGTCGCGCCTGGGATAGCACGCCGTTTGCTATGCGAGGGTTTTCTCCAACAATGTGTCGACGGGCCGTTGGCAGAAATCGCTGGGCCAGCACTGGTCGCCCCGTTACACGACATGGGCATGGCATGAGTATCCGCGACGATTTTCCTATCCTAGAGCGGAGCAGTCGCGGCAAACCGCTGGTCTATTTGGACAATGCGGCGACTACGCAAAAGCCACATGTAGTGATTGACGCAATCAACAATTACTACCAAACAAGCAATGCTAATGTCCATCGCGCTGCCCACGAACTCGCCGAACAAGCGACAATGGCAATGGAAGACGCCCGAGCAAAGGTGCGCGACTTTATCAACGCATCCCAAGTCGAAGAAATTGTCTTTACCCGCGGTACTACAGAAGCTATCAACCTGCTTGCCAACGTTCTAAGTGAGCGGGTTACGCCCGCGCAAGACATCGTAATTACTGAGTTGGAACATCATTCTAATATTGTGCCTTGGCAAATGCTGGCCCAGCGGACGGGCGCTCAGATAAAAGTCATCGCCGTCGACGATCAGGGCAATATCGATTTAGATGACGCAGCGAATAAAATCACGCACAACACCGCTATTCTGGCGTTTACCCATGTTTCCAATGGCCTGGGTAGTGTGAATCCCGCAGCGCAGCTTATCGCTCTAGCTAAAGCCGTTAATGCTCTAACCATAGTAGATGGTGCCCAGGCCGCCCTGCATTTACGTTTGGACGTCCAATCTCTCGACTGCGACTTCTACGTATTCTCAGGTCATAAAGTCTACGGACCTACAGGTATTGGCGTACTGTTCGGTCGCTACGATTTGCTCTGTGAACTGCCGCCCTGGCAAGGCGGAGGCGAAATGATCGAGCACGTGAGCTTTCAGCAGAGCACTTATCAGTTACCCCCCTATCGCTTTGAAGCTGGCACGCCAAATATTGCAGATGCGATTGGTCTTGGTGCGGCCATCGGCTATCTGCAACGAATTCCTCGCGAACAGTTGGTTGCAGCAGAAGATCGTTTGATTGGCCAAGCATTAAGCGGTTTAAAGCAAGTTACTGGAGTGCGCATCATTGGTGAACCGACACAGCGTTCCGCGGTGATCTCCTTTTTGATGGAACAAGGCCACCCGAACGACGTCGGAACTTTGCTCGATCAACAAGGCGTAGCTGTGCGCACGGGACATCATTGTAATATGCCGCTGATGCAACGACTTGGTATAGCCGGCACAGTGCGCGCATCTTTCAGCTTATATAATAACGAGGAAGACGTGGTTCGATTACTTGAAGCCGTCGACAAAGCCACAACGTTTCTCTAACCCGACATATTGAAAAGCGCGGCTTGCAGCGCCACTATTACCCTATGACAGCCAATCTACAGCACATTGAAATTACCGCGTCAGCACGCGCCCACATCCGCGCGCAAGTAATGCAGCATGACGCCCAGTTCTTGCGCCTTGGTGTTAAGGAGAGTGGATGTAATGGCTACATGTATACTCTGGACTTCCTTAACGAAGTAGAGCCTAACGATATTCAGCTGGAGTTTGATGGCGATATACACATCTGTGTCCGTCGCGATGATTTGCCCCTAGTGGACGGCACAGAAATGGACTTGGTGACCAAAGGCTTGAACTCCAGCCTCGTTTTTAAAAATTCTCGCGCCCAAAGCTATTGTGGATGCGGCGAGAGTTTTGCGATGGACGACACGGCCTTTGCCCAATCTAATAGGGAAATTGGCGAATCAGTAGACGCACTGGCACACGACGCCAGCGCCCCAGATTAGACAGCGCCTTGCAACGGCGAATCGTCACCCTCAGCCGCGACTGTGCGGCGCGGCTGGTGCCCACCGGGGATCCTATTACTGTGCGGGCTGATCACTTTGTCACCCTGACCCAAACGCTGGGGGGCAGTTTTACCATTATTGTTGACGGCAATATGGCACGGGTGGCCGGAAAAGACGCAGACGCGCTCGGTCTGCACGTCGAACCGCTGGAATTCCCAGAATCTCAAACAAGTGAAAGCGTTGACCCAGAGCACGTCTGGCATGCGCTAAGATCGGTCTATGACCCGGAAATTCCGGTAAACATCGCAGATTTAGGCCTGATCTACGATGTGGTTCTTGATACTTCTCATGTCGCGATTCAAATGACGCTCACCGCCCCTGGATGCGGTATGGGCCCTGTACTGATCGAAGAAGTAAAAGATCGGGTGATTCAGGTGCCGGGCATTAAAACAGTTGAAGTAGAACTTGTACTGGATCCACCTTGGTCGCGGGACATGATGAGCGAAGCAGCGCAACTCGAGCTCGGTGTATTCTGAAATGGACGTTCAAGCCCTCAAGGATACCTTCGAATTTTTTGACGATTGGGAGGATAAATATCGATTTGTTATCGATCTGGGCAAAGATTTGCCCGCCCTCAGCGAATCAGAGCGGATTGACGAAAATATCATTCGCGGTTGCCAGAGTCAGGTTTGGCTCGTTCACGAAATTAAAGAGAACACCCTTCACTTCGCCATGGACTCAGATGCCCATATTGTTCGCGGTCTCATCAGCATCGTGCTGATTGCTCTGAATAATCGTTCCGCTAACGATATTTTGGCAACTGACATCGAAGCGCTGTTCGAAGAATTACAGTTGTTAAGCCATCTCTCTGCAACTCGTGGCAATGGATTGCGAGCGATGATTCAGCGTATTCAGCAAATTGCGGCAGCAGCGATCTAGGCACTCAGCTGCTGATTTCGCAGCCGCTGAAATCGATGCCAATCCTCGGGCCGATCAACATCCCAAATTGGCTCACCGAGCATCACTTTAAGCCCATTATTACGGGCGCGACGCATCGTCTCCTCAAGCACCAAACTTGAACCCCAAGGCATATCCAAGAAAAGCGCAGGCTGCGCAGCCGCTACGCCAATAAGGCCATACCCACCATCCTCAGCCGGCGCAATAATGACATCGCTCGCACCAACATGCTCGGTTACCCAGCGCAAGTACTCCCTATCCAACAGCGGGCAATCACACCCCATGACAATTGCATGCTCAGCACCGCGGGAAAGCTGGTCTGCCAACGCATGATTCATTCGGGCACCCAAATCATCGCCACACTGGATTTTAAGGGGCAAATCAAATGTCTGCGCCCAATGCCGTGCAGCAGGATGATCAGCACTAGTCCAGAGCTCAATTTGGGTGCCCGTTTTCTTTTGCTCAAATAAAGATAACTGCGATAACGCATATTGGACTAGCTCGCAATGCGCCTCTAACGCCCCCTCAGGACCCAAAGCATCCTGCAGGCGCGTTTTGGTCTCACCCAATATCGGTGCTTTAGCGAATAATGCCAAGCTAAGCATCCCAAGCCCCCTATCGTTGTCGCCGATAGTATTGTTTGAACAGTGCATCAGCATTTGCGCCGAAAAAGTAGCGCCAACGCATACGCCACATCTGCAAAATGGTCACGGCGTACCCATTCTCGATCCAACGCCGACCGCTCGCACCCAACGGTGCCGGTAACGCCAAGAAATCATCTCCAGCCATCCGTTTAAGCTGCTTAGACAGTTCAACGTCCTCCATCAACGGCTGCGCCGGAACCCCCCCAATTAACTCTAAATGTCGGCGGTGAAAAAACATGCCCTGATCCCCTGTACAGATCTTGCTCAATTTGGAACGTAGATTCATAAATCCAGCAATCATACGCAGGGGCCAGCCGCTTTCTTTGAAGCGCACGTTGCATCGCCCCCAACGCGGAACGCCCAGCTCGACAACGCGCAACACATGCTCAACGGTCTGTGCATAAAGCTCGCTGTCATCATGCAGAACCCAAATCCAGTCGGTGTTGCAGTGGGCAATGCCTGCTGCAATCTGTCCACCTCTTGAAGCCGGCGCCTTTAGCCACAATCCATCCCCAGCGGAAGCGCCGTCACTCAACACAGCCGTCTCGCCGCTTGCCTGAACCGCAATAAAGTCCAGTCCATAATGCTTGAGCTGGTCAAATAACCGCTCCAGCGCCGCATATTGAGCAAGCGTCGGCACAATCACAGTAATATTTTTTGCGCACTCCATCATTTTCGGTTCTTCTGATTACAACCACACTCAGCATTACAAAGCGGTCACCACGACCTTCGCAAACGCTATTGTTACATGTAAAGTTGCCCATCGTTTTAAGGGGGAACAATGTACCAAGAGTATAAATCCGCGTGGGCAGCGCTTACTGCACCAGGGGCCGATTTCGAAATTACCACCACAGCGGTTCGCGGCGTCGACATCCGAACATACGCCAATGCGGTACCAAATTTGCGCGACGCGTGGGCAACAACCGCGGCCTATGGCGAGCGCGAGTACCTTATCTATGAAGACGAACGCTTAACCTACGCGCAGGCTCACGACCATGTAAACGCCTTCGCCAATTGGCTTGTTGCGCAAGGTGTCGCACCTGGCGATCGTATAGCAATCGCCATGCGCAATTATCCAGAGTGGCTGCTGAGCTATTGGGCAACACTGTCTATAGGCGCCACGGTAGTCGGCATGAACGCTTGGTGGACCGGTCCCGAAATGCTCTATGCACTAAATGACTCTAAACCAAAAGTGATCATCGTTGATGACGAGCGCCTAGCGACGCTGAACCAGATTATAGAACAATTACCGGCCATGCAGACGGTAGGTGTTCGATTGAGCTCGGAGCAAGAGCGAGTTACGCCGTGGCAAAACGTCATCGCCAATCCAGCGCCGCGCGAGGCTGTAGCAATAGACCCCGACAGCGACGCGTGCATTTTCTATACCTCTGGAACAACCGGAAATCCTAAAGGCGCCCAACTCACCCATCGAGGTTGCGTAAGCAATATCTGGAGCCTAATGTTCGCGGGTGCTTTACAGCGGGTGCTAGCCGTACAGAAAGGGCTGATCGAAGCGGACGCTGAGCCGCCGATCCCCTCAGCATTGGTAACCACACCGCTATTTCACGTGACCGCCAACAACTGTGTTGCCCATGGCACTACCCTCGCCGGCGGCAAACTAACACACATGTATAAGTGGGACGCCGGTTTGGCGCTCAAACTTATTGAACAAGAAAAGATTTCAGCTCTAAGCGGCGTACCGGTAATGGCGCGTGAGGTCATTTCGCATCCGGACTTCGCCAAGACCGACACCTCGAGCCTGCTCAACTTAGGCGGAGGCGGCGCGCAATTGCAACCGGACCTCGTAGGTAAAATTGATGAGCAAGTTGCCACTGCCCGGCCAAGCACCGGTTATGGCATGACCGAAACCTGCGGCATCATCACATCAATCGGCGCTGACTACTTCGTCGATAAACCTGCCAGCTGTGGTCCAGCTATGCCGGTCTTCGAGACCAAAGTCGTTGACCCTGAAAGCGGCGCAGAGCGGCCAAAGGGCGACCCCGGTGAACTATGGGTTCGCGGCGGGCATGTGATTCGTGGCTACCTTAACCGGCCCGAGGCCACGGCTGAGACGATTGTCGATGGCTGGTTAAAAACCGGCGATATGGCCCGAGAAGACGAGGACGGCTTTTTGTACATCGTCGACCGTATCAAAGATATGGTGCTCCGCGGTGGCGAGAATATTTATTGCGCAGAAGTTGAAAGTGCCATCTTCGACCATCCGGCGGTGGCCGAGTGCACAGTATTCGGCGTCGCAGACGACCGCCTCGGCGAAGAGGTAGGCGTGGCTATTTATCTTGCGCCCGGGCAATCTACTGGCGCCGAGGACATTCGCGAGCACTGCGCGGCCAGACTCGCCAAGTTTAAAATCCCCCGCTACATTTGGTTTACCAATGAGGCATTGCCCAGAAACGCTTCAGGTAAATTTCTTAAACGCGAATTGCGCGATGCCTTACAGGTGAGTGACAGCCACTAGAGGCCGCTACCGCTAATTGCCAAATCGGTAGCGTAACTTCGCAATAAACGTATCGACGATGGGTTCGCTGAACGCATCTTGGAACAAATCATCGTATTCGTCGTCGATGCGCCCGGGCAAATTACTACCGCGGGTATAAACCAAGAAGAAGTCAGACAATGGCCCTATCTCCCAGCGATAACGCAACTGCGTAGTCAATCGCGACAACGCAAAATCGCCATTCGTTGAGGAAACTGTGCCTGCAGCTACAGGGTCGCTTATCGGCGAAAGTCGACCACCGCCAACCGGGATAAGGTAAAAATCCTGTTCCTCAGCCCGAATGGACGCCCACCGCATACGCAAGCGCAACTGTTGTATCGCGGAACAGACCACATCCAGCCAAACA
>ERZ802821.1743-NODE-1743-length-11172-cov-14.29_pt1 | contig 11172 bp, 10 predicted proteins | sample MGYA00345648_ERZ802821 | MGnify/ENA primary metagenome ERZ802821 (study PRJEB30503, sample SAMEA104212357) | marine metagenome | biome: Westerlies Biome; feature: [SRF] surface water layer (ENVO:00010504) within the epipelagic zone...; material: water... | reverse complement strand
CTGCCAAAATGTGGCGGGAGGATCTGATTAGAGCTGCATGTTTGCTCGAAGCAACGATTGACTTTGTTGACGAAGACGTTCCGGTCGATGTGATGCCCGAAGTGGCTGATCTGCTGAAACGCACTATGCAATCGTTACAATCAGAGGTCGCCGGGGTCGGTATTGCAGAACGGTTGCGCGATGGGTTTGAAGTGGTAATTGTCGGGCCACCAAATGTGGGTAAATCAACCTTGCTTAATGCGCTTGCAGGTCGAGAAGCTGCAATTACTTCACAGTATGCTGGTACAACACGGGATGTTGTTGAGGTCCAGATGGATTTGAATGGATTGCCTGTGGTAATTGTTGATACAGCAGGTATTCGGGAAACAAACGATCCTATTGAAAAGCTGGGTATTGAACGTGCTGTAAAGCGGGCCCAGCAAGCAGACTTAAGAGTGTTTTTATGCGAGGCTGATGTAGTATTTGGGATTGACCGGCAGATTGGGGATATACAGGTTGTACCGAAGGGTGACTTAAAAACAGTTGATATAACGGATACCGGCTCCATTGGTGCTGTGTCTGGATTAACTGGCGAAGGCGTTGAGACGCTTATGTCACAGGTAGCTTCTGAATTGAAATCGCGCTATAGAGTGGTAGGGTGTTTGTCTCGAGACCGGCATAAAGCAGCGGCAACAGCGGCAATGGTTCATCTTGATCGGGTACTGGCGATGTCAGAAGCAATAGAACATGATATTGCAGCAGAAGAAATTAGAGCAGCGGTCGGTGCTTTGCGACAACTGGTGGGTGCGGTTGGAGTGGAAGACGTATTAGACAGCATTTTTGCGAGTTTTTGCATTGGAAAATAAGGGGGTGTTTCACGTGAAACATTTCGATGTGATTGTGGTTGGAGGTGGTCATGCCGGATGCGATGCAGCACTGGTATCAGCACGCATGGGCGCGCAGACGGCTTTAATTACACTTGATAAATCCGGTATCGGCGTAATGTCGTGTAACCCAGCAATCGGTGGCCTGGGGAAAGGTCATTTGGTTCGGGAGATCGATGCATTGGACGGCGCCATGGGGCGGGTCGCAGATAAAGCAGGAATTCAATTTCGTTTGTTGAATCGTCGCAAAGGACCTGCTGTGCAAGGACCGCGTGCCCAAGCGGATCGTAAAATTTATCAGCGCGCAATGTTATCGGAAATTGAAAAATCTGACAACCTGCAGGTTATTTCCGGCGAGGTAATAGATCTTATATTGCGAAATACTGTTACCGGTGGCGTGGTATTGGCTGATGGATCGCAAGTAACAGCGGGCGCCGTGGTCATTACCACGGGTACTTTTTTAAGAGGTAAAATCCACATTGGCGATATATCGCGGGATGGTGGTCGCATGGGAGAGCGTCCTTCAGTGAAATTAGCCGAAAGGTTTGATACTCTTGGCTTGCCTCTGGGACGCTTGAAAACTGGCACGCCGCCACGGCTTGATGGAAGAACCGTTAATTGGGCGATGCTTGAAATGCAGCCTGGAGATGAAGAACCGGTGTTGTTCTCGTTCTTGTCCGATAGCGTATCTGCTCGTCAAGTTTCTTGCGGTATCACTCATACCAATGAACAGACCCATGAGATTATTGAGAAAAACTTGAATCAGTCGGCGATGTATGGAGGACATATCGATGGTATCGGTCCCAGATATTGTCCGTCGATCGAAGACAAGGTGGTTCGGTTTCGTGATAAGACATCACATCAGGTTTTTCTTGAGCCTGAAGGGGTTGACGATCACACGGTGTATCCCAACGGGCTATCAACGTATCTTACGATTTCTATTCAGCAGTCTTATGTCAATTCAATTCATGGCTTAGAAGCCGCGGTTATATTACAGCCGGGATATGCAATTGAATATGATTACGTTGATCCACGGGCCTTGGATAATACACTCGCCGTGAAAAATTTGTCTGGACTTTATCTGGCGGGTCAAATCAATGGAACAACCGGGTATGAAGAAGCTGCAGCTCAAGGGTTGGTGGCCGGGATTAATGCCGTTCGGGCAGTGCGGCAGCAGGAAAAAGTTTTATTCAGCCGTACAGAAAGCTATATTGGCGTGATGATAGATGATTTGACCATGCGAGGAGTAAGTGAACCATACCGGATGTTCACGTCACGTGCCGAGTTCAGGCTGTCATTGAGGGCTGATAACGCAGACCAAAGGCTGACTGCCAGAGGTATCGCGCTGGGCTGCGTTTCAGAACAGCGTCAAGCTGTTTTTAATGATAAAATGGAGCGGCTGGGGCAGGCAAGAAAAATACTGGGAGAAAAAACTTTTACCCCGAAGCAGGTCGCATCTGTCGGGCTGGAGATGAACCAAGACGGAGCAAGACGAAGTGGTTTTCAGTTGCTATCGTTCCCAAAAATAACATTTTCAGATATTATACCTCTGGATGCAGCATTCGCCAGTATTGATATTGAGTGTCAGGTTCAATCTGAGCGGGATGCTTTGTACGCAAATTATGTTGAGCGTCAGTCCCGGGATGCAACAGCATTGAAACGAGATGAGAATTGCGTGATCCCACATAGTTTTATTTTTGAAGGTATCCAGGGTTTATCGAACGAATTACAGCTGAAATTAACGCGTGCACGGCCCTCGAACATCGCTCAAGCAGCGAAAATTGATGGAATGACACCAGCGGCGCTGATGTTATTGTTGGCGAAACTACGGCAGGCAGAGCGGTTGCGAAAAATATGACGGCCAACCACTGCACTGTGGCTGGTGTGAATGTTTCACGTGAAACAAAAGCCAATTTGCGAAAATATGCAGATCTATTGGTCAAGTGGAATCAAAAGATCAATTTAATATCTGCTTCTACTGTTGCTGATTTATGGTCGCGCCATATCGTAGATTCTGCTCAGATATATAATTTATGCCCAGATGCTCAGGGTATTTGGGCAGACTTTGGCAGTGGAGGTGGATTCCCCGGTTTGGTTGTTGCGATCATAGCGAAGGAATTGAATCCTGATCTGAAAGTCGTTCTCGTGGAGAGTGATCAACGCAAAGCGACCTTCCTACGCACAGTAATTCGTGAAACGGCATTATCAGCTAATGTAAAAACCGAGCGTATAGAAACATTAATGCCGATTGGCGCTGATGTTGTATCGGCGCGAGCTCTCGCGGACCTGTCGGAACTTCTGGGTTTTGCAGAGCGGCATTTACGCCCTGATGGCACTGCTTTATTTCAAAAAGGCGCAATTTGGCAAAAAGAACTCGTACAAGCACGTAAATCGTGGTCTTTTCAATCAGAGCACTTTACCAGTGTTACAGCGCCCCAGGCGGTTATTTTAAAAATTGAAAGGATTGCACATGCGTGATTCAAACCCATCGCAAGGGCCGAAAATTATAGCGGTTGTCAATCAAAAGGGTGGAGTTGGTAAAACCACAACAACGATTAACCTGGGCGCGGCTTTAGCAGAACACGGCCGCAAAGTTCTGTTGGTTGATCTCGATCCACAGGGCAATGCTTCGACAGGCTTAGGGATTGATCCAGAAGCCCGTGAATTTACGTCCTATGAGTTATTGACCGCTGAGGTTGATCTGAACCGGGTAATCCTGTCCACATCAGCCGCAAACTTATCAATTGTCCCGGCAACAATCGATTTAAGCTCAGCAGAAATTGATTTGGCTACCGCGGGGCGTCGTAGCTTTCTGCTGCATGATGCTTTGAGAAGATCAGAGATGAACGAGTATGGATTTGATTTTATTTTGATAGATTGCCCCCCCTCGTTGAGTTTGCTTACCGTGAATGCAATGGTAGCGGCCCATTCTGTACTTGTACCGTTACAAAGCGAATTTTTTGCACTTGAGGGTCTGTCACAGTTGATGTTGACAGTGCGTGAGGTGCGGCAGACTGCGAATCCGGATCTGCGTATTGAGGGTGTTGTGCTAACAATGTACGATGCACGGAACAATCTATCGCAGCAGGTCGAGAACGACGCGCGGGAAAACTTAGGCGAATTGGTATTTGAAACTATTATTCCACGCAACGTAAGAATAAGTGAAGCGCCATCTTTTTCCGTACCAGTTCTAAAGTATGATGATACCTCAAAAGGAGCGTTGGCATATCGACAATTGGCGACAGAAATTTTGGGTAATAATGTGGGTGTATAGAACCAGGAAATTTGGTTTTTGAGGGACAACATGGCAGAAAAGAAAATTAAGACACGAGGTCTTGGACGAGGTCTGTCTGCCTTAATGGCAGATGTAGAAGCTGATACGTTTCTGAAACCGGCTGCTGGGCGTGCGGCAGATATGGCTCTTCCAATTGAGAAAATTCAGCCAAACCCCGATCAACCGCGTCGTCAGTTTACAGAAGCAGATTTAGCAGATTTGGCGGCCTCTATTCGGGCCAAAGGTGTTATCCAGCCGTTGATCGTGCGTAAAAGTCCTAAAACTGCAGAAATGTACGAAATTGTCGCTGGTGAACGTCGGTGGCGCGCTGCACAGATGGTGCAACTTCATGAATTGCCGGTTTTGATACGGGAATTTAATGACACAGAAGTGTTGGAAGTGGCGATCATCGAAAATATTCAACGCGCTGATCTAAACCCCATCGAAGAGGCCGCAGGTTATCGCCAACTGATGGATAAGTTTGGTCATACGCAGGAAAAACTGGCTGATGCTTTGGGTAAAAGCCGCAGTTATATTGCGAACTTATTGCGCTTATTACATCTTCCTGAGGAAGTTTTAGAACTGCTGCGGAGCGGTACATTGACTGCTGGACACGCACGAGCATTGATTACGTCGGATACGCCGGGTGATTTGGCCCGGCAAGTGGTTGCGGGTGGCGGGGCTGTGCGCGCAACTGAGGCATGGGTCAAAAAGGCCGCAGCGGGAGAACAGACCACCGCTCAAGTCTCGGCAGCGCCTCGCGCACGGTCGGGCACAAAAGATGCAGATACCAAAGCTCTTGAAGGGGATTTGTCAGCTTCTTTGGGATTGAAAATATCGATCGAGCACCAAGCGGGCTCGGAATCGGGCCAGATTATTGTGAATTATACAACTTTGGAACAACTCGATGACATTTGTCGTATTTTAAGTCGCCCCTAATGATGCGGTCGGGTCCAGATAAAGCCAAGAACACAGCTCAGGACGAGCCCTTGTAGGATTAATATGCTCAAGTTTAGCCCAATGACTATAGATAGCGAGAACACTGCCAGTATTGACAGTGTTGCATAGCGCTTTGCGGTTAGGCCAATAGCACCAGAAGTGGTCCACGCAATGATCATCGGGCCAAAAGTTTTGTGACTTATAAGCCAACGATGTAATTTTTGTGATGAGCGGGCAAAGCAGAATGCCGCCAAAAGTAAAAAGGGGACGGTGGGCAAAAGCGGTAACACCACACCGATTATTGCCAAAGCCATTGCAAGTAGCCCGAGCATTGCCCAAATAAGTTTCATTTAAGGCACCACCAGCAGTTCTTTAATGATCGCATTGAGTACCATTCGGCCTGATCTTGTTGTGGAAATTCGGTGTGGCGATTGTTTAATCATCCCAATATTTGCCAAATAGTCTAACGCGTGAGAATCAAGATCCCGACCACCCAACGCTATATATCTATGACGATCAATACCTTCAGAAAGTCGCAACCCCATCATTAGATATTCATTAGCTTGATCTTGTCCAGTGATGTTAACGCACGGCAACTCTGTTTGTCCCGTTGGTGCACCCGCGAGCCATATACCGGGGGCACGCTGCGCCTCTGTGGCCTTGCGCTGCCCGTTTAGGGTTAGGCGTCCATGGGCACCAGGGCCAATGCCTGCGTAATCGCCATATCGCCAGTATATCAGGTTGTGACGTGATGCAGCGCCAGTTTTTGCATGATTAGACACTTCATAAGCTTCATACCCTGCAGCGCCACACAGATCTTGAGTGACCTCATACATGTCTGCTGACAGGTCATCTTTAGGCAGACCGCGCAAACCCCCACGCGCATAGCGATCGCCGAAGGCAGTGCCATCTTCTATTGTTAGTTGATACAAAGAAAGATGATCCACTGCCATGGCAAGTGCCTCGGACAATTCTGACTGCCAGTCTTTGATTGATTGATCCTGACGGGCATAGATCAAATCAAAGCTCACTCTGTCAAAGACACTGCGTGCGATATCGAAGGCGTTTCGTGCCTCCTGATGGGTATGAATGCGCCCTAAACGCCGCAAATCGGTGTCGTTTAAAGCCTGTATTCCCATCGAAATCCGATTAACTCCGGCCTGCGCATAGCCCTGAAACCGCCTCGCCTCGACCGAGCTTGGGTTGGCTTCAAGCGTGATCTCTATGTCATTGGCACAGGGCCATGTTTTGTGCACGTGATCCAGGATTTTATGCACAATTTCCGGATCCATAAGACTGGGCGTGCCGCCACCGAAAAACACCGTATTCAGCACCCGGTTTCCGGTGAGTGACTTGATCCGATCAATTTCAGTCAGGTAGGCAGACAACCATTGATTTTGATCGACTGTGCGACTGACGTGAGAATTGAAATCACAATATGGGCATTTTGATTCACAGAAAGGCCAGTGGATATACAAGCCGAATCCACCCATTTGCCAATCAGGTATTTGGAAACTTTTAGTCAAAGCAACCGGCGATCAATTTGCGAAAAGCATCTGCGCGATGGCTAATTTTGTTTTTCTCCCAGCGATCCATTTCCCCAAATGTGATGTCATAGCCATCGGGTTGGAAAATTGGATCATAACCATGCCCCAAAGAGCCGCGCATTGGCCAGATCACTTGCCCGGGCATAACACCGGCGAAGACCTCGTCATGTCCGTCTGGCCAAGCCAAAACCATAGTACAGCAAAATCGCGCAGTACGAGGAAAAGGCGCATTCGCAAGCGTGAGTTTTTCATGGGTGGCCCGCATGGCCATTTCAAAGTCGCGGCCGTTTGGGGTTTCTGCCCAATCCGCCGTATACACCCCGGGCGCACCATCAAGCGCGTCTATTTCAATGCCGCTGTCATCTGACAACGCTGGCAACTGGGTTGCGATGCTTGCGGCGTGGGCTTTTATCCGGGCATTGCCGATAAAACTGGTTTCTGTTTCTTCTGGTTCGGGAAGGTCAAGTTCCGCGGCCCCGGTTACGGCGACGCCGTATGGCGTTAGCAGGTCCCGAATTTCTTCGAGCTTGCCAAAGTTATGCGTGGCCACTAGAAGTTTTGGATCGCGGAACTTGCGGATCATTTTAATGCATCTGCCTGAGCCGTCACCAACTCTGCCACGCCTTTTTCAGCCAAATTAAGTAATTGCATCATTTGGTCGCGTGAATAGGTTGACCCTTCAGCACTCATTTGAACTTCGATTAGCTGCTTATTGCTCATCATAATGAAGTTGCCATCTACGCCAGCATCTGAATCTTCGGGATAATCCAAATCTAATACGGCTTGACCTGCATATATTCCGCAGCTTACCGCAGCAACGGGTTGGATCAGCGGGTCCGAGATAATTTCACGGGTTTTAAGTAATTTGTTCACCGCAATTCTCAGCGCTACCCACCCACCGGTGATCGCCGCACAGCGGGTGCCGCCATCGGCTTGGATCACGTCACAATCGATGGTGATCTGACGCTCTCCCAAGGCAACGCGATCTACACCTGCACGCAGGGATCGACCTATAAGCCTTTGAATTTCAACGGTTCTTCCACCTTGTTTGCCAGATGCTGCCTCACGTCGCATGCGGGACGTGGTCGAGCGCGGCAACATGCCGTATTCGGCAGTGACCCAACCAAGGCCAGAGCCTTTGATAAAAGAGGGCACGCGGTCTTCCAGCGTCGCAGTACACAATACGTGAGTGTCGCCCATGCGGATCATGCAAGACCCTTCAGCGTGTTTGGTGACGTTTGTTTCAATCGAAACGGGTCGCAGTTCGTCCAGTTGTCTACCGGAAGGGCGCATAGAATTATCCTTTTATTGTTTCCCTTGGGATACAGCCCAGATATACCTTTTTGCAACCCTGATTGACCTTTGCGCCGCCAGAGTTTTAATGCTTTGGGGCTGAGGTGTGAATGATGACTGACGGAGCTAAATTATTTGAGGATATGAATACCCGTTCGCGCGAGGTTTTTCGCCGCGTTGTCGAAGGGTATTTGGAAAATGGCGAACCGATGGGATCACGCACTCTGACCCGCACTTTGACTGAAAAAGTCAGTGCGGCGACGGTGCGCAATGTCATGCAAGATCTGGAATACCTTGGACTGCTCGACAGCCCCCATATCAGTGCCGGACGTATTCCAACTCAGATGGGGTTGCGGATGTTTGTGGATGGCTTGCTTGAAATTGGTGAAATGAACGTGGTTGACCGTGAAAAGCTTAATGCCACTGTGGCGGACACGGCGCAGGATGTTGACGGTATGCTGGATCAGATTGGCTCAGCGTTGTCAGGCATCACTCAGGGCGCGTCACTGGTTTTGACCCCAAAACAACAGGCCCCGATCAAACATATTGAATTTGTCTCTCTGGCTGAAGATCGGGCGCTTGTGGTGCTGGTTTTTGCTAATGGTCAGGTTGAAAACCGCCTGTTTACGCCGCCGCCGGGCCAGACACCCAGTTCAATGCGCGAGGCAGCAAACTTTCTCAACGCGTTGATTGAAGGACGCACGTTGTCTGATTTGCAAGGAGCGGTAAAGACTGAGATTGCCGCCCGCCGGCAAGAGATTGATACGCTAGCCCATGATCTGGTCGAAAGCGGTTTGGCGGTTTGGCAAAACAAAGGCGATCGCCATGAACGGCTTTTGGTACGTGGTCGGGCGAATCTTTTGGATGGCGACGCCGAAGAGGCTGACTTGACCAGGATCAGAACTTTGTTTGACGACCTGGAACGCAAGCGAGATATTGCTGAATTTTTAGAATTAACCGAAGATGGCGAAGGGGTTCGCATTTTTATTGGCTCTGAGAACAAACTTTTTTCGCTTACGGGTTCCTCTTTGGTCGTAAGTCCCTATATGAACGCTGATCGAAAGATTGTTGGTGCGGTCGGAGTGATTGGGCCAACACGATTGAATTATGGACGTATCGTGCCGATTGTTGATTATGCGGCACAGCTGGTAGGCAAGAGAATCGCCGATCAGAGTTAGAGGTGAAATATGGCAGATCCAAAGAATGAAGACTATCTCGACGATATTGATGACGTGATGGCTGAAGAATACGCTGATCAAGAAATAGAAATCAGTGATGAAGACATTGAAATAGATACACTGCGTGCCGAACGCGACCAGTTTCGTGATCGCTTTATGCGGGCGCTGGCAGATTCTGAGAATGCGCGCAAGCGGGCTGATAAAGACCGTCGAGAGGCCGAGAACTATGGCGGATCAAAACTGTCACGCGACTTGTTGCCGGTTTATGATAATATGAAACGGGCGCTTGAAGCTGCCACAGAAGAGCAAAAAGCGGTCTCAGCTGCGTTGATTGAAGGTGTTGAACTGACCATGCGTGAGCTGGTCAATGTTTTTGGTAAACATGGTATCAGACCGATTACACCTGCCGTTGGCGACCGTTTCGATCCCAAGGAACATGAGGCAATGTTCGAGGCCCCGCTGCCCAACACGCAGGCCGGTAGCATCATTCAGGTCTCAACTGAAGGTTTCATGCTGCATGATCGGCTGTTGCGTCCGGCACAGGTTGGTGTTTCGTCCAATACCAGCAGCAATACAGAGACCAAAACGGCCTGAGTATTCTGTCACGGTCCCACGCCTATGATTGAGCGCAGTCTTTGAGTTGATAAATCAGTTTTAAAGCGTCGCGCGGGGTCAACTCATCGGGTTGTACGTCGCGCAACAGCGCGTCGACTTGCGACGGTGCCGTCACAGCCTGTTTTGGCGGAGCACTCGGTGCCATGGCAAAAAGTGGCAAGTCATCAATCAACGCCTTTGCCCCGCTGCCATTTTCACGTTCGCCCTTTTCCAGCGCCTCTAGCACCGTTCTGGCACGGTCCACTACAGTCTTAGGAAGACCTGCCAGTTGCGCGACCTGCACCCCATAGGAACGGTCTGCAGCCCCTTTGATGACCTCATGTAGGAAAATAACTTCGCCTTGCCACTCCTTTACCGCTACTGTCGCGTTTTCGACCCGGTCAAGTTTGCCCGCCAATGCTGTCAACTCGTGGTAATGTGTGGCAAACAGCGATCGCGATTTGTTGACATCATGCAAATGCTCTAGTGTTGCCCAAGCGATTGACAGCCCGTCATAGGTGGCCGTACCACGACCGATTTCGTCAAGAATAACTAACGCCCGGTGGTCAGCTTGATTGAGGATTGCGGCAGTTTCGACCATTTCCACCATAAACGTCGATCGACCCCGCGCCAGATCGTCAGATGCGCCGACCCGGCTGAACAGCTGGCTGACCAGACCTATATGTGCTGATGTGGCCGGTACGAAACTGCCCATTTGTGCCAAAAGTGCAATCAAGGCGTTTTGTCTTAAAAAAGTGGATTTACCTGCCATATTCGGCCCAGTGAGCAGCCAGATCTTATTGTCATCCAGTGCTGAATCATTGGCGATAAACGATGCCCCACTTTGGCTTTTGAGTGCGTGTTCGACCACCGGATGACGTCCGCCAGAAATAGCAAACGCATAGCTGTTATCAACTTTTGGCCGGCACCAGTTTTCTCGAATTGCCAGATCGGCCAGCGCGAGCGAGACGTCGAATATCGCAAAGGCCTGCGCGGCCAGACTGATCTGAGCCGCCTGTGCCAGTACCGCGGCTCGAAGATCGTCAAAGTGACGTTGCTCAATATCCTGGGCATGGTTCGCAGCGTTGAGAATTTTGGTTTCCAATTCTGACAGCGCGACCGTTGTAAACCGCACTTGATTGGCGGTGGTCTGCCGGTGGATAAACAGATCCGACAAAGGAGGAGACAACATTTTTTCGGCATGGGTTGCAGTGGTCTCAATAAAATATCCCAGCACATTATTATGCTTGATCTTCAGCGATTGAATTGCTGTTTGCACGCTGTATTCTTGTTGCAGACCAGCGATGACGCTGCGGCCCTCGTTGCGCAGTCTGCGGGTTTCGTCCAGATCAGGGTCATAGCCCTGAGCGATAAAGTTGCCGTCCCTTAAAAGCAGTGGCGGTTCTTCTGTTAAAGCGGTCTCAAGCAGGGTCACGAGCGTCTCATGACCTTGCAAATCGGACACCGCCGTTTGCAGCGCTGCA
>ERZ802821.1740-NODE-1740-length-11180-cov-42.27_pt1 | contig 11180 bp, 10 predicted proteins | sample MGYA00345648_ERZ802821 | MGnify/ENA primary metagenome ERZ802821 (study PRJEB30503, sample SAMEA104212357) | marine metagenome | biome: Westerlies Biome; feature: [SRF] surface water layer (ENVO:00010504) within the epipelagic zone...; material: water... | reverse complement strand
GGTTATGAAGGTGCGGGTGAATGGGGTGGTTTAATCATTCACGGTTATGGTTTGCACAACACCTGTACAGGCGCTGATGTATGTAACGTTGATGCGGAAGGCGAATCTGGCAAAGCCGGAGGTTTCGTTCGTGACGACAACAGTGGTGTCCTCAAGTATGTAGTGGTTGCTGAAGGTGGCTATGAGTTTGCACCTGACAATGAGATCAACGGTATCTCTTTGGTCGGCGTCGGATCAGGTACTACTATGGAGTACATCCAAGTCGAGGGTAACTCTGACGACGGTATCGAGTTCTATGGCGGTGATGTAAACGTCAAATACGGTGTCTTCACCAACAACCTCGATGACTCAGTTGACTGGGACGAGGGTTACCAGGGCAACCTGCAGTACATTATCGTGAAGCAGTCAAACGCGGGCGGTGGTGAAGCGTTTGAGATGGATACGCAGGGTGCTGCTGAGCCGCTTTCTAAGCCAACAGTTGCAAACCTTACTATCGTGGCTAACAAGAAAGAAAATGACGCTTCTTATGTTATGCGCTTTAAGAAGGGCTCAGGCGGCTTCTTCCATAACGTAGCAGTGGCTATTGCCGACGACAGTTTAACTACATTCGACACGTGTGCTGAGATTGAAGGTGGCGACTCTCAGGGAATTGTTGGGTCTGCCTTAGTGTTTAACAATTGGTTGTATGATTGTGCAAACGCTTCTGGTGATGACGGTGCGCTTGCAAGCTTTGCGGGTTTGAGCGGTACGGCGGGAAATCCAGATCTCGACAACAACTTCGCTGCTCAAGCATCGGCTGCGGTGACTGCGGAAGCTTTGGATTGGGCGGCAATCAATGCTGCGTATCCTGAGTCGGTGGCGGATGCGAGTTACTTGGATTCCACTCGTTACATTGGCGCTGTAAATCCGCTGTCGTCAGATCTCCCGTGGTGGGCAGGTTGGACGATTGAGGGTTCACTCGGTTCGGCCCCGTCAGCGCCTGAGGCGACTTGTCCAGCAGGTGCACCAGCAAATGCCGATGGTCTTTGTGTTCTGCCCTCTTCTATTGGCGCGGACATGACACTAAACGGTGGTGTTGACTACCTTATGGAAGGTCGAGTAACGGTTGGGAACGGGAACGGGAACATTCGAGCAGATGGTAAGCTAGAGAGTGGATCTGACGTTCAGACCGTAACACTCACTATTGAACCAGGCGTTAACATATACGGTAAGGCCGGTTCATTCGCCAATCTGCTGATTACACGCGGCTCTAAAATCATGGCCGAAGGTACAGCTACTGCGCCAATCATCTTCTCGTCTGACGATGAGGGTTATGAAGGTGCGGGTGAATGGGGTGGTTTAATCATTCACGGTTATGGTTTGCACAACACCTGTACAGGCGCTGATGTATGTAACGTTGATGCGGAAGGCGAATCTGGCAAAGCCGGAGGTTTCGTTCGTGACGACAACAGTGGTGTCCTCAAGTATGTAGTGGTTGCTGAAGGTGGCTATGAGTTTGCACCTGACAATGAGATCAACGGTATCTCTTTGGTCGGCGTCGGATCAGGTACTACTATGGAGTACATCCAAGTCGAGGGTAACTCTGACGACGGTATCGAGTTCTATGGCGGTGATGTAAACGTCAAATACGGTGTCTTCACCAACAACCTCGATGACTCAGTTGACTGGGACGAGGGTTACCAGGGCAACCTGCAGTACATTATCGTGAAGCAGTCAAACGCGGGCGGTGGTGAAGCGTTTGAGATGGATACGCAGGGTGCTGCTGAGCCGCTTTCTAAGCCAACAGTTGCAAACCTTACTATCGTTGCAAGTAAGAAAGCGGATGATGCTGCATACGTGATGCGCTTTAAGAAAGGGTCTGCTGGCTTCTTCCACAACGTTGTTGTGACCGTCGCTGGCGACAGTGCAACTACCTTCACGCACTGCGCTGAGATTGAAGGCGGAGACTCGCAAGGTGAGGTTGGTAATGCTCTTTACTTCAACAACTGGGTCTATGACTGTGCCAATGCAGGCGACGCACAGGGATCATTAGTGCAGGATGGATTCGACGCCACATCGGGAACTATCAACGCTGTGGCTGCTGAAGGCAATCTAGGCCAGTTCTACGAGTCGCTTTCACCGGAAGCAAGTGGTCTCGATGCACTAGACTGGACCGCACTTAATGGTGCACTGCCAGAATCCGTAGCGGATACTGAGTATCTTGACTCTACCGACTTCGCGGGCGCTGTTAACCCTGATCAGAGTGATCTGTGGTGGGCTGGCTGGACTATTCCAGGTTCGCTCTAAGTACCAAGCGTTAACTTACGAAAAGGGCGGCCCTCGGGTCGCCCTTTTTTTTGTCTGAATATTACTAAAAACTACTTAATCGGTGTGATCCACCCAAAATATTGGATCGTAATATCTGAAACCTTCTTTGGTTTCCAAGCCATCTTCCCCCAGATGGTTTTATGATTCCCCGGTCCTTTGGCCGGGGTTTTTTTTGTCCGATCGTGGAGCAGTTTATGGAGAACTATATGCGTTATGGTCCGTTGCTTCTGATGGTATTCGCTCTAAACGCATGCACCAGCGTTTCGGTTGACGATTACGCTGATAGCGAGCCACTTTTTGTCCCGGAGTCTTTTTTTAGCGGCTCGTTGACGGCATACGGTGTGGTGAAAAACTATAAAGGTTTTGCGAGTCGGTCTTTTGCCGCTGATATCACTGCATGCTGGCAAGACGGTATAGGAACATTGGATGAGCGGTTTATCTTTGACGATGGCGAAAAGCAAACCCGAGTATGGACCTTAGAGAAAAATCTAGACGGGTCATATAACGCGACAGCCGGTGATGTTCGCGGTGTTGGTCGAGCGCGCGTCGCGGGTAACGCGATGTTTCTAGACTACGTATTAACTATTCAATTATCGGACAGTAGCATTGATGTTGCCGTCGATGATCGTATGTACCTTGTCAGCGAAGACGTGTTGATTAACGAGTCGACGTTGACCAAGTTGGGTTTGCCGGTTGGAGGCATTGTGCTGACAATTATTAGACATCCGGAGGTCTCGGTGGCATGTCCAGCCGTTTGATGACGCAAGTCCTAGGGTATGCAGGTTTATTGCCTTTTTTCGGATTTTGTTTGGGGTTTAGTTTGCTCGAAGATTGGCCTCGGTCACTGTCGATCCAAGGTTTCGTCATTTATTCGCTGGCTATATTTTCGTTTCTCGCGGGCGCGCTGTGGGGGCAAGAGCAGCGAATAGGGAGCCCGTCCGCAGTGAGCACACTGGTCATTAGTAATGGTCTGGTACTCTTCGGCGTCGCGTCAATTTTAACCGCACAAGCCATGATGGCCGCCGTTTTTCTCATGTTGGGCTATATCGCGCTCATGTGGTACGAAGGCCGAACCACAGAGCTCGAACCTTGGTATCGCAAGATGCGGTCGCGACTAACCACAGGTGTGGTGTTGGCGCATGTCACATTCGTGGCGCTTCATGTAAACGGTGCGTAAACCCCCTCACTTTCAAACTGCGTTAATCGACACATTGTGCGATCATTGTGCACCATGAGCGACCCTTCGCAGACCCCGTCAATACTCGCAATCGATACCGCCACGAACCTGTGTTCTGTCGCCTTGGTATCGTCGAGTGAAATAAAAGAAATTCAACGAGACATTCCTCGAGCTCACAACCAGCATATTTTGGCCATGGTAGATGAGGTGCTGGAGGGACGTACGCTACGTGATGCGGTCTCAGTGATAGCCTGCGGCGTCGGGCCAGGATCCTTTACGGGTATTCGCGTTTCAGTAGGTGTAGCACAGGGCCTGGGTTGGTCCCTAGAATTACCCATCTACCCGTTTTGCTCCCTGGCAGCACAGGCCATGGCAGGGTCTAACAATGATTCGCATTGGATTCTAAGTACAATTGATGCGCAGATTGGTCAGGTGTATTGGGCTTGGTTCGAATCCCAAGCCGGGACGGTTCGTCCGTTGACAGCACCTGCGATAACGCGGGCTGCGGATATCACCGTCCCATCAGTCACCCCTGAACCGACGCGCGATAATAGCTCAGACTTAATTGTTGGTGACGCGGCTGACGTGGTCCGCCAGGAAGTAAAGGCATTTGCACCATGCCAAACTGCCAGCCATATTCGCCCGCAGCCGTCGCGGAGCGCCTTGTACTTTTTGGATAATTACGACTCGCAAAAGCTCATAAAGGCTCAGGAACTGGAGCCGCGTTATGTACAGCAGGACATTGGATGGAAGAAATTGGCTGAGCAAGGTAAGCGGGTCTGATGGACTATATCCAAGCGATTTTACTGGCGCTGATACAAGGTTTGACGGAGTTTTTACCCGTGTCCAGTTCAGCTCACCTCATTTTGCCGGCGCAACTATTGGGATGGCCTGACCAGGGACTTGCCTTTGATGTGGCAGTTCATACTGGGACGCTTATAGCTGTGATTGTCTACTACCGAGCATCGTTGCAGTCTTTATTGTTTGCGACACTAGGACGAGGTGATGCCCTAGTTGAACGACGGCGCGAGGTCGTGTGCCTTGCGCTGGCCACCCTGCCGGCGGTGGCCGTCGGTGTGCTCTTCGCTGATATGATTGATAGCGTTTTGAGAGGGATACCCGTCATTGCAACCACTACGCTGTTGTTCGGTGTCTTGCTCGGTCTCTCCTATGCCTATCGCGCCCCAGGGATTGATGAGCAACCAATCACGCGGCTAGATCACGCAATACTCATTGGCCTAGCGCAGGCGTTTGCACTCATTCCAGGTACATCTCGCTCAGGTGTGACCATGACGGCCGCGTTATTTTTGGGCTACAACATAGCGAGCGCTGCGCGATTTTCTTTTCTATTGTCGATTCCGGTGATTGCCGGTGCCTTATTATTAATGCTCGTTAGGGAATGGGGGGCTTTGTTTGCTTCTTCTAGTGTCCTGCTAACTGTCAGCGCCATGCTAATTGCAGCATTGAGTGCTTACGCAACGATTGCCTTCTTTGTTAGTTTAGTTGCGCGGGTGGGAATGATGCCGTTTGTCATTTACCGTATTTTCCTAGCGATGGTCCTGTTTTTGATTGTGGTGTTTGTATGAGTGGTATGACGAAAGAAACTGTAAATGCGCAACTGATGGCATTCCTTGGCGAGTCAACTACGCCATTCCACGCCGTGAGCAGTATGGTGTCGCGCCTGCAGTCTGCCGGTTTCACACTCTGGAGTGATGCAAGCCGTGAGCCACTTGCAGTGGGTGACAAGCATTTCACCGTCCGCAATGATTCGAGCTTAGTTGCGTTCACGGTTGGTCAGAGTCTTGAGAATGGTTTGAGGTTAGTGGGTGCCCACACAGACAGCCCCAACCTGTCAGTAAAGCCCAATCCTGCGATCAGTCGCTTTGGCTGTAACTTGTTGGCGGTGGATGTCTATGGTGGAGCCTTACTCAACCCCTGGTTTGATCGTGATCTGTCGATGGCAGGAAAAGTGTCTGTGGAAACCGATGCCGGCGAGCTAGTGTCCTGCCTCATTGACTTCAAACGAGCTATCGCGGTCATACCATCGCTGGCAATTCACCTCGATCGGGAGGCGAATAAAGGGAGAAGCATCAATCCCCAAACCGATATGCTGCCCCTAGTGTCATTGTCCTCGGGCGATGGTCAGTTTGATGTTCATGCGATGCTGGCAGATCAATTAGCCATCACCTATCCCGATCTTGCGGTTAAGAACGTCCTCGATTGGGAGTTGTCGCTCTACGATTTGCAAGGCCCCGGTTTTGTCGGGCTCAATGACGACTTCATCGCCTCTGCTCGGCTGGATAATCTCCTGAGTTGCTACGGCGGTTTACAGGCCATCATTGACAGTGCCGATAACGGACAGTGGAATGTATTTGTGGCCAACGATCACGAAGAGGTTGGTAGCGCTTCTGCGGTGGGTGCTCAAGGGCCGATGCTCAATGATGTCTTGCGTGCCATTGCATCTGACCCAAGCGACGATCGAGCTTTGCGTCAGAGCAGTTGGATGTTATCGGTCGACAACGCCCACGCCATTCATCCGAACTATCCAACGAAACACGATGAGAGTCACGCGCCACTATTGGGTGGTGGGCCTGTCATTAAGATTAATCGTAACCAGCGATATGCCACCTCAGGTGAGGGCGCTGCCCGTGTACGTTTGCTGGGCGAGCGTGCCGGGGTCGGTGTCCAGGCTTTTGTCGTGCGGGGAGATATGGCCTGTGGCAGTACGATTGGTCCCATCACGGCCACTGAAACCGGTATTGCCACAACTGATATTGGTATCCCAACCTTGGGTATGCACTCCATTCGTGAGTTGGCGTCCTCGGAGGACCCAGCAAAGCTGGTGGAACTGCTTAACGCCTTTTACAATCGCCTCGCTTGAGTGACGGGGAACAGACTATGACACGCCATCGTGTTCTGACAGGCATCACAACGACGGGAACGCCGCATCTTGGTAATTATGTGGGTGCTATTCGTCCTGCTATTGCCTCGTCACAGCGAGACGATGTCGACGCCTATCTTTTTCTTGCGGATTATCACGCACTGATCAAGTCACACAATCCCGATGTGGTAGCGCAGTCAAGCCGTGAAATTGCCGCGACATGGCTGGCGCTTGGTCTTGACCCGGAGCAGACTCACTTTTACCGTCAGTCCGATATTCCTGAGATAACTGAATTGTCGTGGATTTTGACGTGCAGTGCCGCCAAGGGACTGATGAATCGCGCGCATGCCTACAAGGCCGCCGTTCAGGCTAATGAGGAGGCGGGAGAGGACACCGACGCCGCTATTACAATGGGACTATTTTCGTATCCCATACTCATGGCAGCGGACATCCTTATTTTCAATGCCAACGATGTGCCTGTTGGTCGTGATCAGATTCAACATGTGGAAATGGCGCGTGATATAGCCGCACGATTTAACCACCACTATGGCGACACCTTTGTACTTCCTCGCGCTGTAGTCGACGACGACATGGCTGTGCTACAGGGGCTTGATGGTCGAAAAATGAGCAAAAGCTACGGTAATACAATTCCACTTTTCGGAACCGCCAAGCAGCTTCAGAAAGCGATCAACAAGATCAAAACCAACCTATTAGAGCCCGGCGAGCCCAAGGACCCTGATACGTCTGCGGTATTTCAGATTTGGTCGGCCTTTGCCGACGATGCAGAGCGGCAGGCAATGCGCGAGGCATTCGAGTCTGGTCTTGCCTGGGGAGAAGCTAAAAAGCGATTGTTTGAACGGGTCAATGATGAGCTCGCACCCGCGCGTGACGAGTACGATCGTTTGATGGCTAATCCCGAAGAGGTAGAGGCTATACTGATAAAAGGCGCTGAGCGTCTTAGACCGCAAAGCGAAGCGCTTCTCGATAAAGTGAGAACTGCCGTCGGTTTAAGATCATTTGCCAGAGGCGCTTAGCTCACTAGGGCGGTTGTTTGGCAACGACCTTAACGCAAACAAGACTTGGCCTGTCGTGACCCCCGTTACCACTTCACCTAAGCATTTGTCGCTTTGAGACGACGTTTGTCTTCTACTGCTGGTCCCTTGCGCTATGTGTTGTCAAGGGAGTCTGTGCACTAGCCACAAGAGTGGAAGGGCGGCTCTTCGTGCGTGTAAGCTAATTGCATCGCGTCAAGCATCGTCCACAGCACATCGAGTTTGAACTGTAAGATATTCAGGGCGTGCTCTTGCTGCTCGCGGGTTTTAAAGTGCTCCAGAGTGATATTTAAACCATGTCGTACATCGCGGCGTGCTTCTGAAAGTCGCTTGCGAAAATACTGGTAACCCGCAGCTTCAATCCACGGGTAATGGGTTGGCCACGAGTCGAGCCGGGATTGATGAATTTTGGGGGCAAACAGTTCTGTCAGAGAAGAGCAAGCTGCCTCTTGCCAAGTAGCGCGTTTAGCGAAGTTTAAATAGGCGTCGCATGCGAACCGCACGCCAGGAAGTACTTGTTCATGGGATACGATTTGATCGCGCGACATACCAACCGCATCTCCCAGCCGCAACCATGCTTCAATACCGCCGTCTTCCCCGTCAACGCCATCATGGTCTAGGATGCGCTGGACCCACTCCCGACGCACATCGCGATCTGTACAGTTTGACATGATGGCCGCGTCTTTATTGGGGATAGTTACCTGATAATAAAAGCGGTTTACTACCCAACCCTGAATCTGCTCACGACTGCATTCGCCGCTGTTCATTGCCACGTTAAAGGGGTGATAGATGTGGTAGTACTTTCCTTTTTCACGCAGCTTCTGCTCAAAATCTTCTTTAGTCCAGGCGTCCATTATGACTCTCTAGGATTGATCGGTATTGAATTGTTTGGCGTTTTTCATATTTCGAAACAAAAGCGGCACTGGCTCGTTTAAGTCAAATACGCCGTCCGCTTGATCAGTGATTGCGGTCACTCTGTCGTGATACGGAGAGAGACTGCATACGGGATCAGCATTTCTGGCATCTCCCGTAAGCATCAGCGCTTGGCAGCGACATCCTCCCAGATCAATCTTTTTTTCTGGACAGCTGGCGCAAGGTTCAACCATCCAATCTGTCCCACGGTATTTATTAAATAGATCGGAGGACCGCCATATATCGCCGAGCTTATGTTGTTTCACGTTGGGGAAGTCCAAACCAGGAATTATTTTTGCGGCGTGACAGGGCAGTACGTCCCCCTCCGGCGTAACGGTTATAAAGGTCGTTGCCCATCCGTTACTGCACTTTTTTGGACGATCGTCGTAGTAATCTGGCGAAACAAAAAATACGTCCATATTGCCTTTATGACGCCTTCGGAATTCATTTGTCACTCTTTCTGCATCTTCTATCTGCCATTTACTCGGCAATAAACCCTCCTGGTTGTGTTTGGCCCATCCATAATATTGCGTATTGGCCAACTCTACGAATTCTGCTCCAAGCAGCTCCGCAGTTTCTAGGAATTCGCCGACTTGATGAAGGTTCTGGCGATGGAGAACAAAATTTAAGCCGAGGGGTATCTTCTGGCGAGTCACTTCCCTCGTCATTTCCATCTTGTGATTGAAACTGTCGGTTCCTCCAAACTTCTTGTTGGACTCCCGGTTACTGCCTTGGAAAGATATTTGAATATGCTTGAGTCCAGCTTCCTTGAACGCGGCGATCTTGTCAGCATCCAACCCGATAGCCGATGTGATTAGGTTAGTGTAGAAGCCAAGAGATGTTGCCTCCCGAATTAGCTCGGCTAAATCTGACCGAACCAAAGGTTCTCCCCCAGAGAATCCGAGTTGAACTGCACCCAGCTGTCGCGCCTGGCGAAGTACGTCAATCCACGCTTCAGTGGTGAGTTCCTGTTTTCGATTAGCGGATATTTGAACAGGGTTGGAGCAATATGGACACTGCACTGGACAAGCGTAAGTCAGCTCAGCCAGCAGCCACATTGGGATATAGCTCTGATCTTCGTCACCTTTAAGCGGGGCTGATCCACTCTTGTTCTCGGGCATCATTCAAAAATTCTCGTACATCGCTCTCTAGTCCTTCGACTCCTGGAAACATCTGCTCCAGTTCATCTACAAGAGCCTCGAGTGTTGTTGGTTGCTGGCAAAGCCGCAAAATTTCGGCCGCGCTTTCGCTTAGTTTAACCAAGCCCTCGGGAAAGAGCAGCACATGACATTGCTGCGCCGGCTCCCACTGAAACCCATAGTGAGGATTAATAGCAAACGAATCTAGATCGAGGTTTAAGCTACTCATAAAAAAATTCACAGATCCTTTGCTTTAAAGACTAAAAGTAGGCCTACAGTTCCAATTCCATACCGTCAAACGATACTTCAACGCCCTCATCGAGTACCCGCTGCCGCTGTTGGGATTCCTCGTTCAAGATGGGATTCGTGTTGTTTATGTGAATCAGGATCTTACGGGGTTTATTCATGGGCCTTAAAACATCTAGCATGCCATCTTTCCCTGACTGCGGGAGGTGTCCCATGTCAACAGCCTTTTTCTCTCCAAGCCCGACGACTTGCATTTCGTCTTCTTCCCAGAACGTTCCGTCCACCAATAAGCAATCAACTTCGCTCATTAACTGACGAGTCTCGCTAGTAATATTTCCCAATCCAGGGGCATAAAAAAGACTCTTGCCGCTAATATCGTCAGTAATTTTAATGCCAATGTTATCGCCAATATGGGCATCGTTTCTGTGGGGAGAGTAGGGTGGCGCCTTGCCCGTCACTGGAATTGCGGTGAAAGAGAGATTCTCAATACCGGCTATTACAAAGTTACTTCCATCCAATGGAATCGAGTGACGATTAATCCCACCGTTCCAATGCGTCAGTATCTCGAAAAGTGGAAATCCCGAACTGAGGTCCTCAAAAACCATATCGGTACAGTAGACCTCATGAGGGCAACCCTCGCGCAGCATTAATAAACCTGTTGTGTGATCGATCTGACTGTCCATGAAGATAATAGCCTTTATGGCTGTATCACGAGTAGCTCGCGCGGGCTGCAATTCCGGGAAAGCCGCTAGTTGTGCTAGCAGGTCTGGGGATGTATTGAACAAAACCCAATCTACCCTATTGGAGCTGACTGCTATTGAAGATTGTGTGCGGGCCGATGCTTTTATGCGACCCGTGCGTAAGCCATGACAATTGGCGCAGTTGCAATTCCACTGGGGAAACCCTCCACCAGCGGCGGAGCCTAAAATTCGGATGTTCATAACGGGCTAATTTTAATTCGCTCTTTAAGTGAAGCCAGTGCAGGCAGTGCCAGAAATAAAAACGCCAGAAATAATCTGGCGTTTTTATAGCTATTGTCGCGGCTGCGAGTTTGAGACGAGCGAACCGCTAACAGAATAGGTTAATCTGCTTTCTATGTAAGGCTCAGACGGTCTTAAAGTACATCGTAACTTCAAAACCAAGGCGAATCTTTTGATAACTAGGCTTAGTCCACATCTGAATGTTCTCCTGCGGTTTATTGTGACTTGGACGTTATAATACGTTCGTAAGACGATAGCAAGGTTGGCCAGTCGATGACTAGTATAGCTTCTGTTCCCCTCTTTGACAGTGAGGTGCGTCACATCATCGTCATCAGAGGAAACCTCGCGTAACCGTCTGGCCAAAGTGATCAGTCTGTCGGACAATTACGGCTTACTTTTCTGTCAAAACGGCCGGTGAGCTAGTGCGCGTTCTCGCAAAAAATGATGATCTTCCCATTCGCAGTGATCAGCCTGTCCATTCTGGCA
>ERZ802821.1727-NODE-1727-length-11234-cov-47.8606_pt1 | contig 11234 bp, 11 predicted proteins | sample MGYA00345648_ERZ802821 | MGnify/ENA primary metagenome ERZ802821 (study PRJEB30503, sample SAMEA104212357) | marine metagenome | biome: Westerlies Biome; feature: [SRF] surface water layer (ENVO:00010504) within the epipelagic zone...; material: water... | reverse complement strand
ATCGATGCAGGTGATTGCGCGAAGCAACCAAGCGGCTTGATAGTCTTTTTTGACGCTGCGTCGCGCGCCCAGGCTTGCGGCGCGGCGTTCGATCGCAGAAGTATTGGCTTGTGCGGCGCCCACCCAATCAAGATCCAAAGCCATCCCTGGGTTTCTTGCCGAATTGGATGCGGTCGATTGTGGAAAGGCTGATATGTTTTGCTCTGACATGGGTGTTTCTCAAATTCTGCAGGGGTGATCCTGTCATGCGCCCTGCCTCTTGGCAAGCACCTGCGCCGCCAAAAAGGGTTTGAACGCCGTTGCGAGCACGCGCCGCTTTACGCCGAGGCGCAACAAGAGTTTAAACGTCAGAGTCCGAATTCGACGGCGCGGTGGCCCCGCAGCTTTTTATTTAAAAGAAGCCCTGCGCGGGCATCGCAAGCAATCGTGCTGCCCTATGTTGCATAATTTGCGCCCTCATCCTGAAGAATGCGCTTTAGCTCGCCGAAATGTCGTATTCCCTGTTCGGGATATTCTTCAGCTTCTTGTGCTGTTTTTTCGGCAATTTCATCAGGTAAAACGCGTAAATCTTGGCCTGTTTGTAAGGCGCGAATATAGGTTTCTGCGGCCCGTTCAAAATAATATAAACGGTTAAACGTGTCCGCCACACTATTGCCCAAAACCAGAATGCCGTGATTGCCCATAATCAATACTTTTTGTTTTGGATCTGTCAGCAAGCTGGCGCAGCGCGTACCCTCTTCTTCAAAGGCTAGCCCGCCATAATGATCATCAATCACATAGCGGTTGAAAAACATCGCAGAGTTTTGATCAATCGGAAGCAGGCGGCTGTCTTGTAAACTGGCCAAGACCGTGGCGTGAACTGAATGCACATGCATGGCGCATTTTGCGTGCGGGCAATGACGATGCACCGCGCCATGAAGCCCCCATGCGGTTGGATCTGGCGCATTCGGACCCTCAAGCGTTTTGGGATCATTCGCGTCGATCAGCAATAGATCGCTGGCTTTGATGCGTGAAAAATGCATTTGGTTCGGGTTCATTAAAAATTGGCTGCCCTCTTCATTGATCGCCAATGAAAAATGATTTGCCACCGCTTCGTGATAATTCAACCGCACGCACCAGCGAAACGCGGCTGCCAGATCAACCCGTTCTTGCCAAAAGTCCATATTTTTACGCAGGGGCTCAACCGTCATATTACTCTCCAAATCTTGGCTCAACATCTACCTAGTATGAATGAAAATCAAGGCTTTGATCGACCGCGCTTGCAGCCTATGCTCGGCGTCGGTTTGCTCTGCTTAAGCCAAAGGGCGAGACGGCACCCACATATAGCCATCGGGGCAAAGAATTGTTGCTTCGCGCAATCCGTGCGGTTTATCGGTTGCGGGCTGTAAAATCATGCTGCCATAGGCCTGCGCCTTTGTGCAGGCTTGATCCGGATCACTGTTATAGAGGCGAATTTCAATGCCAGCGCCGCGCGGCGGATTTTCGGGCAAATGCGGATAGCTTGGATGCGCTGCGAAGCTTTTATCGCTATGCAGCTGAAATATATCGTCTTGATATAGTATAAGGGCAAAATCAGCGCTTAACTGGCTTGGGTATAATTCAAAAACGGTCTCTAAGAATTGGGCTGTTTGTTCAGGGCTTTTTACAATGATGTTCACTCCAAGACCGGTGAGCGATTTGCCAAACTCCTCTGCTGACACCGTGTTGTAATCCATTGAGCTTTCTCCGCTATAAGGCTTTGACCCCACTGTCTAAGGGTAAGGTGGGCTATGTGCTACAGCGTGGTCTTTGTAGTAGTGTTTCTAAAGTCTAATATATACTTTAGCATGGATATGGTTTGTTATGTTTTAAAAATAAGGTTTATTTATGGTTGAAGGTTCTAAAATACACACCCCTGATGCGCGTCCTGAAACAGCGTTTTATGATCCGGATAAGGCCGTGGCCTATTTAAATGTTTTGTATCAAGACGCGGTAGGATTTTTGCAAAGCCGGTTTGATGAAGTGCTGCGTTCGGGCAGTGCTGGGAATCGCTATCGTGCGTTTTACCCGCAGATTAGTGTGCAGGTTGATAGTTTCAGAAGCATCGATAGCCGGTTAAGTTTTGGCCATGTGACAAGCCCTGGTAGTCACACAACCACGATCACGCGCCCAGATTTATTTTCGGGTTACCTACGCCAACAAATCGAATTGTTGGTAGAAAACCATGATTCCCCCATCCTTATCGGTCCGTCTGAAACGCCGATTCCCTTGCATTTTGCGCTTTCTGATGAAATCTCGGCGAATAACGCTGAGGCTCACTCGCAGCCCTTTTTGTTGAGAGATCTGTTTGATGTTCCGGATTTGGCCACAACGAATGATGATATCGTCAATGGCGATGGCGCGCGATCAGCCCAAGAGCCGATGCCTTTGGCGCCATTCACTGCGCAGCGCGTTGATTATTCTTTGGCGCGCTTGGCGCATTATACCGCAACGGATCCAAGCCATTTTCAAAATTATGTGCTTTTCACAAATTATCAATTTTACGTGGCAGAATTCGAAGCTTATGCGCGCCGCGCTTTGGCTGATGAGAAAAGCGGCTATAGCAGTTTTGTCAGTACGGGGAATGTTGAGATCACGCAGTCTGATGCACTGATTGAGCCAGTTTCAAAATTGCCACAAATGCCAAGCTATCATTTAAAACGCCCCGACGGCAGCGGCATCACTTTGGTCAATATCGGTGTTGGCCCCTCAAACGCGAAAACAGCAACCGATCACATAGCAGTGCTGCGTCCACATGCCTGGATTATGGTTGGGCATTGCGCTGGCTTGCGCAATTCGCAAAGCTTGGGCGATTTTGTGTTGGCGCATGCCTATTTGCGCGATGATAAGGTTTTAGACGCAGATCTTCCGGCTTGGGTTCCGATCCCAGCTTTAGCTGAAATTCAGATCGCGCTTGAAACCGCGGTGGCCGATGTCACAAAGCTGCAGGGCTATGAGCTTAAGAAAATTATGCGCACCGGCACCGTGGCCACGGTTGATAATCGAAATTGGGAGCTGCGCGATCAATCTGGCCCGGTTCAGCGTTTAAGTCAATCTCGGGCCGTGGCACTGGATATGGAAAGCGCCACAATCGCGGCGAACGGGTATCGGTTTCGGGTGCCGTATGGAACTTTGCTCTGCGTGTCGGATAAGCCCTTGCACGGTGAGTTGAAGCTGCCGGGAATGGCATCTGACTTTTATAAAACGCAGGTTTCACGGCATTTGGAAATTGGAATAAAGGCCATGGAAAGCTTACAAAACATGCCGCTTGAGCGCTTGCACAGCCGAAAATTGCGCAGTTTTGACGAAACTGCGTTTTTATAGGGGCTAAAATTGAAAAAAAGTATCTTTTTTCGACCAAAACACCCACTATTTGTTGTGTTTGTAAACAACATTCAGTTAGAAACGTTCCATGAGGCCCTAAAAGTTGGGCAGTGAAGGAGAAAAAAATGTCGAAACCAATGACGAAAACACAACTGATTGCTGCGCTGGCCGAAGATATGGGCTCAGATAAAAAGGCGGCGGCTGCCTCTTTGGACGCGATCTGTAACCTGATCACGCGCGAAGTTTCTGGTGGCGGTGCGGTCACGTTGCCAGGTATTGGCAAAATCATGTGCCGCGAGCGTCCAGAGCGTATGGTGCGTAACCCAGCCACGGGCGAGCAATTCAAAAAAGAAGCGGATAAAGTTGTTAAAATGACAATTGCAAAAGCGCTGAAAGACAGCGTAAACGGTTAAGCCCCGTTGAACTGTTTCAAGAAAGGGTCGCTTTTGGGCGGCCCTTTTTATTTGCCCGTTTCGATGGCGCCCGTGGGTCGTTTTATAGCGAGACTAAAATGGATCTAAGATCTTTGATGCTCGGGTTGGTTTTTGCGCTGATGTGGTCTTCGGCTTTTACGTCGGCGCGGATGATCGTTGCAGAGGCTTCGCCTTTGGCTGCCTTGTCGGTTCGGTTCTTAATTTCCGGTTTATTGGGCGTTTTGATCGCGCGGTTTTTGGGCCAAACCATGCGCTTAACGCAGGCGCAATGGCGGGCGACAATTGTTTTCGGTATTTTTCAAAATGCGATTTATCTTGGGTTAAACTTTGTGGCGATGCAAACTATTGAAGCGTCGGTTGCTTCCATTATTGCATCTTCAATGCCTTTGATGGTGGCGCTGGCTGGCTGGCTGGTGTTTCGGGAAACTCTTCCATTTTTGGGGATCGTTGGGCTTGTGTTTGGCGTTTTGGGTGTCAGTTTAATTATGGGTCTGCGCATCGAGGCAGGGGTAGAGTTGCAAGGCCTAGTTTTGTGCCTTATTGCCGCGATGGCGTTAACCGTTGCCACCTTATCCGTACGCGGGGCGGTTGCGGGTGGCAATGTGATGATGATTGTAGGGTTGCAGATGATCGTGGGCGGCGTCAGTTTGGCTATAATCGCCCTTATTTGGGAGCCATTTCAGATCAATCCAACATGGCGGTTGCTGGGGGCGTTTACCTATACCACGCTTATCCCCGGCCTTGCGGCCACTTTTATCTGGTTTAAATTGGTTGGCAGGATTGGCGCTGTGAAAGCTGCAACCTTTCATTTTTTGAATCCGTTTTTTGGGGTATTGATCGCCGCCGCGCTGTTGGGCGAAAACATAGGACTTTTGGATTATGTTGGCGTGGTAATCATTGCGTTGGGTATTTTGGCTGTTCAGCTATCAAAGCAACATCAAACCAAATCTAGGCCCGCGCGCTGATCGTTACGCAGCGGGGCCGATCTTACCACCTTGATCGCCAACCTGCCCACGATGCAGCAGCAAGTGGTCTAGAAGAACGCAGGCCATCATGGCTTCGCCGACAGGCACAGCGCGAATGCCAACGCAGGGATCATGCCGCCCTTTGGTGACCACATCGATCTCTTGCCCGTCTTTGGTGATTGATTTGCGTGCTGTTAAAATGGAGGATGTCGGCTTGACTGCGAATCGCAGCACTACATCTTGACCCGTTGAAATTCCGCCAAGAATGCCACCGGCATGGTTGCTCGAATATTGGGGTAAGCCATCCGGCCCAAGCGTTATTTCATCGGCATTTTCTGCACCACTCAATGCGGCAGCTTGCATGCCTTCCCCAATTTCAACGCCTTTTACCGCGTTTATTGACATCATTGCCGCCGCAAGATCGCCATCAAGCTTGCCGTAAATAGGTGCGCCAAGCCCGGCAGGAAGCCCTTGTGCAACGATTTCAATCACCGCGCCAACCGAGCTGTGCGATTTGCGTACCTCGTCTAAATATTGCGCCCAGTCTTTTGCGGCATTTGCATCGGGCACCCAAAAGGGGTTTTGGTCAATTTCTGACCAGTCAAAATGCGCGCGGTCGATTTTATGCGGGCCCATTTGGCACATGAAGCCGATGATTTTTACCTCTGGTGCTAACTCAGCCAGCGCCGCCCTTGCCACCGCCCCCGCTGCGACGCGCGCCGCGGTTTCGCGCGCAGAAGAGCGACCGCCCCCGCGATAATCGCGAATGCCGTATTTTTGAAAATAAGTGATATCCGCATGGCCGGGGCGGAACGTATTGGCAATATCGCCATAATCTTTTGAACGTTGATCGGTGTTGCGGATGGTCAACTGAATCGGGGTTCCCGTTGTTTTTCCCTCAAACACTCCAGAGAGGATTTCAACGTTATCTGCTTCGCGTCGTTGCGTGGTAAATTTACTTTGGCCAGGTTTGCGTTTGTCTAACCAGGGCTGAATAATGGTTTCATCAAGCCTAATGCCCGGAGGGCAGCCATCAATGGTTGCGCCAATCGCGGGGCCATGGCTTTCCCCCCATGTGGTGACCTGAAATAAATGGCCGAATGTATTCATGCTCATATCAGCGCTCCTTTAAGATGCTGGATATAAGCACATTGCTGCGGTGACAAGCTTGATTCAAATGCGGTGATGTCGGAAACCTTATTCATCACTAAGCTTTTGCCGCGCTCATTGGCCCGCATGCTGCATTTGACATAACCTAAAAGGCAACATTCGGATGCTGCATTATGCCGAGCCGCCTCTGGCAGCCCGGTTTTTGAATTTAATTTGGTGTTGTGCTGCTGCCGCTGGATGAATTCTCTTCTGAGGCCAGCAGCGCCAAGATAAAGGCGCCAACCACCCATAAACCGGTATCAGAGCCCAAAAATTCTGTGGCCATTGGTTCTTCTGCAACCATTACGGTTTCTTCTTCCATCGCTTTTAATTCGAGATTTCCGGCCCATCCGATAGAAACAGATGTTAAGGCGATTGCGAGACTTGTGCTTATTAATTTATACATAAAATACCCCTTACGATTTAAAATATATTCCTTGGTATTATACAATATTCTTTAGGGCAAGCAGAATTTTATACCGAGCTTATGGTGTTTGGGGGGCTTGGAAGCTGTATCAGGTTGGGGTTGATACGGGGCATTCGACGCCGTATCCGATTCTGCGCTAAGCCAAGAATAATTTTATAAGGATGGAAAAGTAGCCTCAGCCTGGTGCAGAAAGAGGTTGAGAGTCAGATTGTTGAACACAAGAAGAAAAAGTACCAATCAGAAAATTGCCAAATTTAGGTGAATATAATTATTTTTATAAATACGTTTCTTCAAAATAATAGGCGGCCATAAGCCGCCCATTGCTGTGTTCTATGCTGTAAGAGTTTACATGCTGTCTGATGAAGAACTTGAGCTACTTGAGCTTCCGCCGCCACAGAGTCCGCCTACACAAGCGGCGACAACTCCGCATGCTACCGCCTCAACTATGCTATTTGTACAAACCGTACCGTTAGCAGGTGTTTGTACAAGCGTGGGTGCGTCTACCGGAGCATCCTCTGCGCCGCCTGCGAAAGCAGTCGATGCAGACAATGCTGCAACCGCCAAAATAGTCATTACTTTTCTCATGTTGATCTCCATCGGATATATCTTGATTTGTGGCTTGCCTAAATCACACGTTCAATCAATATCATTTCAAGATTTATACCATGCCATTGCATTGATTTTCTGATTAAGCCGTTTTTTTGCACCCAAAATTTATTTTCAAATTGTACTGCTTTGTTTTGACATGTTTCCAACAAGAGCGTTGTGGCATAACTTTTATCGAATATTTTGACAGGGCTTTTTCCAGCGGAAGACAGCTCACAATTCACCGTTATGATCTCATCTTGATTGTCTTTCACAAGATAACGATAAGAACGGTCATAAAATATGGGTTGTTTTGATGTCTGTGCGTTTGTTAAAGCGGCTTTAAGCGCGGCAACATCCGCACCCATGAGATCATAATTGAACCCGCGTGTTGCCACTAAAACGCCGTCTTTTGTGGTTAAGCTTTTTCCATTTTTCGTTAGCCAAACGTCTGCAAGTGCCGGAAACGGGGCAGATTGAATTGTTGCAATATAGTCACTGTTCAAGATTTCGACCAACACCAATGGCGTGGTGCTGGCGTTGATCATCTCACGCGTAATCGTTTTTCGAGGGTTATATTCAAAGCTTGATCCGCTTTTTCTCAAATCGAGCGAAAATTTTGATTTAAGAACAGTGCTGCTATTTGAGATCTCACTGCAAGCAGAAATCAAGATTAACAGAAATGCTGATAAGAAACGCAATGATTTCATTATTTCCAGAACCTTCCTGCTTCTTTATAAATTGCCTCTGAATGAGAAAAGCGCATTAGATTATAAAGCCTGTATGGCGCATTAAGCTTTTGGCCTCCATCTTTGCCCATTACATTAAACTCAATGTGAGGTTCCGTCTTAGTAAGCTGTGCCGAGCTCCAATCTAACGGAATTCTGAAAAAGAAACCTTTATCGAATGAACCCTCGCCAAACTTTTCAAATGGAACATTGGTGATCGTCGCCCAGGTTCCCATTTCCCACCCATTACCAAACTGCCTTGAAAGGCGAAGGGTGTACCCCCGATCTTCTGCTAAATACTGCCCAGCATCTAACTGCGCTACAAGACCGTTTTCAAAATCGTAATACGCTGACAGGTGACCCGTCGTGGCTTGATAGTCTTGTAGGCCCAAGCGGATGTCAAAGTCGCGTTGTTGCACGCGGCTGAGCTCTAAGCCAACTCCCAAACGGCTGTTTACAGGTTTCCAAAGCATTTCGCCTGAAACGCCTGCATACATCTTTTCCAAATAACCGGTAGATAGGCGCGCGTAAAGATCGGGCGTGAACTTGGCTAACTTTGTAACGGCAAGTTGATCCAAACTTGGATCTCCATCTCGCCCATAAATAGGATGGTCGCTGCGCACATGAGGTAGCACAGAATCGGAAGTCCGTAAAACCTCACCAAAACTACCTAAAATTGATTTTCTGATTTCCCCGTCGATGTATAGTCCAGGGCCAAGGGTAAACTCTCCTTTCAACTTTGCCCCTAAATCATACCGAATTGGATCTAACGGATCAAATAAGGAATATTCAAAATAAGGACTGAGAGACCATAAAAATGGTTTTGTGACGGATTGATCTTCCAGGCGGTCTTTTCGGTCTGAAAATTCAATTTTATCCAATATCGCCCGCGACGGGTCTGCTGAAAGCGCATAGCGCTCCAGATCCGCCCTTTCGATTTTCGCAGAAAATACAACCATATCAGCTTCGATAAACTCGACCGTAAAGGATGCTATATCATCGCCAAGATACTGCTATATCGTACGGGCCGCGCGTCCAAGCGCCTGAGAGGTAGATCTATACCGCGCATTCATCATTTGGAGACGTGCGTGACCCGACGTAATCTGAACGCCCTTTAACTTTAGGCCGGCTGTTTCAAGGCCTTTTTGCAGATCCTCAAATTTGATAGCTTGCACCGAGGTTTTGGTTGGCGCGAGCGCGCGCGGACGCACGGGCATCGGCGCAAGTTCCCTACCCGGCCCGTTTGGCGGATCTTTGGGATCCATCACAATATGCGCAGATAGAGAAATTTTATCTCCATGCAAAAAGCTGGATTGTAGGAAATAACCCCTACCAGAATTCCAGGATAACCCGTAATTCCAAGGGGTTTGATGCTCAAGATAGGGCACTTCTCGGTTATATTGATCAGATGAATATTCAAATTTTGCTGTGAACCCTTTGCCCAGATGCCAAGCCAAACCCCCAAAGGCAGCCGCATCACCTTTGAACCATTCGGTTGATTCAAGCTCACCGCCCCTGCCATGATCTCGTCTAGCGCGGGTTTTAAACCTCTCGTCAATTTGCCCCAACAGCGAGTCGAACCCACCATAAGTGGCCAACCGACCGAAGCCCAATCCGGCTGTCACTTCAACAGGGCCAATATTTTTTGTGCCCACAACATATTCGCCCGTATACCAACCGGTTCCGATAAAATCATTTAAGCCAATGGCGAAAGCCGGCATATATTGACCTTCATCAACGGCGCGAAAGCGAATATCAAAACTGCGGTCATGGTTATAATAACCCCCGGCTTCATTTCCATTTCGTCCATGGGCTGAATAGCGAAAGCTGGCTGATATTCTTGGTAGGATTTGCGCGGTTAAACTGGTGCGTCGATCCCCATCAAAGCCGCTTTGGCTTAGGACAAGCCGCCCATCTGAATCTGATGCAGCAGTTGGCATATCGATCAAACCAATTGTGCCGTAGCTCGTGTATGATTGCGTGTCTGCTGAAAGCAAATTGGGCAATAAGACAATAATTGCAATGGTGTTGAACAGTTTAAACATGCGTCTTAAATCAATCATCACCACCTCAGTTTTCTGCCATTTTCGCTATCATTAATTTGCGGGCTCTACAATAATCCTTTTCTCCTTTTTGATCGCAAACCGATACTCAAGCCAATGGGTTGACGTACATTCGGATCAATTTTGAAAAATCGTTTTCTATTCGAAACATCGCTTGAAAATATTCATATTTTTAAACTAAACAACCCAATCAAAGCTTTAATATCAATCGTGATTGGCTAAGATTTCATTTATAAAAACATGGCTTGCATCGGCCAAATTATCCTTCCAGGCGCTGGGCGAGTTTTCATCTGCTTGGTCCGATACATATTTAAAACAAGAAAAATGGATACCTGCCATCTGTGCCAGCTTTGCTAAGGCGAACGCCTCCATATCCACAAGATCTGTTTGCAGTTCAGGCGGTGCCGTCACAAAACTATCGCCAGTTCCGCAAGACAGGCCATTCCCCTGCGCAGAAAAGTAGGGCGCCTCTTCGAAAGGGGTTTGCCCCAAGGCAAATCCCATATCGCGGGCATCCATATCGCGTTGGAAGAATTGTGTTACCTCTAGCAAGCCGCTTAATTCTGGGTTTAACGCCCCTGCAGTGCCAAAGTTTATCAAATTCATTGGTTTATAGCGCGCCACATATTCGCTGCCTTTCAGCGCAGCGTTCACTTTTCCAACGCCTGTATAAGCTACGTTCCAGCTTGGTATCATCTCATTTGGCAGCTCTGCTTCCAAAGCAACCAATATTAAGGTGTTTTTCGGATCAAACCGCACCATGCTCTCCCCTAATTGTTCATTCTATATCCAGCTCATTCTATCGGCGCTCAAAGCTTTGCGAAAGCCGCTTTGAAAGATCCAATATTTTCGCGCTAAAACATGCGTTATTCGTTTGACCATGGGCTGTTGCCTCCATAGGTTCGCGCACAGAAAACGGGTACCACTTAGTTTAAAGCGCGGGGTATATATTTTGAAACGACTTTCATGGGGCCTTATTGGCGGTGGGCAAGGCAGTCAAATCGGGTTTGCGCATCGATCCGGCGCGGAAATTGATGGCCGCTTTAAACTGATGGCGGGCGCCATGGATGTGGATCCGAATGTGGCAAAAAGCTATGGCGCGTCGCTTGGGCTTGATCCAAGCCGCGCGTATGGCACTTGGCAAGAAATGCTGCAGGGTGAGCAATCACGCGATGACTGTATCGATTTGGTGACGGTGGCAACGCCCAATGCCACCCATTTTGAGATTTCAAAAGCCTTTTTGGAAGCAGGTTTTCACGTCTTATGCGAAAAACCGATGACGATGACAGTGCCTGAAGCGCAAGCGCTTGTTCAGATTGCAAAAAAAGCCAACCGGGTTTGCGCGGTGAATTATGGCTATTCCGGTTACCCATTGGTGCGGCAGATGAAAGCGATGGTTGAGGCTGGGCAATTGGGGGCGATCCGCTGCGTGGTTGCAGAATTTGCGGGTGGCTTTATGGCGGATGCCGCAGATGCTGAAAATCCCCGCGTGCGCTGGCGGTTTGATCCAAAGCAAGCGGGAATGGCGGCTGTAACGGTGG
>ERZ802821.1704-NODE-1704-length-11328-cov-20.5643_pt1 | contig 11328 bp, 10 predicted proteins | sample MGYA00345648_ERZ802821 | MGnify/ENA primary metagenome ERZ802821 (study PRJEB30503, sample SAMEA104212357) | marine metagenome | biome: Westerlies Biome; feature: [SRF] surface water layer (ENVO:00010504) within the epipelagic zone...; material: water... | reverse complement strand
CTGAGATTTTCTCAGGGGAGCTGTTTTATTGTGTAGTGCCGGAAAAGCGATGCGTGTAAGAATCGCGCATCATCCGAATCTGGCCCCGGCAGTTGCCAATCCATGGCGCGGTTTCGACGATTGGGTAAATAATCAGCCCAATATGCCGTTATTCCAATATGCGGTTGTTTATGTCACGATAATGTTATGTTTTGCTGGCTGCGCGCTCGCCAGCACCGCAGAGCCGGGCATATTGGCTACGGCACGGGTGTTTGACGGCGGCTTTATGGTGATCTTGAGTGGAAAATAATATGGTTTATCTGAAATGCCTGTCGCACATCTGGCGGCGCTGTGTTGTTGCGGTTTTTGTTGTGATCAGCGCTGCGGGGCTGTCGCAGGCAAGCTTGGCGCAATATCCCGGCAGCGCCGGTGATTTCAGCGACAGCGGTCTCAGCGCATCATCTTCGTCAAGCAGTGCCGCAACTGAAAACGCCGGTAGTGGTTCGAGCGGCAGTGTAAGTGGCAGTTCTGGCAGCGGTTCTGGCAGCAGTTCTGGCGACAGTTCCGGGGCAAGTGATCAGGCCGGGACAGCCACAGCGTCCGATCGCGGCGGCGATGACAGCAGTTATATGCCACAAACCGATGGGCAGATGCGCGCTGGCACAGCCCAACGCAAACGCGCCTTGATCAGGCAATTTCGCCTCGAATTTGCCAAAACGGTGAATATCGACACCGCCAGTCAACAGCGTTTTCAGCCGCTACAGGCGGATCGGTATCTTGATCAATTTGCCGATGAGATTGCCGACGGGCTGGAGCGGCCAGCTGATTTGAAAAGCATGGGGCAGGATCTGGCGGTGATGCGTGATGCTATCGATGATCGTCTGGATCGTGTCATCACCAGCTATACAGGTGAAAAACAACCACGCCGTGGTCTGTTTGCGCAGAGCCGCCCGGTGGCGGGGCAGACGCCAGCTTTGCTTGGTGAAATGCAACAGCTCGCGCTCAAACATGAATTATTGCAATTTGCCGAATATAGCTTGCAGGCGATGGGCTATTACGTCAAATAGCCGCCGCCAAATAGCCACCGCATAAACATGGCCTGATTGATGGTTCCGGCGTTAGTCTTTTGCCGCCGGATTGACCATCTCATAAAGCCCGGTATGGTCTGCATCCTGCCCAAGCTTGTCCAATGCTGCCGCCAGATAGCGGTTCAGCGCTGGGGTGATTGGCGCGTCAAATCCGGCATTGTTGATCAACTCGCTGGCAATCGTCACATCCTTTGCCATCAGCCGTAAAAAGAACCCGGAATCATAACGCCGCGAGGCGATAAACGGCATCATTTTGACTTCGGTGGTGTTGTTACGGCCGGTTGACCCGTTAATCACACTGGTAAATTTATCGGCGCTGATGCCAAAAGATTCCGCTGTCGCCAACGCCTGCATGCTGGCCAGAAGCCCGGCTGCAGAGACATAATTGTTCAGCGCCTTCATCGCATGGCCGGCCGCCAGCGGGCCAACATGCTGCAGGCTGCCAAAACAGCTGATCAGCGTCGTTGCAGCGGCGATATCTTCGGCGCTGCCGCCGGCCATCACCATTAAGCTGCCGGTAGCGGCTTTTTTAACACCGCCGGATACCGGCGCATCGATAAGGCGAATGCCATAGGCAGCAAGCTCGGTGCCGAGCTGAATGGTGCTGTCCGGGTGGCTGGACGACATATCAATGATCAGCCCACGAAACCCGGCAGCGGCGAGCTGTGTGGTGACGGCGGTAACGACTGTGCCATCAGGCAGCATCGTGATAATGGCGTCACATGTGGCCAAATCTGTGAGCGCAGCAGCCATTGTGATATCCGGCAGATCAGGCAGTTGCGATGCTGTATCAAACGCAATAACCGAAAACCCTGCCGCTACCGGAAGCGGTGCCATCACTGACCCCATCGCCCCCAACCCTACAAAACCAATCTGTTGCATTATTTTACGCCTTTAAACATTGTCAAAAGTAATCATCGCCACAAGTAATAATCGCCACAAGCCGTCGCACCGAACGCATGTTATGGCAAAGTTGATATGGGGTGCCGCGCACAGCTTATGCTGCCGGTGGTGACAGCCTGCACGCGTGCCGATTTGGGATGGTCAAATCTGCCGTCCTATGGTGTCATCACAAATGCTATCGGTCAACCGTCGGCTGCGCTGGCAGTGCCTGACAAGAGGAAAAAAACAGTGAGCAAAATAACCATCTGGGGCCGACGATCATCGGTGAATGTGCAATCTGTTTTATGGTGCCTTGAAGAACTTGGCCTTGGTTATGATCGCATTGATGCCGGCTTTACCTATGGTCTGGTCAATACCGATGAATTTCGGCAGATGAACCCGAATGGCAAAGTGCCGGTCATTATTGATGGTGACAGTGCCCCGATATTTGAGGCCGGTGCGATTTTACGCTATCTGGCAACGCAATATGGGACAGCGCCTTTCTGGCCGGAATCACCAGCCGAGCGGGCAATGGTTGATAAATGGGCTGAATGGGCAAAGCTCAATTTCGCCAGCATGTTTATTCCGGCGGTGTTCTGGCCGCTGGTCCGCATCGCGCCGTCAAAACGCGATTTTGCGGCGATTGACGCGGCGTTGAAATCGGTCGAGGCAGAGCTGGCGATTGCCGATGCGGCACTGGCCAAAACCCGCTTTCTGGCCGGTGATGATTTCAGCCTTGCTGATATCCAGTTGGGACATTGTTTGTACCGTTATTACGATATCGAGGTGACGCGCGCCGATTTGCCAAATTTGGCCGCCTATTATCACCGATTGCAGACACGCCCTGCCTTTGCCGGTCAGGTCATGGTTTCATATGACGAGCTGCGGGTATCTGATGGCTGATGGCTGATGGCTTTGGGTAAAAACGGTAATGATTTTATTGCGTCAACAACGCGATAAGTTGTTGCCATGCCGCACCGGGTTTGCTAGAAGCCCTCAACCATAGCAGCGCGCATTGCCTCTGCAGGGCTTGGCGCGGCAACGCTATGGGACAAACACAAGCAGTTAAATAAAACTTGAATTGGCAGCTATCAATGGCTAAGGTTTCGCCCGCACAATTTGTAAGGCAGGTTCGCCAAGAGGTGTCTCGGATTACCTGGGCGTCACGCCGCGAGACCGGCACTGCCACACTGACTGTGTTTATAATGGTCGCCATCGCCGCAGTGTTTTTCCTGCTCGTTGATATGGTGCTGTCGAATGTTGTCCAGTTCGTTCTTGGCCTTGGTAGCTAAGAGCGTGCAGGACGTTTGTCGTTTCGGAATGCCGAAACCGGTTGGGAAAGAGTGGTAATGGCCAAGCGCTGGTATGTTCTGCACGTCTTCTCAGGTTCTGAGAAAAAAGTGGCCCAGTCGATTCTCGAGCAAGCCGCGGCGAACGGTCTGGAAGAACAGATCGAAGAAGTCATGGTGCCGACCGAAAATGTCGTCGAGGTGAAGCGTGGCGTCCGGGTTGAGGGCGAGCGCAAGTTTTTCCCGGGCTATATTCTGGTGAAACTGGAGCTGAGCGACGAAGCCTGGCAATTGGTCACAAGCCAGCCGCGCGTCACTGGCTTTTTGGGTGGTAAGGGCAAGCCTGTTCCGATCACAAACAGCGAAGCTGAGCGTCTGATCCGTCAGATGAGCGAAGGTGTCGAACGGCCGCGCACAACAGTGAGCTTTGATATTGGTGAGCAGGTGCGCGTATCAGATGGGCCATTTGCATCATTCAACGGATATGTCGAAGAGGCCGACGACGACAAGGCGCGGCTGAAGGTGACTGTGTCAATCTTTGGCCGGTCAACGCCGGTCGAACTGGAATATAGTCAGGTCGAAAAAATATAAATTAGGCCAAATACAGCCTAGAGTGCCGCGATCGCGGTGAGCACAACGGATAGAGCGCCACAAGCAAGATGGCGCGGCATACGTCAAGGAAGAACGAAGATGGCAAAGAAGATTGAAGGCTATATTAAACTGAACATCCCGGCGGGAGGCGCAAATCCATCGCCACCAGTTGGCCCGGCACTTGGTCAGCGTGGTGTGAATATCATGGAATTTTGTAAAGCCTTTAATGCGGCCACCGACTCGCTGGAAAAGAATATGCCAGTTCCGGTTGTGATCACCGTGTTTCAGGACAAATCATTTTCTTTCGTTACAAAGACCGCGCCGGTCAGCTATTTTCTGAAAAAAGCGGCAGGTCTGTCGAGCGCATCGAAGGAGCCTGGCCGGTCGGTTGCAGGCTCGGTCACAATGGCGCAGGTGCGCGAAATTGCTGACGCGAAAATGGGCGATATGAACGCCGTCGATGTTGAAGGTGCAATGCAAATGGTAATGGGGTCTGCCCGTTCCATGGGCCTCGAAGTTGTGGAGGGCTAATCCAATGGCGAGAACAAGTAAAAAACTAAAGGCGGCATATGAAGCTGTTGATCGCAACAAGGCCTATGCCTTGGCTGAAGCTGTTGCGCTGGTTAAGAGCCATGCCTCGTCAAAATTCGATGAAACCATCGAAATTGCGATGAATCTTGGGGTTGACCCGCGCCATGCTGATCAAATGGTGCGCGGTGTTGTGGCGATGCCAAATGGCACCGGTAAAACCATGCGTGTTGCGGTGTTCGCAAAAGATGCCAAGGCAGATGAAGCCAAAGCCGCTGGTGCCGATCTTGTTGGCGCCGAGGATCTGGCCGAAGCCATCCAAAATGGTGAGTCAGCATTCGACCGGGTGATCGCAACCCCGGACATGATGGGTGTTGTTGGCCGGCTTGGTAAGGTGCTTGGCCCGCGCGGTCTGATGCCAAACCCAAAGCTGGGCACGGTAACGGCTGATGTCACCGCCGCGGTCGCTGCGGCGAAAGCTGGTGAAGTGCAATATCGCGCCGAAAAGGCCGGTGTGGTGCATGCCGGTATTGGCAAGGCAAGTTTCGACGAGAGCAAGATTGCGGAAAATGCAGCCGCGTTTATCGACGCTGTGCGGAAAGCCCGCCCGTCTGGCGCAAAAGGCCAATATATCAAAAAAATTACCCTGAGCTCGACCATGGGCGCCGGGGTGTTTGTCGAAGACGTCGCGTAAGCGGCGGTTTCGCAAGAGCAGAAGTTTCCAGCCAGAATCTGGCTGGAGAACCGGGATGGTTGTTTTTAAGACAATGATCCCAAACCTGTCCAAGACTACGGGTGGCCAGATCACTATCTGGCGTAAGATCCCGTAATAGACGGGGAGCACAAGCAGATTTCTGCTTGAACTTCTTATGGGCAGGCCAGCGGACTAGCATGATTGTTTGTTAGTCTATTTTGCAACTGGGATTGGCTGGCAGATGCCAGATCAGTCCTAACCAGAGCGGAGACGATCGGTGAATAGAACAGAAAAAGCCGAACTGATCGAAACGCTGCAATCAACCTTCAATGCGTCAACAACTGTTGTTGTGGCGCATCAGGTTGGCATGACCGTTGCGGAAAGTGGTGACCTGCGTCAAAAGATGCGGGAAGCCGGTGCTGGCTTTAAGGTAACCAAAAACAGGATTGCCAAGCTAGCGCTAAAAGGCACGCGTTACGAAGATCTTGACAGCATTTTTACCGGGCCAACTGTTGTTGGCACGTCCGAAGACCCGGTTGCTGCTGCCAAGACCCTCGTTGATTATGCCAAGGGAAACCCAAAAATCACCATTGTTGGTGGCAGCATGGACGGGAAAACTCTCGACAAAGCTGGCGTCGAAGCATTGGCGAAAATGCCTTCTCTTGACGAATTGCGTGGCAGACTTGTCGGGCTTGTTCAAGCACCGGCAGCCAAAATTGCCCGGGTTGTGCAGGCTCCGGCCGGCAAAATGGCCCGTGTTATCAAGGCACGCGAAGATCAATTGCAGCAGGGGTCATAACACCCCGATCAGAAGTTCAAGCCTTTTAATGGAGACTATCTAATGGCTGATATCGAAAAAATCGCAGAAGACCTATCTAACCTGACAGTTCTTGAAGCAGCTGAACTGGCAACATTGCTGGAAGAGAAGTGGGGCGTTTCTGCCGCTGCTGCTCCGATGGCAATGGCGATGCCTGCTGGTGGCGGTGACGCCGGCGGTGCCGCAGAAGAAAAGACTGAATTTGATGTTGTTCTGGCCGCTGCCGGCGCATCAAAGATCAATGTCATTAAAGAAGTACGGACCATCACAGGTCTTGGCCTGAAAGAAGCCAAGGATCTGGTTGAAGGCGCACCAAAGCCGGTCAAAGAAGGTGTGTCAAAAGATGAAGCCGAGCAAATCAAAGCAAAGCTGGAAGAAGCTGGCGCGACTGTTGAAGTTAAGTAACTCGGCAATCACGCTTGATTTGCAAGCGATCTAAAAACTGTAGCACCGGGCGGTTTTTTCTGTCCGGTGCACAGTCGTTTAATTGACAGCGTTTTGACGCTGGGACCCATAGCGTGTCGCCATCCGCAAAATAGATGGCCCGCACCGGATTTGATGAGGAATTGTTAATGGCATCGCATGTAAGCACTCTGGATAGTCGCAAACGGGTACGTCGCACATTTGGTCAACTCGAAGAAGTGACCCAAATGCCAAATCTTATCGATGTGCAGCGTTCCAGCTATGACACATTTTTGCAAATGGGTGTGGCACCGCATGAGCGTACTGATCATGGCTTGCAGGAAACCTTTAAATCGGTGTTTCCGATTGGTGATTTCGCCGGTCGTTCGGTTCTCGAATTCGTTTCCTATGAATTAGAAATTCCAAAATATGACGTTGAAGAATGCCAGCAACGCGGCCTGACCTATGCGTCGCCGCTGCGGGTGACCCTGCGACTGGTCGTCTGGGAAGAAAATGAAGATACCGGATCGCGCTCAATCCGCGATATCAAAGAGCAAGACGTCTATATGGGTGACATGCCGTTGATGACGTCAAACGGTACATTTATCGTGAATGGCACCGAACGCGTTATTGTATCGCAGATGCACCGGTCTCCCGGGGTGTTTTTTGATCACGACCGTGGCAAGACGCATGCGTCCGGCAAATTCCTGTTTGCATCGCGGGTGATCCCGTATCGTGGATCATGGCTGGATTTTGAATTTGACGCCAAAGATATCTTGAATGTGCGGATTGACCGCAAGCGTAAATTGCCGGCCACCACATTCATGATGGCGCTGCCGGATGTTGAGTCCGAAGCCTATATGGATGGGTGTGCTGAAACCGGTGAAGAGGTTGATCCAACCCGTATCACCGGCATGGGCCGCGAAGAAATTTTGGGGCATTTTTACCAGACCGTGACCTACAGCCGTAAAGGCGATGGCTGGCAGTATGATTTTGACGTTGAATCGCTCAAAGGCAACAAGCTTGTGCGTGATCTGGTCGATGCAAAAACCAAAGAGGTGATTGCCACAGCCGGTACCAAGATGACCCCGCGCTCGCTGAAAAAGCTGGCCGATTCTGGGGTGAAATCAATTTTCGTGACCGACAATGATCTGTTGGGACGCTTTGTTGCTGACGATGTTGTGAATATGGCGACAGGCGAGATTTTTGCCGAGGCTGGTGACGAGCTTACCGAAGAAGCGCTCGCTAAATTTGCCGAAGCCGGGGTCAAGCAGCTGGGCATTCTGTTCATCGATAATGTTAATTTTGGCCCGCATCTGCGCAATACGCTGGCAGCAGATCGCAATAACAGCCGCGAAGACGCATTGGTTGATATTTACCGGGTGATGCGCCCGGGTGAGCCGCCAACATTGGAAAGTGCGCATGCCCTGTTCCAGAGCCTGTTCTTTAACAGCGACCGTTATGATTTGTCGTCTGTTGGCCGGGTGAAGATGAATTCACGTCTTGAACTTGAGACTGATGATAATCTGCGGGTGTTGCGTAAAGCCGATATTATGGCGGTTCTCAAAGTGCTTGTCGGGCTGAAAGACGGGCATGGCGATATTGATGATATCGACCATCTTGGTAACCGCCGGGTGCGCTCGGTTGGTGAATTGATGGAAAACCAGTACCGGATCGGCCTGTTGCGGATGGAACGCGCCATTCGTGAGCGTATGGGGTCGGTCGAAATTGATACAGTGATGCCGGCTGATCTGATTAATGCCAAGCCAGCTGCCGCTGCGGTGCGTGAATTTTTTGGTTCATCGCAATTGTCACAATTTATGGATCAGACCAATCCGCTGTCAGAAATTACCCACAAACGCCGCGTATCGGCGCTTGGGCCGGGTGGTTTGACGCGGGAACGCGCCGGCTTTGAGGTGCGCGATGTGCATCCAACGCATTATGGCCGGATTTGCCCGATTGAAACGCCGGAAGGGCCAAATATCGGCCTGATCAATTCGCTGGCAACACATGCTAAAATTAACCGCTATGGCTTTATCGAGACACCTTACCGAAAGGTTGTCGACGGTCAGGTGACCAACGAAGTGCGGTATATTTCGGCAATGGAAGAGGGCCGTTACACAATCGCCCAGGCAAATGCCGAGCTGGATAACGACAATAAATTTGTTGGTGAGCTTATTCCGGTGCGTCGGGCTGGCGATATTGGTCTGGCCCGGCCAACCGATATTGAGCTGATGGACGTGTCACCAAAACAGTTGGTGTCGGTTGCCGCCGCATTGATTCCATTCCTGGAAAATGATGATGCCAACCGTGCGCTGATGGGGTCAAACATGCAGCGTCAGGCGGTGCCATTATTGCGCGCCGAAGCGCCAATTGTCGGCACCGGTATGGAAGCGCGTGTGGCACGTGATTCAGGCGTGACCATTGTTGCGCGCCGGGCTGGCGTGATCGATCAGGTGGATGCCACACGGATCGTTGTGCGGGCAAGCGAAGAAACCGACGAAAATGTGTCGCCGGTTGATATCTACAGCCTGCTGAAATTTCAGCGCTCTAATCAAAATACCACGGTGAACCAGCGTCCATTGGTAAAGGTGGGTGATACGGTGCGCCGCGGCGACATTATCGCCGATGGCCCATCTACCGAGGATGGTGAATTGGCGCTTGGCCGGAATGTGCTGGTCGCCTTTATGCCATGGAACGGCTATAATTTTGAGGATTCAATCCTGATTTCCGAGCGGATCGTGCGGGATGATGTATTCACCTCAATTCATATTGAAGAATATGAAATTATGGCGCGCGATACCAAGCTTGGTCAGGAAGAAATCACCCGCGATATTCCAAATGTGGGTGAAGAAGCACTGAAAAATCTTGATGAGGCCGGTATTGTCTATGTCGGTGCAGAGGTTGGCCCGGGCGATATTCTTGTCGGCAAGGTGACACCAAAAGGTGAATCACCGATGACGCCGGAAGAAAAGCTGTTGCGGGCTATCTTTGGTGAAAAAGCATCAGATGTGCGTGATACGTCACTGAAGCTGCCACCGGGCGGATCAGGCACCATTGTAGAGGTGCGGGTGTTCTCGCGCCGGGGTGTGGAAAAAGATGAACGCGCACTGGCTATTGACCGCGCTGAAATCGACCGTCTTGGCAAAGACCGTGACGATGAACGCGCCATCTTGGAGCGTGGTTTCTATGGTCGTATGGCCGAATTGTTTGATGGCCAGAGCATTGCAACAGGGCCAAAAGGCATTAAGGCTGGCAGCAAAATTGACGCGGCCATGCTGGAAGAACTGCCAAAATCGCAATGGCAGCAGATTGCTGTTAAAGCGGATGATGTGCAAAAGCTGATCGAAGCGCAGATTGCCGATTTCGAGAGTGCTGTTGCGGCTTTGCAGGCGCGGTTTAACGACAAGGTCGATAAATTGCAGGGCGGTGATGAATTGCTGCCGGGCGTGATGAAGATGGTAAAAGTGTTCGTCGCGGTAAAGCGCAAGCTGCAGCCAGGCGATAAAATGGCCGGTCGCCATGGTAACAAAGGGGTGATTTCCCGCATCGTGCCAATGGAAGATATGCCGTATCTGGAAGATGGCACACCTGTTGATATTGTGCTGAACCCGCTAGGCGTGCCGTCGCGCATGAATGTCGGGCAGATTCTGGAGACCCATCTTGGCTGGGCGGCGCGTGGTCTTGGTAAACAAGTTGGCGCGGCTGCCGAGGCGGCGCGTGCCAAGGTTGACGTCAAGCCGTTACGCAATCTGTTGTCTGAAATCTATAGCGCCGAACAGTTCGACAATGAGCTGGCGGTGATGAATGACGATCAGATCATTGAACAGGCCGAAATTCTGTCGCGTGGTGTGCCAATGGGCACGCCGGTGTTTGACGGCGCCCGTGAGGCGGATGTGGTGACCTTGCTGGAAAAAGCTGGCTTGAGCAAAACCGGACAGGAATGGCTGACCGATGGCCGTACCGGTGAAGTGTTCGACCGGCCGGTGACGGTTGGCTATATCTATATGCTGAAACTGCACCACCTTGTTGATGACAAGATCCATGCCCGCTCGATCGGCCCATACTCGCTGGTCACACAGCAGCCGCTGGGTGGTAAGGCACAGTTTGGTGGACAGCGCTTTGGTGAGATGGAAGTCTGGGCGCTTGAGGCGTATGGCGCAGCCTACACATTACAGGAAATGCTCACCGTCAAGTCGGATGACGTTTCCGGCCGTACCAAGGTCTATGAATCAATCGTCCGCGGCGATGATGATTTCGAGTCCGGCATTCCTGAGTCATTCAATGTTCTGGTGAAGGAACTGCGCTCGCTTGGCCTGAATGTCGATCTTCATGAGGCTGAATATTAAAGTAATGATAACTGTCAGGGTCACAACATTGCCCCTGACAGCTTTTTGCCACGTTAATGCGACTCACACGACACCAACAGATGTTGGGGAGATAAATAAATGAACGATTTGATGAATCCTTTCGGCCAGTCACAAGGCCCACAAAGCTTTGACAAGATCAGGATTTCAATTGCTGCGCCGGAACGTATCCGGTCTTGGTCGTTTGGCGAAATCAAAAAGCCAGAAACCATCAATTATCGCACATTTAAGCCGGAAAAAGACGGGCTGTTTTGCGCGCGTATTTTTGGCCCGGTGCGCGATTATGAATGTCTGTGTGGCAAATATAAGCGGATGAAATATCGCGGCATTATCTGCGAGAAATGCGGTGTCGAGGTGACCTTGTCAAAGGTACGCCGCGAACGCATGGGACATATCGAGCTGGCCGCGCCGGTGGCGCATATCTGGTTCCTGAAATCACTGCCAAGCCGCATCGGTCTGCTGGTCGATATGACCCTCAAGGATCTTGAGCGGGTGCTGTATTTCGAAAATTTCGTGGTTATCGAACCGGGTATGACATCGCTGACAAAAGGCCAGCTTCTGAGCGAAGAAGAATTTTATGACGCGCAGGACGAATTTGGTGATGATGCGTTTGAAGCCAGCATCGGTGCCGAAGCTATCAAAAAAATCCTTGGTGATATCGATCTAGAAACCGAGCGCGGCATAATCCGCA
>ERZ802821.1701-NODE-1701-length-11338-cov-59.5982_pt1 | contig 11338 bp, 11 predicted proteins | sample MGYA00345648_ERZ802821 | MGnify/ENA primary metagenome ERZ802821 (study PRJEB30503, sample SAMEA104212357) | marine metagenome | biome: Westerlies Biome; feature: [SRF] surface water layer (ENVO:00010504) within the epipelagic zone...; material: water... | reverse complement strand
CCAGGGCACAGATCCAGAAGATCAGAAAGCCCACGGGTTGGCGCCAGATGTTCCAACTCAGGATGCCGGCGCCTGTTTGCTGACCGACGATGTCAACCGTGCTGAGCGAATTGCTCATCATCACGATGGCCAGCACCGCAAGCGCCAGGGGGATTTCGTAGCTGATCGACTGAGCTGCTGCCCGCAGGCCTCCGAGCAACGAGTACTTGTTGTTGGAGGCGTAACCACTCATCAACAGGCCGATCGGCTGGATGCTGCTGAACGCGATCCACAGAAAAATGCCGACGCCGACATTGCTGATCAGCAGGTTCTGACCAAAGGGAATGATCAGCCAGGAGATGATCACAGGGATCACCACCAACACAGGGCCGAGGGTGAACAGGAGGCTGTCGGCTCGAGCCGGAATGATGTCCTCCTTCACCAGCAGCTTGAGGCCGTCGGCGAGGGGCTGCAGCACACCAAGGGCACCGGCGTATTCGGGACCGATCCGCTGCTGCACAGCCGCTGAGATTTTGCGTTCGAGCCAAACCGACACCAGCACGCCGACCACAGCGGCCACCAGCACCAGCAGCATCGGCAGAGGCAGCCAGAGCAGCCTTGCGGCCTGTTCTGACAAGCCAAATCCCTGCAGCGCCTGGCTGAAACTCAGTTCAAGGTCCAGTCCCGGACTCACCATGGTGTCGACTGAAGTGCCTGCAACTTAAGCGGCCGGAGCGGTGACACGCTCATCCATGGGCATCCACGCGCGTGGCTGTGAGCCCGAATAGATCTGAGAGGGCCGGAAAATGCGATTGGCCCCGAGCTGCTCCCGCCAATGGGCCAGCCAGCCAGCCACGCGTGCGATGGCGAACACCGGCGTGAACAAATCCCTGGGAATGCCGAGCTTGCGGTACACGAGGCCTGAATAGAAATCGACGTTGGGGTAGATGCCCTTGGGCCCGAGGCGAGACTCCGCCTCCCGCTCGATCGCCACCGCCACGTCGTAGAGCTCATCGTGGCCAAAGCGGGCGAACATCTCCTCCACCAAGGCCTGAAGAATCACCGCACGGGGATCCTTCACCTTGTATTCACGGTGGCCGAAGCCCATGATCTTGCGCTTGGCCGCCATGGCCTCATCGAGATAGGCGCCGGCGTTCTCGGGGGTTCCCACCTCTTCCAGCATCGCCAGCACATCTTCATTGGCTCCCCCATGCAGAGGTCCGGCAAGGGTGCCCACCGCCGAGGCCACCACGGCGTAGGGATCGGTGAGTGTGCTGGCGGTGACGCGGGCGCTGAAGGTGCTGGCGTTGAGGCTGTGCTCGGCGTGAAGCATCAGGCAACGGTCGAAGATGCGCGCCGCCAGAGGATCCGGCTCACGCTCGGTGAGCATGTAGAGGAAATTGGCGGAGTAGGCCAGGTCGTCGCGGGGCTGAATCGGATCCTGGCCCTTCCGGATCAGCTGGAAGGCCGCAACCATCGTGGGGATCTTGGCGATCAGCCGCACCACCGCGTCATACACGTACTGCGGATCGTCGATGGCCCGACGGGAATAGAACAGCCCCAGGGATGCTGCGCTGGATTGCAGCGCATCCATCGGATGCCCACTGGCAGGGAAGCATTTCATCATGTCTCGCACCCGGAAGCTCACCCGCCGATGCATCTGCACGGCGTGCTCGAACTCCGCCAGCTGATCGCGGCTGGGTAGCTCCCCCCAGATCAGCAAAAAGGCTGTCTCCAGGAAGCTGCTGTTGGCCGCCAGGTCCTGCATTGGGTAGCCGCGGTAGGTCAACAGCCCCTGCTCACCATCAATGTCACAGATGGCGGACTGGGTGGCCGGCACACCATCCAGACCGGGTCGTAGTTCGATGCCTGTCCGCGCATGGCGCAGGTCCCCTGACTGCTGCTGAGCCACCGCCACGTCGTCGCTGCTGGCAAACCTAAGCCGGCCGGCTCAGATTCCCAGGCTGCCCAGCAGCAGTTTCGGCCGCAGCAGTCCCTCGAGTGTCCAGCCCCCAGGACTGGAACGCAGCTGCACCAGTCCGGCCTTTCGGATCCGCAGGGATCCAGGCGGCAGCCCCAGGAGGTCACAAGCCAACAAGCCAAGGTCCGGTTCATGGCCCACCAGGGCAACGCAACCGCTGTGGTCGTTGAGCACCTCAGCGACAGGTCCGCCGGGGCAGAGCCGCTCGTCACTGTCCAGCACTGGGGCCAGCCCGGCCTGCAGTGCGATCTGTGCTGTCTCCAGCGCCCGGTCGTACGGACTGGTGACCAACCGGTCCAGCCGCAGACCACCCGCCACCAGTGCCTCCATCAACGCCTGGGTGCGGCGGCGCCCCTTCGCCGTCAGCGGCCGATCGACGGCATCTCGCCCCTCAACCCGTTCCACGGCGATGCCGTGGCGCAGCAGCACCAGCTCAACCAAGCTCGAGTCGGGCATGCACGGGAAGAACGGACCGGCCTTCATCCTGACGATCGGCCTCCAGGCTGAGGCTGAGCCCCTGGATCCGTGGCTGGAGGGTCTGTCCAGCCATGGCCTGCAGCAAGGTCCAGGGCTGCCAGTCCGCCAGCACGGTACGGGCCGGTTTGGAAGCCAGCATCAACGACTGGGCCGGGGTGGACTGGTGGCGACTGAGGTTGCGCCATTGCTGCAGGCGTGGTTCAAGAGCCCGACTGTCCTGCCGCTGCACAAGTGATGGCAGGGTTTCACCCCACCAATCGCGATCGCTGTCGGCGGATCGCGCCACCGCCAGGCTGGCCTCCACACCAGCGCTGCGGCCCCGTTGCCGCTTCAGACGGGTCCACACCTGAATCGATTCACCATCACCGCTCAGATCGGACTGGGCCAGACCCTGGGCCTTGAGCTGGTCGTCCACCGCTGACAGCTCAGGCTGGCCATGGCTTGTGGCCAACAGCCAGCCCTCGGGCTGTTGCTGCAGCAACAACGGGCCGTCATCCAGCTCCAGCAGAGCCAGGGCCGCCGGCTGTTGCGCAAGATGCCGCTTGAGCACTGGGCCCAGCCACTGCGCCAGGGGATGGAGCTCATCCGGATCGAGCAGACGGCGTGGGTCCTGCAGCTGAGCCATCAGGCTGGCGCGACCGCCTGAACCCCCTACGAGATCCTGCTGGACAGTCCAGGGTGCAGCGTCAATCCGCTCCTGCCAGCGCAGCCGGCCCTCCACCAGCAGATCAGCGTTGTCCGCCTGCAGGGCAGCCACCATCCCCTCCAGCCCGCTCAGGGCCGATGGCAGCTCAAACCACCGCCTCAATGCATCAGGGGATGCCGTGATCAATGCCATCCCATGGTCCAGCTCAGCAATGTCCCGCCCCAGCTGCTCATCCCCGAGCTGATGCTGCTGCTGCAGCTGAGACACATCCAGAGCTCGCTCCAGCACCCCCCGCCCGGAGGCCAACAGCACCAGGTCATCGTCAATCAGGGCCGTCGCCAGAGGCTGCGGGTCCCGTCCCACCAGGGCACCACGGCCACTGATCAGTCCCATGCCGCGGTAGCTGCTGATCTGCAGATCGGTGCCCGCCAGGCTGCGGGTCTGCCAGAAGCGCTGCAGAAAGCGGCGGGCCCCATCGCTGTCCGTGCTCGTCAACGCCAGCACCCAACCCGGCGTATCACTGGCATCCAGCAGGGTGAGGCTGAGGTCCGGCCCAACCCAGCTGGCGAGTTCGGCGTCGAAGTCGAGCCCCGCCAACGCGAAGGCACCATCACGCCACTGACGCATCCCGTCCCGGGCCGCCCGCCGCTGCCGCGGCGGCGCCACAGCCTGGGCATAGGCCGGAAGACGCGCACTGTCGGCCAGCCAATGCACGGACAGGGCGGCATCACGGGGAACAAAACGGGCCGCTCGCGGCAGTTGCAGCGGTTGATCCACCAGGTGCAGCGGACTGCGCCGTTCCAGCCCCCAGAGCAGGCCGGTGGTCACCAGCACCAGGGAGAGCAGGGCAGCGGCCAGGGCCGTCAGAAAGGAGCGGGCCTGCATGGGCCTGCAGTGTCGGATGACGTCATCTTTGTCCATCACCGCAGAATGGCGCCATGGAAGCGCTCACCCCACGACCGATTCAGGCCCGGGATCTGCAGTCCTGGCTGCAGAACGACCGCCCCGATCCCCTGCTGGTGGACGTTCGCGAGGACGCGGAACTGGATCTGGCCCGCTTCCCTGCAGACGTGTTGCATTGGCCTCTGAGCCGTTCCGACGCCTGGCTGGAATCCGTACCGCAACAGATGGCGGATGGTCGACCGGTGGTGGTGATCTGCCATGCGGGCGTGCGCAGCCTCCATCTCGGACTGTGGCTGCTGCAACAGATGCCGGAGCTGGAGGTGTGGAACCTTGAGGGGGGAATTGATGCCTGGAGCGTGCACGTGGATTCGTCGGTTCCCCGTTACTGATGAAACCGCTGTCCGCCCGGCAACAACAGGTGCTGCAGGCCACGGTGCACCACTACGTGGACACGATGGAACCGGTGGGCAGCCGCACGCTGGTGCAGCGCTTCGGCATCCCGGCCAGCTCGGCGACGGTCCGCTCGGCCATGGGTGCCCTGGAGAAACGGGGTCTGCTGACCCAGCCCCACACCTCAGCGGGCCGCATCCCCAGCGCCCTGGGCTACCGCCGTTATGTGGACGACCTGCTGCCGGAACCGGGGGTGGCTGTTCAGCACCTGGAGCGGGAACTCACAGGCCTGAGCCTGCGCTGGGCAGCACTGGACGACCTGTTGCAGCAACTGGCCCGGCGCCTGACCGACTTCACCGGGCTGATGAGCCTGATCACCCGCCCGCAGCAACCCCGCGCACAGCTGGAGGCCATCCGCCTGGTGCAGAGCGGTGATCGGCTGCTGGTGATGCTGGTGGAGGACAGCGGCCGCGCCAGCCACCTCAACCTGCGCCTTCCGCCCGGTGCCGGCGACGAACTGACGGCCATGGAGCGCTGGACCGATCAGCAACTGGAGGACGGCAGCCTCAACTGGCGGTCCCTGCCACCCCAGCTGCAACGCAGCGGCGACGTGCTGCGCAGCGCCCTTGATCATCCATCGATGTCACCCGAGACGCCCCTCGTGGTGCATGGCCTCTCCAGGCTGGTGGCCGAGCCGGAATTCCACAGCACCTCAGAGCTGCGGCCACTGCTGGAGCTGATTGATGACCAACCCTGTGCCGTGGTGAGTGCCACCGATCAACCGGGCGTTTGGATCGGGGAGGAGCACCCGCAGAAGGCCCTGCAAGCCTGTTCGGTGGTCCAGGCCCCCTACCGCTGCGGTCAGGAAGGGGTGGGTCAGGTGGCGTTGGTGGGTCCGATGCGGATGGCTTACGCCACCGCTCACGCCGCCGTGCAACGGGTGGCCCGCCACCTCGACCTGCTGCTCAACTGAGCCGAATCAGAGCTGATCCCCCAGCTTTTCAGCCACGGTGTTGACGTCCTTGTCGCCACGACCGGAGCAGTTGATCACCACCTCGCTGCCGTCGGGCAAGGTGGGGCAGAGCTGCTCCAGCCAGGCGAAGGCATGGGCAGTCTCCAGGGCAGGAATGATGCCCTCCAGCTCGCTGACCAGACGCAGGGCATCCAGGGCCTGCTGATCGGTGACAGCGCCGTACTCGGCCCGTCCGATCTCACGCAGATAGCTGTGCTCGGGACCCACGCCGGGGTAATCGAGACCAGCGCTGATGGAGTGGGCTTCCTGTACCTGGCCGTCCGAGTCCTGGAGCAGCAGGCTCATGGCGCCATGGAGCACCCCGGCGCGGCCTTCGGTGATCGTGGCGGCATGGCGACCGGTGGCCACGCCATCACCGGCGGCCTCGACACCGATCAAACGGACATTGGTGCATTCCACGAAGGGGTGGAACAGCCCCATGGCATTGGAGCCACCGCCCACGCAGGCCATCAGCACATCCGGCAGGCGCCCGAAGGCCTCGCGGCACTGCTGACGGGCTTCCTGGCCGATCACGGCATGGAAATCCCGCACGAGCATGGGGTAGGGATGCGGGCCAGCAACGGAACCGAGGATGTAGTGGGTGGATTCCACGTTGGTGACCCAGTCGCGGATCGCTTCGCTGGTGGCGTCCTTGAGGGTGGCGGTGCCAGCCGTGACCGGTTGAACCGTGGCCCCCAGCAAGCGCATTCGGAACACATTGAGGGCCTGACGGCGCATGTCCTCAGCGCCCATGTAGATCACGCACTCGAGGCCGAAACGGGCGCAGACGGTGGCGGTGGCCACACCGTGCTGGCCAGCGCCGGTTTCCGCAATGATCCGCTTCTTGCCCATGCGCAGGGCCAGTAACGCCTGACCAAGGGCATTGTTGATCTTGTGGGCTCCGGTGTGATTCAGGTCCTCACGCTTCAGCCAGATGCGGGGGCCGCCATCGGCGCGGCGGTAATGGGCCGTGAGGCGTTCAGCCTCATACAGAGGTGTGGCCCGACCGACGTAGTTCTTCAGCAGCCGGTTGAGTTCTGCGGTGAAGGCTGGGTCGTTCCAGGCCTGGGCCGCCGCCTGCTCCAGCTCCGCCAGGGCCGGCATCAGGGTCTCCGGGACGTACTGCCCACCGAAGCGACCGAAGCGTCCGTGGGCTCCAGGACGCACGGACGGTTGCAGGCTGGCGGGATCCGGAGTGCTGGCGTTCGGCAGGGTGCTGGTCACAGGGGATCCACAGCGGAGCGTCGGCTCAGGGTAGGCAGACGCGCTGCAGGCAGGATGGATCCGATCGCACCGAGTTGGATGCCCAAGGGCGGCTGGCAGGAATTCAGCAGCGCTGACAGCCTGCAGCGCCCGGCCGCAACGGCGGCCAGCACCCCCAAAGCGCAGCAGATGGTGCGGGTGCAGCCCACCCGTGGCGGCAAGGGCGGCAAGACCGTCACGATGATTCGCGGTTTGGAGCTTGACGCAGCTGGGTTCAAGGCCCTGCTCAAGAAATTGAAAACCAGGATCGGCAGCGGCGGCACCGCCAAGGACGGCGTGATCGAACTGCAGGGGGATCAGGTGGAGCTGGCCCTGGACCTGCTGACCAAGGAGGGCTACCGCCCAAAGCGCGCTGGTGGTTAAGGGAGAATGGCGCCCACTTCAGCCCGTGCCCATGTCCGCCAGCCCCACCTACGGAGAGCTCACCAACCAGGGGGCGTCCACCAACATCGCCTGGCACCAGGCTTCGGTGGATCGGGCTGCACGGGCTGAGCAGCGCGGTCATCGCAGCGCCATCCTCTGGTTTACCGGCCTCTCCGGGTCCGGCAAAAGCACCCTGGCCAATGCCGTCAACGCTGCCCTGTTCCAACGGGGCCTGGCGACCTACGTGCTGGATGGCGACAACGTGCGCCACGGCCTCTGCAAGGACCTGGGCTTTTCCGATGCCGATCGCGAAGAGAACATCCGTCGCATCGGCGAGGTGGCCAAGTTGTTCCTGGACTCGGGCGTCATCGTGCTGACGGCCTTCGTGTCCCCCTTCCGCGCCGACCGGGACAAGGCCCGCGCCTTGGTGGACGACGGTGATTTCATCGAAATCCACTGCGCCGCGGATCTGGAGGTCTGCGAATCCCGCGATCCCAAGGGTCTCTACGCCAAGGCTCGTGCCGGCCAGATCAAGGAATTCACCGGCATCTCCAGCCCCTACGAAGCGCCAGAGGCCGCAGAACTGAAGATCGACACCGGCAGCCAGGAGCTGGCTGAATCGGTTGATCTGGTGATCAAGGCGCTGCAGGAACGGGGGGTGATTCCGGCGGTTTGACGCCGGTCCGGGCTGCATCAGCCAGGCTTTTGACGCAACTGGCCACCGGCACCGCCAGCAGCAGACCCAACAGATCGCCCACACCGAGGATGGCCCCAAGCCGGGAGCCGATCGGCAGGGCGATCAACAACCAGGCCGGCTGCAACCCCACGATGCTGCCCATCAGTCGCGGTTGGATCACCTGATCCACGATCTGGCCGACGACGATGGCCGCCGCCAGCAGCTCGATCCCGGTGCGGGGGTCCTGAACGCCCAGCACAGCGCTGACGAACACGATGGTCAGGGCACTGGCGTAAGGAATCAACGTGGTGAAGCCGATCAGCACGGCGAAGAGCACGCCGTAGGGGATCTCCAGCACGGTGAACACCACCAGTTGTCCAGCGCTGAGGATCAGGGCCAGCACCACCTGACCGGCGAAGTAGCCGCGGAAGGTGCGCTCCAGCGTTGAGCCCACCAATCCACGCCAAGGGAGCGGCAGCCACTCGAGCAGGCCCGCGGCGATCGAGTCGGCGCCAAGCAGCAGAAACACTGCCAGCACCAGGATGATCAGCACATTGATCGTGGTGCCCACCGTGGCCCCGAGAATCCCCAGAAGCCGTTGGCTGAACTGGGTCGCCACCCGACTGATCTGGGAGATCAGATCACTGCTGAGGTCGGCAAAGTCCGCGGGTAAACCATGATCGAGTGCCCAGGACTGCCCTTGGTTGATCCAGGCTTCAGCCGCAGCCAGCAGTGCCGGCGAGGCGCTGATCAGCTGACTGAGCTGCGCAATCAACAGCGGCACCAGCTCCACGGCCGCCAGCACCAGCAGACCCACGGTGAGCAGCATCACCAGGGTGATCGAGCCGATGCGCGAGAGGCCTCGGCCCATCAGCCAGCGGCAGGGCAGGTCGAGCAGAAACGCGATCAAAGCTGCCGTCAGGAACAGACCGGGAAACGGGGCGAACTGCACCAGCACCCGTTTGAGCACAAAGGCGTTCACCCCCAGCAGCGGCAGCACCAATCCGAGACGCAGCCAGGCCGGCCAGGAGGTCATCGCGTTGAGGTTCAGGGGGTCGACATGCCGTCGAGATAGGCCGTGCTGCCGAGATCGAGCAGACGGGCATCCTTGGCCGCCACTGCATCGTGCAACCTGCGGCGGTAGTCCGCCAGTCGGGCCGCCAGGGCCTCGTCTGCCACCGACAGGATCTGAGCAGCCAGCAATCCGGCATTGAGGCCACCGCCGATGGCCACCGTGGCAACGGGAATGCCACCGGGCATCTGCACGATCGAGTGCAGCGAATCCACACCAGAGAGGGCGCGGCTTCGGACGGGAACACCGATCACCGGCAGGGTGGTGAGGGCCGCCACCATCCCCGGAAGATGGGCGGCACCACCGGCACCGGCCACGATCACACCGAATCCTTCAGTGCGGGCCGCCTGGGCAAACGCCACCATTTCCAGCGGGGTGCGGTGGGCCGACAACACCCGCACCTCCACCTCAACCCCCAGCTCCCGCAGGATCGCCGCGGCCGGTTCCATGGTCGGCAGATCGGAATCACTGCCCATCACCACGGCCACGCGGGGAAGAACTGTCGTCACGAGAAAGACCGGCAAGACTGTCATCGTCTCCCGCAGCGGCCCAGGCGGCCAGACCTGATGCGACGGATCACCGATGTGCGTCTGCCCGCACCCCTCGGCAGCGAGACGGAGCGACCCCATTGGATCGGCCTCAACGACGAGGGCCGCATCGTTGAGATCCAGCCCCAGATCGCAGGTGAAACCTGCCCTGGCTCCAGTTGGCACGGCGATTGGCTGAGCCCCCGCGGCGTTGACCTGCAGATCAACGGTGGGCTCGGCCTGGCCTTCCCGGAACTGAGCGCGGCAGATCTGCCGCGGCTGATCGCGCTGCTGGAGCTGCTCTGGGCCGATGGAGTCGAGGCCATCGCCCCGACCCTGGTGACCTGCGGCATCGCCCCACTTCGCCAGGCCCTGGCGGTGTTGCACCAGGCGCGGCTGCAGCACCAACCGGGCCGCTGCCGATTGCTGGGCGCCCATCTGGAAGGCCCCTTTCTGGCGGAGGCCCGCCGCGGGGCCCATCCGATCGAGCATCTGGCAGCGCCCAGCCTGGAGGCCCTGGACCACCGCATCAGGGGATTTGAATCCGACATCGCCCTGGTGACCCTGGCGCCGGAACTTGCGGGGGCCGACACTGTGATCAGCGCGCTGCGTCAACGCAACATCACCGTGGCCCTGGGCCACAGTGCCGCCAAAGCAGAACAGGCGGGGCAGGCTTTTGAGCAGGGCGTGGGGATGCTCACCCATGCCTTCAATGCCATGCCAGGCCTGCACCACCGGGCACCGGGACCACTGGGGGAAGCCTGCCGCCGCGGGGACATCGCCCTGGGCCTCATCGCCGACGGGGTGCACGTCGATCCGACGATGGCGGTGCTGCTGCAACGGCTGGCGCCGGAACAGCTGGTGCTGGTGAGCGATGCCCTGGCCCCCTACGGCCTGGCGGATGGTGAGCATCGCTGGGACGAACGGGTGCTGTTGGTGCAGAACGGCACCTGCCGGCTGGAGGACGGCACCCTGGCGGGAGTGACCCTGCCGCAGCTGGAGGGGGTGAAACGGCTGGCGACCTGGAGCGGCGCAGCAGGCGCAGCGATCTGGGGAGCCACGGTCGCACCACGACGGGTGATCGGCACCGCTGGGACGTTGAACGACGCGCTGGTGGGTCAGCAGCTGACCAACCTGCTGCGCTGGAGCCAACGCGAGGGGGAACTCCACTGGGCCTGCGCTGCTTAAGATCCCGCCGAACACGACCCACCTTCGATGGCCCCCGATCAACTGCTGGAGCAGAAACAGGCCGAGAAACAGGAGGTGAAGGGCTACTTCGAAACCACGGGCTTCGATCGCTGGAACCGCATCTACAGCGAAAGCGATGACGTGAACAAGGTGCAGCGCAACATCCGCATCGGTCACCAGAAAACCGTGGATGAAGTGCTGGCCTGGATCAAGGACAGCGGTGAGCTCAACGAGGTGAGCTTCTGCGATGCCGGCTGCGGGGTCGGCAGCCTCAGCCTGCCGTTGGCCGAAATGGGGGCCGGTTCGATCAGCGCCAGCGACATCTCCGAAGCCATGGCGCAGGAGGCGGACCGCCGCGCCCGCGCGGCTGGTCTGGACATGGGCAAGCTGAACTTCTTCGCCAGCGATCTGGAAAGCCTCAGCGGCTCCTTCCACACGGTGTGCTGCCTGGATGTGTTCATCCACTACCCCCAGCAACCGGCCGAGGAGATGGTGAAACACCTCTGCAGCCTCACCGAGCAGCGCCTGATCGTGAGCTTTGCGCCGTACACCCCGCTGCTGGCGCTGCTGAAGGGCATCGGCCAGCTGTTCCCCGGCCCCAGCAAAACCACCCGGGCCTACACCCTCAAGGAAGACGGCATCGTCAAAGCGGCGGAAGCCTGTGGCTTCAAGCTGGTGCGCCGCAGCCTGAACAAAGCACCCTTCTACTTCTCGCGGTTGATCGAATTCCGCAAGGCTTGATCACCCTCAACTGAGGGATCCACCTGGAGTGTTGTCTCCCCCAAGTGAGGGAGACCCGAAAGCTGCCAGGCATGCAGCCGATAGCCCCCATCGCCAGGGGTTGCCGTCGCCGAAATCTCC
>ERZ802821.1695-NODE-1695-length-11362-cov-8.89909_pt1 | contig 11362 bp, 13 predicted proteins | sample MGYA00345648_ERZ802821 | MGnify/ENA primary metagenome ERZ802821 (study PRJEB30503, sample SAMEA104212357) | marine metagenome | biome: Westerlies Biome; feature: [SRF] surface water layer (ENVO:00010504) within the epipelagic zone...; material: water... | reverse complement strand
AAGAAGTTTTTCATGACTTTGCGCAGATGTTAGTTGGTATAAGAATAGATCGATTGCTGCGGAAATATTTCCCAAATAATGCGAAAACCGCCTAGAATATTGCAGAAATTTACCATTAAAGATAAATAATATGCAGAGATATGATGCGAAAGACTTACGTATTCTCAGGGTGTTGCAAGTCGATAGCACTGCGGCGGTGGCAGATTTAGCGGCGCAGATTGGGTTATCCATTAATGCCTGTTGGCGCCGAGTCAAACGTCTGCAGGACGAAACCATAGATCGTCAGGTGGCGATTCTGCAGCCAGAGCATTTTGGTTTCGGGCTTACAGCCTTTGTGTCGGTGCGTACCAACGAGCATAACGATCAATGGCTGCAGACGTTTGCAGAGGGGATCAGCAAGATTGACGAGGTGGTAGAGTTCTATCGGCTCAGCGGCCAATACGATTATTTGCTAAAAATTTTGGCTAAAGACGTTGCGGACTACGATCTGGTTTATAAGCGTATTATCAAGATCGCGCCGCTAACTGATGTGTCGTCGTCTTTTGCGATGGAGCGCATCAAAACCACGACGGCTTTGCCAATATGAGTGTTATGACGACTCGTTGTCGTAGGTAATGAATTGTGGTGGCGGCGTAAACTTGCCCCAAATCTCCATTTCCTCGCAACTGTTCAATTCGAGTTCTTTACGCTGAAAACCATCGGTATGTGGCGCTGGATCTTGGCCGTTGAGAAATGCCCCACACGCCTTCTTTATAGCGCTGGCCGAACGAAGCTCTGGGGATGGATCCTTTATTTCATCTTTGTATCTTTGGTTTAGGGTTTCGCTGATGAAGTCGGCTTCGCGAAAAATTTCTAATATCAGTTCTTTAGCGTTCATGGGTTTAATACTGCGAAATAATTCCCGACAGTAAACGCATTTCGCGCGCTTGTGGCAAGTCCTTGGCCCCGAGTTGTGGGCGCCTTGATTGCCTAAGTTTGCAGCGCCGGTGGACCCATGAAGGGACGCCCAGCTAAATGGGCTGAGCTACTGTTTAAAGCGCAACGTCGCCTTTCTGCAGTCGCTGGGCAATAGTTTTTTTCAAAATTTCGTTCGTGCCGTCTGCAACATTTATCACTCTTAGCGCCTGCCAAGCTTCTGTAAGGCCAAGCTCGTTGGTAAAACCCATGGCCCCGTGTGTTTGTATGGCTTGGTCCACGGCGGTCAGACCCTTTTGAACTGAGAAAGCTTTAGTCATTGAAAGTTCTTTGATCGCGGGTTGGCCAGCATCGAGTAACATTGCGGCATTGATACCCATCAAGTGTGCGGCGTGCAGATCCATTGCAGAATCCGCGAGGGGAAATGTTATGCCCTGATATTGAGATATCGGCTGGCCAAAAGCTGTGCGCACTTTTGAAAATTCTACCGCGGCCTCGAGCGCCCAGCGGCCATAGCCAACGGATCGAGCTGAGTTATAGATTCTGCCCAGTGATACGCCGTACAGTGCTGCGCCAAAGCCCTTACCAATCTCGCCCACTACTTGCCAGGGCTCGACGTAGACGTCACTCAAAGCGATTTCAGCCTCATCTCCGCCGATATGTCCAAAGAGTTTGATAATTCTCTGGATATGAAAACCCTCGCTGTCGGTAGGTAGCATAAAGGCGCTTATGCCCTCATCCATTTTGGCGAAGACGACACAATAATCGGCAATGGGAGCATTGGTGGTCCATATCTTTCTACCCGATATGCGCCAGCCGTTGCCGTCTGGTACGGCCTTGGTCTGCAATCGACTGGCATCGGAACCTGCATCGGGCTCAGACAGCCCAAAACACATGGATTTCTTGCCTGAAATTAAATCCGGGAGATATTCAGTTTTGGCTCGGTCACTTATTTGCTCGAGCAGTTTGCTTGGGCCGAATGCCCAGTGCGCAAGCGCGTACAACATGAGCCAGTTTTTCGGGCCACAACGATGAAACAGGGCTTCCCAGGCAGCGTAGTAGGCGAGGTGGCCGAGGCCAGCCCCGCCCAGGGCTTCGGGGACGCACATGGAAAAGAAACCAGCCTGTGCTGACGCCATTCGAACTTCGGTGATAACCGCTATTAATTCCTTTGAGAATCGCCCGTCCTTGTCGTACAGACGGGTGGGGTCTTCAAATAGATTGGCAAATTGAGTGTGTCGAGGCATGACCTCCTGCTCTGCGAATGCGACGATCCCATCACTTGCGACTTTGACCTCTTCTGGCACCTCGATGGCTATTGCTGTCATCCCCCACTCCTTAACTCAGTGTTTTCGAAAATCAATCTGACTGCTGGATCGTACTGTATTCGGCGCCGATCATGGCAGGTCTGTCTAGTCAAAATTCTTACCGAATTGAAGTCTACAGGCCATGGTTTGAATCTCACAATATTGTTTAGTGTCACAATCTTCATTTACCTCGCACCCTGCGGTCGCAGAGCCGCGTCGCATTGCCACAAGTAGTGCATGTTATACGCGCAGGCTCTTTACTTATCGATTCGTGGATAGAAGGCGCGATTAAGCAATATGCAAAAACGTCGCCGAGTAAGGTAGTGTCTAACGTTAAAAATGGAGGTCACAGTGACGCCACCTATTGTTTACGGATTGCCTTTTTCTCAACCAGTACGCGCTGTGGTGTGGCTGCTTCTCAACAAACAACACCCATTCGAATTCAGGATGGTGAATCCCGGCCACCCGGGCAAAAACGGCAGCCGCCACCCTGATTTCTTAGAAAAAAATCCCGGCGGCACAATACCGTGTCTGGAGGAGGCGGAGTCTGGATTCTGCCTTGGAGAAGCGCATGCGATAATGACGTATTTATGCAAAACCCGCGGCTGGGATGATCTATATCCTTCGGATAATCAAACTCAAGCGCGCATCGATGCGTATCTTCATTTTCACCATCGCAACGTCCGTGACGCCTCCATGCTGGTAGCGGCGCGGGTGCGCAAAGATTTAAATTTTTCCGAGGACATGCAAGCGGGTTCTCAGCGGTCATTTCTTCAAGCGGCCGAAATATTAGATTCACATTATTTAAAGTCATCCGAATTTCTCTTCGGGGATTCGGTCACCATTGCCGATTTTGCTGCATGTGTAGAGGTAGGGCAGCTAGGCTCTGATTACACAAATATTCTTAATCTCTCTCAGTTTCCCCGATTATCTCGTTGGCTCGAGCGGATGAAAGCGGTCCGAGGTTATGCTGAAGTTCATTACCCCTTGCGGGAAATCGGTGATATCCGTGACGAGCCACCAACGATCGACACACTGCGTGCAGCCAACGTTGGGGGACTGGATGTGCTGAACAAGGCCGTTGCGCAATATTCTTAGAGTCGGTATCTCAGGCTCTCATTGACCTCGGTCTGGCAGTTGTTGTCGATCCTGCCGCTTAGGCGGCGTTGCGATCTGGTCTGCAGGATTTGAGTTTTTCAGGCACTATCGGTGGCTTTAACTTTGGAACCTCAAGTATGAACACAAACCGCCAGTGGCTATTAGCCCAGCGTCCTCGGGGTATGGTTGGTCGAGACAACTTTACCTACGTTGAACAGACCATTCCTGAACCCGGTGATGGCGAAGTGCTGGTCAGAAATCTTTATTTATCCTTTGATCCGACCCAGCGCGGATGGATGGAAGATCGCGACAGCTACTTACCTCCCGTAGGCTTGGGCGAGCCCATGCGCGCCGGTTCTATCGGACAGGTTGCTGAATCGCGCCATCCGGACTTTGCGCCGGGCGATTTGGTGCAGACCACAGGGGGCTGGCAAGATTTTGTGGTGGCAGCGCCCGGACAGGGTCCGATGGGGTTATCCAAGGTGCCCGATGGCGTTACCCCGGAAATGATGTTGTCGGTTTTGGGCATTACTGGCCTCACGGCATACTTTGGCTTGTTGGACTTAGGTCAACCCAAGGCGGGCGAGACCGTTCTGGTATCGGGAGCAGCCGGTGCTACCGGATCGGTGGCTGGCCAGATTGCGCGGATTAAGGGTTGTCGTGTTGTCGGCATTGCAGGCGGTCCAGAAAAGTGCAGCTGGCTTAAAGATGAGGCTGGATTCGACGAGGTTATTGATTACAAGAGCGAGGATGTCAACGCGCGCATCGCGGCTACGTGCCCAAACAAACTCGATGTCTATTTTGACAATGTCGGCGGAGAGATTTTAGAGGCGGCTTTGAATCATTTAAATTTACGAGCGCGCATTGTGATGTGCGGGGGTATTTCAGGCTATAACGCGACTCAGCCGATCCCGGGCCCAGCGAATTTGATGAATCTCGTGACTATGCGTGCGCGTATGGAGGGCTTTATTATTCTGGATTACATGTCCCGTGCACCGGAAGCGATCAAGGAACTGTTGGGTTGGATTGCGAGCAGTGAGTTGAAGTTTCAGGTAGACGTGCAGGAAGGCTTCGACAATATCCCGGATACCCTGCAACGACTGTTCACCGGTAAGAACTTGGGTAAGCAACTTTTGAAAATTACAGATCCGGTATAGCGCCTAAAGACGATGAGTTTTGACCAGTCAGGAAACTCTTAGATGTTCTTATACAGACATGTTGGTTTAGTCATCGTCCTTTGTGGGTTGTTTGGTTGTGCGGCTCCAGAGATACCCAAGTCGCACAACGATCCAAATAAATACATCGTCGCCGAGGACGTCCTCTGGGGTTCTCCTGATGGCTTTGATTTGACCATGGATATTTACACACCGGTGTCTGGGCAGGCCAGTTATCCGGTGTTGATGATCTTTCATGGCGGCGGCTGGCTGATAAACGATAAATCCATTATGGATCAAATGTCGCAGTACATTGTCACCAATGGCGATTATGTGGTGTGTAATGTGGACTATCGGTTGCTGGGTGACCAAGACAACAGTGTGACGCTGGATCAAATCGTTAGCGATGTATTTGGTGCAGTGTTGTGGGCGAAAGAAAATATTGGCCAGTATCAGGGTGATGCCAAGCGTTTCGCGGTGACTGGTGATAGCGCGGGTGCCCATTTATCCGCATCGGTAGTCAATCTTGGTCATCTTCTTAGCGCTGACGGCTATGCGCTGGGGAATCTGAAATTTAGGCCTTCTTACTTGCCAGCGGGGATGAGTCCCGAGCAAGTCGTGCTGAACCGCGGGCTCGAGGTACAAGCCGCGGTGCTCAGTTATGGAGCGTTCGATATATCCAGTCGCGGTGCCGGCAACTTTGAAACCTGGAAGAATCCGTTCTGGTATATGGGCGGCGCGTTGCCCCGGGGGATCTTTGGCGATGCTTACACTCTGCAAACTCATCCAGATCTATACCAAGGGGTATCGCCAATCCATAATATTCCCTTAAGCGCTGACCGCAGTTTGCCGCCCCAGTTACTGACCGTGGGTACCGAAGATCCGCTGACCACTCCAAAATTGGTTCAAGAATACTTAGCGAAATTGCGCGGGGCAGGCCATGCAGCAGAGTATTGGGAGCATCAGGGTAGAAGCCACGCGTTCCTAGATTCAGGGGACAGTTTTGCCAAGGACGCGCCGCCAGCACTAGATGTAATGCTGACGTTTTTGAACAGTGTCTTTTATCCTCAGCCTCGACAGTAGGGGCTATTTAGTTGCTTTCGCGCGAGTCCTCGAGCCCATAATTTTGTCGCCAATGACTTGCGGGGCGGGCTTGTGGATTGACCACCACGCCGTCGGCGAGTACGTCTAGCGGGTCGCGACCGTCAACCCCAAGTCCGAAGGTGTGGTAGCCCACCAGACGCTGAAGTTTGTGCGGCATGGTGCGCACCACCTCAGGTGGAATGGACAACAGCTGTATTTCCTGAGGACGCAGATAACTGACCTGATGACTGATAAATAGCCCCATTCGTTCGCGGTCTTCTGTGACATTCGCACCGCCCCCATGCCACATCCCGCCTTCCCACAGCACGACGCTTCCGGAGTGCATTTCGATTTGAATTGACTCAACGTTTTGATCGACCGGTTCGGTCCACTTATGGCTGAAAGGTACAAGGTGGGTGGCGCCGTTTTGTTGAGTGAAATCGTCAAAAGCAAATAAAGCATTGCACAAAAAAGGCGGATGCGGTCGAGGAATTGGCCACAAACCGTCGTCTTGGTGCAGGAATTGTTTCGTTTCACCCGGCAGCGTATTGAAGAGCGTCGTTACATTAATTTGGTTGTAGCGACCTATGACACCGTCAACGATAGCGCGGAGACGTTGGTCGAGGAAAATAACATCAGCTGCGCGAGTTTTTGCGAGCAAGTTGTGGGCCCGCCAGGTGCGACCGCTCTCGGTGCCAATTGCACGCATCTCGGTAATGGGTACTTCGTTATTGAATGCATTGCGGATCGTGGCAATGGTGTCTGTAGTCAAGAAATTCTCCACCACGGCATAACCCTGATCGCGAATTGTGTTAACCACTAGACCGATATCCAGATCGTCAATAATGACGCCTGATTGATTCAGTGGTTCATAAGGATTTTGCATGACCTCATATCCTCCCCAAGCTTCTGGCACAGAGCATACTTCTGATTGGCATGATGAGGTAAGCCTACTTTGAAAACCGAAAACTCTTTTATAGATTAAATTACTAAGGAATTCGCGCTGAAGATTCTGAGGTTAAGCGTCTACTTTTACTAAGAGAGAGTTTCTTAAAACTTTTCGATGGCAGGAATCTATTGGAATTGTCTGGAAGCAACCTATTTCCTTTAATGCGGATGAGTCGATCAATCAGGCAATTTTACCGAGGAGAATGGCAGGGTCTTATTTGATCATTGCATGATCTGTTAAAGTTCCAACATGGTCTAAAGCGGATGTCGAGTGATCGACATCCGACATAGTCTGATGAATGCTTGCTGATATAGATATATTGGGCGCTTTGGGGTGTTTTTGCTGCTTCAGTCTTAGCTGAATGACCAGCTATGAAGTAAAAAGTGACAGCAGAGCCTCGTGCGATCCAGACTAGCAACCCTAAGCAGAAGTTGCGAAAAGTTGCGAAGAGGTAATGACCCCAAAGGGCCAAATTTAAGTCATGGACTCAGCATTGGGTTAGCGTGAAGTAGGGCAGAATTTTTAACATCTCAAAAGGGGATAGACAGTGCAGTTTGATGAAGTAGTACTAGGGCGTCGTAGTATTCGTGGTTACAAAAGCGATCCAGTTCCTAAGGCGTTGATCAAAGAAGTATTAGCGCTCGCAATGCGTTCTCCATCATCAATGAATACCCAGCCGTGGAATTTTACAGTTGTCTCCGGTGAGCCCCTAGATCTTATTCGTGCTGGTAATACCGAACGAAACCTCGCTGGAGTCCCGCATTCTCGAGAGTTTCGTATTGGGCAACCGTTCGCGGGTCAGCATCGAGACCGTCAAGTAGGGGTTGCTAAACAATTGTTTGCCGCGATGGACATTGCCCGTGACGATAAAGACAAGCGTCAGGATTGGGTGCTGCGTGGCTTTCGTCAGTTTGACGCCCCAGTCTGTGTGATCATTACATACGACGGGGTTTTGGCCGACAGCGATGATACTGCTTTTGACTGCGGTGCAGTGACCACAGCACTGGTAAATGCAGCCTGGTCGCGTGGCCTCGGAGCGGTAATCAATAGTCAGGGTATTATGCAGTCACCGGTGGTCCGCGAGCATGCGCAGATTGCCGACGATCAAGTCATTATGAAGGCTGTTGCGCTTGGCTGGCCAGATGACAGTTTTCCTGCCAACGCCGTGGTGTCAGAACGTAAGAGCGTAGAAGAGGCATCCTCTTTCTTAGGCTTCCAAGACTGATTAATTAGATCCGTCGCCAGGCCACCAATGAGCTGACACGCGCGTTAGCTACTCGCCCCACGATTGTAACGTTTGTTGAATCTGGCGACACGACCATCGCTTTGCGCTGACTTCTGCTTCCCGGTGTAAAAGGGATGTGATGCACTTGATACGTCAATAATCATATAGGGATAGGTTTGCCCCTCGTACTCTTTTGTTTGAGACGTTTGCACGGTTGAGCCCACGAGGAAAAAAGTATCGGACGACGTGTCATGAAATAGCACTTCGCGGTATTCAGGGTGGATTTCCGATTTCATAAGATTTTCGTTCAATTTTTGAAGAGCGCAAATTACAGCACGAAAGAGGATTTAACAATGCGAATAAATCTTCAATTGCACGAGGTACTTCGCACGCGCTTATCCATTGGTCGGGGAAAAGTAACGGGCCAATCTGATCATCGAGGCATGCAGAGGGCCAACTGTTGGGATTCTGTGATGAGCGTGCCGTCCGAGGAGCAAATTTTGCCGTTCTCGATTAAGCAACCTTCGCTATCCACGCATGTTGTGAAATGGGCAAGCGCCGCCGCATACGATGTAACCCGTTGATAAACTTTGATAAACTTTCACGCAGGTTTTGGCCTCATCGACGACCCAATAATTTAATAACGTGTCGTTATCAGATTCTGCTACGGCATTCCATGGAACTACAACATTTGCCTTGAATCCATCCATCACCCGGTCTTTTGGGGCAGCTTCCCATGACCACTTCACTTCGGTCACACCTACCCCCTTTCTCCTTTATTTAGTATCTATTCGCAGGTCTTCTCATCTTGAGTCAGCAAAGTTTTTGTTGAGTCCAAAAGAGTTCAACTCCTTCTGCTGAGCATGATTATTTGATTACGGCGCCGCAAATATTGTTTGTGCGGTTTTTCTATCGTTATGCGCCGTCGGTCTGATTAGGTATGGTTGAATAAAAGGCATAGCGAAGGAGGGTAGGGCGATGGACGAGAAAAAAAGAGATGAAGGATCAAGCGAAGCAGCGAGCGTGCTGGAGAAGTTGCTGGAACGCAATTCCCTGAATCGTAGGCTTCACTGGACTACTATCGCCAGTGAGAAGGCACTTTTAGCACTGATCGGGCTGTTGACCCTTGTAGCTAGTTTTCAAGCACTCAATGACATGTACCTCGCAGGGAAAGTAGGACTCCCGGACTTGTTCCTACTGTTCATCTACGTTGAGATAATAGGAATGATTGGCGCCTTCTACTCCACAAGTAGGATACCCGTCACGCTGCCCATCATAATTGCTATCACGGCCCTTTGCCGTTTAATAGTAATGCAAAGCAAGGAAAGCGAAGCTTTAGTTCTGGTGGCGGAAGCATCCGCAATCCTCGTACTCAGTTGCGCAGCCTATCTTATGTCTTTGAAAGACCGCCACAGCCTTATGAAACTCAAGGAGTCCGGTAAAGATGAAGATGTTTGAAGTTAGGCGGTCATCATCCCAGCCCTTTTGGAAAGCCAATGGGTCAGCGAAACACCCAACCCTGCTCACAATGTTAGTCCTCGCTGCTCCTTCAAACCGATAAAGACAAATAAAGGAAGACAAATGCTCACGACCATCGAAGACCGGGGCGCTGTAAGAACCCTGACATTTAATCGTCCAGACGCCCTAAACGCATTCAACGATGTAATGAGGGATGAGGTGACAACAGAAATTCTGAAAGCTAGTTCTGATGACAGAGTAAAAGTCTTGGTGATAACCGGAGCGGGCCGCGCTTTCTCCGCAGGAATGGATTTGACCGCGGGAGATGATGATTATCAGTCAAAGTTCAGCTTATCAGATATGTTTGACGCATTTATCGATTTTCCGAAGCCAATCATCTTAGGCGTTAATGGCGTCGGCGTTGGTTTCGGCTGTACGATATGCGGCCTCGCAGACATGGTGTTTATGGCAGAAGACGCCCGTCTTCGCGCTCCGTTTTCATCGTTAGGTCTAACGGCAGAAGCTAGCAGTACAGTGACTTTTCCGCGACTTATAGGGTATCAAAAGGCTTTTTGGACGCTGCTAAGCTCGTCATGGCTAGACGCTGAAACTTGCAAGGAATTTGGCTTAGCGTTCGAAGTTGTAGACCCTGACCAACTAATGACAACGTTATACGAACATGCAGAAATCCTCGCTGCGCAGCCGCTGACGTCTTTGTTAGCAACCAAAGAGCTACTAATGTCGCAAGTGCGCGAAGAACTGCGCGCTGCTTATAAGCGAGAGAATATCGTGCTTTTTGATTTGATGGGCGGCCCAGCTAATCAAGAAGCGATTACGGCCTTCAAGGAGCGCAGAGCACCTGATTTTTCCAAGTTCTAAGGGCCAATCTGAAGTATGTCTTCAGAACCAATAACAACTAAATAACACTATCTGCACCCTTGGGTGCTATTGGAAGGCCCTACCTCCGTTTGTCTTGAGCTAAAAGGGTGGTTACTTTTGTGCCCGGGATCACTGATGAATACCTAGGAAAGCTAAAGAACACCTGAGTATCGGGTGCTAGCGGCGCCTACTTACGGCATGTTCAAGAGCTTTAGCCTTTGTGCAATGTAGCTTTCCAGGCCTTCTACAGCGTTTCAAAGGCGCAAAAATGTCTACCGTTTTGTCCACCCCTAGGTAGGTGACCATAGGGGGTAGGCACCTATGTAACCTATTGCCCAATATTTTGAATCAGTGACTGATTGTCAGGCTTGATGGTGGAGACGTTACCCGGCCCCCTAAGTGGATATATCTAGGCGTGGTCGGACATTTCGAGGGGTGTCTGGATTCTGAAGGCGGCGATCGGCCGCGAATATTCGATTGTCATCGTCGTTTTATTGCTGGGCTGCAGAAGTCGCCAAATTGTTAAATTAGTTCGGGCAGAATGGCTCTGCCAATGAGATAATAAAAGTGTTGGATTAATTTTAAGATAAAAATATAGGTAGAGAGATCATATGAAAGGCACAGTAAAATGGTTTAGTTCGGAAAAGGGGTTTGGCTTCATCGCCCCAGAAGATGGTAGCAAAGACCTCTTTGTACACCATTCCGAAATTCAATCGAATGGTCAGTTTGCCTCCTTATCGGACGGCCAATCTGTCGAGTTTGAAGTTGGCGAAGGAAAGAAAGGCCCTTGCGCAGTTAACGTCAAGGGTGCCTAGTGACCTATCCCCCGAAAACTTAACCGTTGCGAAAGAGATTTTTCCCATGAAATTAAAGTTGGGAAAGGTCGATATGAAGCGCAAGTACTACACCGAAGAGCAGATCATTGGAATTTTGAATTAGCGCACAGCGGGTTTGCCGGCGAACGAAGTTATTTGTAAGCATGGCATCGCAAACGGAACGTTCTATCGTTGGAAGAGTAAGTAAGGCGCTATGGATGTATCTGAGATAAAACGCCTTCGCGAACTAGAAGCTGAGAACGCTAAGTTGAAGAAGCTACTGGCCGAAACGTTGTCAGAGAAAACTGCCTTGAAGGACGTTGTATCGCGAAAGTGGTAAAGCCAGCAGCCAGGCTTGAGGTTGTCTGCTTTCTCCAAAATCAGTATGCATTGAGTTAGCGATTAGCTTGTCGTTTGGCAGGAATCAGTCATCAGACCATAGACTATCGGTCAAAACGCTCCAGCGATACAGCGCTGAA
>ERZ802821.1694-NODE-1694-length-11363-cov-21.6418_pt1 | contig 11363 bp, 10 predicted proteins | sample MGYA00345648_ERZ802821 | MGnify/ENA primary metagenome ERZ802821 (study PRJEB30503, sample SAMEA104212357) | marine metagenome | biome: Westerlies Biome; feature: [SRF] surface water layer (ENVO:00010504) within the epipelagic zone...; material: water... | reverse complement strand
AAAATACGGCGTTCAAAACGGCATTGTTTTCGGTGATTGTCGCGTCGATCGCCGCATGCCAATCGGCTATGCTGGCGGCATCGGCTGCGGCCTGTGGAAAAATCAAGCCGCGGGTGCTGTTGACAATACCGCCTTCCCAGCCGGCGACGCCGCGGCGCAGGCCGCTTGTGGCGTTTTCAGCACCGGCGCCTTGCGCCCCAAACCCCGGCACCAAAAATGGCGCATTTGGCAGAGCTGTCCGCAGCAATTTGGCGTCTTCCGGCCAGGTGGCACCGGCAACGATGCCAAGCGATGATATGCCGCTTTCGCCAACACGCGCCGCCGCCAATGGTGCGAGCATGGCGGCAAGATGTGTATAGAGTGGTGCCCCGTCGACAATCTGCTCCTGCAGATCGCCGGCACCGGGATTGCTGGTACGGTTCAACACAAATAAGCCGCTTGCTGTGGCATCGGCGCGGTTCAGAAAGGGCTCAATTGTGTCAATGCCAAGCCACGGATTGATGGTCAGGGCATCGCTTGGAAACGCGGCATCATGGCCGATCCAGGCATTGGCATAGGCGGTCGATGTGCTGCCAATATCGCCGCGCTTTGCATCCATAATCACCAACATGCCGGCATCGATCGCCGCCCGTCCCAGATGCTGCAACAGCCGCATGCCGTCGGGCCCTTGTTGCTCAAAAAATGCGGCTTGCGGTTTGATCGCAGCGACCTTGCCAATGGCGCTGTCGAGACAGGCCGACACAAAATCGCCAATGGCACTGATGGCTTGCGGGCTGCCGGCCTCGGCCATGGCATTGCCGAATAACGCTGGTATCATGTTGCAATGCGGATCAATGCCCATACAGAGCACGGTGCCGGTTTGCCGGTTTGCCTCGGTCAGCCGATCGCCAAAAGCCAGCTTCATATTAGCCTCGTTGTTGCATGCAGGGGGTCGATGGCTAGCGCAGCCCAAGCGCGTCGCGATAGGTATCCAGAAGCGCGTCCTGTTCGCTAAGCAAATCACGATCCATGGCCCGCAACCGGATAACCTGCCGCATAATTTTCGGCTCAAAACCAGTCGCCTTTGCTTCGGCATAGACGTCTTTAATATCGGCCATGAGGGCGCGCTTTTCTTCTTCCAGACGCTCAACACGTTCGATGAGTTGGGTCAGCTGTTCGGCGCCGGCGCCACTTCCTGGGACAATGCTCATAATGCTGCCTTACGATTTCTGCGGATGCAGTTTGTTATATTTGGCCTTTTGTTCGGCCGTCGCTTCGGTTTGGAATTTGGCTTTCCAGTCGGCATATTCCATGCCGTAAACAATCGCGCGTGCCGCGTTTTCATCCAGATCATGTCCGGCCTCATTCGCCGCTTCACGATACCAGCGCGACATGCAGTTACGGCAAAATCCGGCCAGATTCATCATGTCAATATTCTGCACATCAGTTCGGTTTTGAAGATGCGTCATAAGACGGCGAAAAGCGGCGGCTTCAAGTTCGGTCGTGGTGGTCTTATCCATCGCTGCAGGAAGCTCCTTTACGAAAGCGTTTTGACGATATTCTGAATGGGCGCACTCTAGCGCATCGGCAGCTTGTCACGCAACCGAAATGGCGTGGTGCGTGATCAGCCTTTACCAAGATAAAAGGTATTATAAAAACTTTGTTGTGGCTAAATTTTTTGGAGAATCTTAAACTTGGTAGTATGCTGCCAGCAAAGACAGAAGGAACGGCTGTTTATGACAAGCCCAAAAATAGATAATAGCGCTGCCAAATTTGACCGTATCCGGCGGGCGCATCAATCCGAAGTTGCCGAAGATTATGTTGAAATGATCGCCGAGCTGATTGAAGAGACCGGCGAAGCGCGGACGGTTGATCTGGCTGCCAGATTTGGTGTGACCAGTCCGACGGTCAATGCCATCCTTCAGCGTCTGCAGCGTGAGGATCTTGTTGAAACGCGCCCCTACCGGTCTATTTTCCTGACCGATGCCGGGCGTGCCTTGGCCGAGGCCAGCCGCAAGCGGCATAAGATTGTATATGATTTTCTGGTGTCAATCGGCGTGCCTGTGCAAATTGCCGAGGAAGATGCCGAAGGTGTCGAACATCATGTCAGCCCGGAAACATTAGCGGTTTTTGAGAGCATCACCCAATCAAGGCTTGGCTGAGCTGTCGCGCGGTCGGCGCATCGTCACTCAATACCGTGATAAATATTCAATTGGCGTTGCCTGTTGTGACTGATTGTCACCTGACTCGTCATATGGCTGGTCATCTGGCTGGTCGCTGTTGGTGCGATCCACTTGACGCCGGGAATTGGTGGTGGCGCGCTGTCACCGGTCAGCGCAATCAGCCGCCGTCCGGGCTGTGCTGACCAATAGTGATTAGCTTCAAAATGATTGCTTGGCACACCATCCGTGTCATGCACCATAATGGTGAGACCACTATCATAGAAATGCCAGTTCAATAATGCGGCGGTGGCGCGGCGGTCGGCGATAATGGCGCTGGCATCATGCGCCGCGATCTGTGGCCGGATGTCGGTGGCAAGCTGTTGCCAACCACGCAGCCGCCGCAACGGATCTGACTGCGGCGTCAAGGGCCCCATACTGCCAGCCATCGTCACCAGCAAAACAAACAGGCTGAGGCCGAGATTGATCCCGATAGCGGTGATTCTGAGGAAACGTTTTTTATGGCCGCTCAGCCAGCCAGCCGCCACCAGTGTCAGCGCCGGAAAAGCCGTCATCGCCCAATTGGCGTTGGCCTCGCTGAGATAGGATTGAACAGTCATCAGGGCAAAAACCGGCGCCCACATCCAGACCAGCCAGCCTGTCTTCTGATTGCGCTGAGAGCGGCCCGCCGCCACCAGCATAAACACCAGCATCAGCGGCCCGGCGACCGCAAACTGGCTGCCAATAAACTGCCAGACACCGGCAAGCGAGGCTGCATGCTGGCTTATATTGGCATTGTCACCAAGATGCCGGACGGTGGCAAACTCATTGGCAAAATTCCAGATGATATTGGGGCTGGCAGCAACGCCAAATGCGATAATCGCCAGAACAAAATGCCGCCAGCGCAGCAGATGATGCCGGCGCAGATAGCCATGCAGCATGATCAAAAGCACCCCAGCCATGGCGTAAATGGCAGCAAATTTGGCCAGCATGGCCAGGCCAAAAGCCAGCCCGGCAAGGGTCATGCCAATGCCGGCAGACAGCCGCCCGCTGGCGATGCCGCACATCGCCAAAAGCCCGGCCGACCATAATGCCAGCAACGGCGTGTCGGTTGAGATCAGAAAACTGCCAAGACCGGTCGCTGGCAGCGTTATCCAGATTAACGCGGCCAAGCGGCCAGCCTGCTGGCCGTAGAGCCATGAAGCGGCCCGCCACAACAGCAGTGCCGTCCCCAGATGAATCCAGCAGGCAGGCAAACGCACCGCCCATGTGTGATGCCCAAATAGCCAATGCGCCGCCGCAATAATCCAGGCAATGAGCGGCGGTTTGGTAAAATAACCAAAATCCGGTGTCTGGCTCCACAGCCAATATTGGGCTTCATCGACACCTAAATCGAGCGGTGTTACGACTAACGCGATGCTGCGCAATAGCGTGATCACCACAGCGGCGCCAAATATCATCCGGTTTTGCCTCTGTTCAGATGCCGGATGGGTCGAAGAGGCAAACGCCGAAGCCATAGGAGCGGTTCCTTGATTTGATGCAGACGCGCTGTTAGATTAACGCCATGCATTGTAACCAAAAGGTTCGACATGTCATCACCCGTTCTTTCCTTTCCGTTAGCTGATCAGCAGCAATGGCAGGATCTTGTTACAAAGGCGCTCAAAGGTGTCGCGCCGGACAGCTTGCATCATCTGGACGAAGATGGCCTTGATATTGCCGCGCTCTATCAGATTGAGGCGGGTTCGCCAGCGGCATCTGATCAGGTGCCGGTACATCGGCTAACCGCGCATCCGGCGCAGCGGCTGGCATATGGCTGGCGGGTCTGCCAGCCGGTCGAGACAGACGCCGCACCGGAAACCGTCAATGCGGCCATTCTGGACGAGCTTGCTGGTGGTGCGACGGGTATTTATCTGAACCTTGGGTCGGTGGCGGCGACACAGCTTGAGCAGATGTTGCATGATGTTGTTTTGGGGGCGGCTGATATCGTGCTGGATGCTGGCCCGCATGTTGGTGATGCGCTTGCCGCTTTTGCAAAAATGGCGCGCGGTCAGGGTAAAAACCTGTCCGACATCAGCCTTGATCTGGCGATAGATCCATTTGCCCCGCAGGCCGACGCCGCGCTTTTGGCAGAAGGTCTGCAAATAATGGGCGGCGTAATCGGCGGGGCTGGCGATGCCGACATCACCGACGGTGTGTTCCGGTTGAATGGCTGGCAGTGGCATAATCATGGTCTCAGTCAGGTGCAGGAGCTGGCCTATTTGCTGGCGGCAGCAACGCAGATTTTCCGCTCTGGCACCGAAGCCGGATTGCCGGCAGAGCTGATCACGCGCAAGACATCGATGAGCGTCGCACTGCCAGCCGATATGTTTGATGGCATCGCCAAATGCCGCGCTTTGCGACGTGGCTGGGCCGGGCTGGTGACGGCTTTGGGGTTGCGTGCCGACAGTTATCCGTTGCACCTGCAGGCATTGCCGTCGATGCGCATGTTCAGCCTTGCCGATGCCGATATGAATATAATGCGCACCACCACGGCGTTGCTTGGCGGTGCTATGGGCGGGGCTGATATGATGACCGCCTATGCGCATGACGCGCTGACCGGCGGCAGTGCGATGGGGCGGCGTCTGGCGCGGATGCAGCAAATTATGATGATTGAAGAATCGGGTTTGGGGCGCAGTCTTGATGCGGCTGGCGGTGCGGCGTTTATTGAGGCGCGTACCGAGGCGCTTGCCGCAGCGGCATGGGCCGGTTTTCAGGATATCGAGGCGGCTGGCGGCGCGGCGGTGGCACAGGCTGAACAGAGATTTGCGGCGATGGCAGAGGCCGCCGCCCGGCGCCGTGATCAGCAGTTGGCACAAGGCAAATTGCCGTTGCTTGGGATAACAGTGCAGCCTGACAGCAAGCCGGTTGGCGATCTGGCAGCGCGCTGGCAGACGATAGCGCGCCCGGCAGCGGTGATTGAGGCGATTCGCCGACAGAGTGCAAAAACACCGCCGCGTATTTTGATTTTGCAGCAGGGCGATGCGGCAGATCCGCGGCGAGAGGCAATCCGGCGGGTGCTGCGTATTGGCGGCATGTCGGCGGTGCATTTGACATTACCGCTGGCCCCTGTTGATGCGGTGACAGTTGATGCCGTGACAGTTGCGCGTCCGGCCATTGTTGTTTTGCTCGATCTGAAAATTGACAGGCTGGACCCGCAGGTGCGGGAACAGCTTGATCACAGCATTCTGCCGGGCGGCATTTTTGAGGCTGATGATATTTTACCAGATACCGCGCAAATTGCGTGGCTGATAAAGCTGGCAGATATGACAAAGGATCTGGATTAATGCAGGGGTTTCCTGACTTCACCAAAATCGCCCTGCCTGCTGCCGACCAGATCACCGCCAGCCTTGGCGAGATGCCAGATGCCATTAACCCGGGCGCCATCGATAATGCCGAGCAATTGCCCCTGCCGGCACTGGCATCTGGCGATGCGGAAACACAGGCACGGCTGGCGGGCAGTCAACCGGGCATCGCGCCATTTTTACGTGGCCCTTACCCCAGCATGTACGCCACCCGCCCATGGACAATCAGACAATATGCCGGCTTTTCCACAGCCGAAGAATCGAATAAATTCTACCGGAAAAATCTGGCGGCAGGTCAGATGGGATTATCAGTGGCATTCGATTTGCCAACACATCGGGGCTATGATTCGGATAATCCGCTGGTGGCTGATGATGTCGGTCTGGCGGGTGTGGCGATTGATTCGATTGCTGATATGGCGCTGTTGTTTGACTCGATTCCGCTTGATCGGATGACCGTATCAATGACCATGAATGGTGCGGTTTTGCCGGTGTTGGCTTTATTTATTGTTGCCGCCGAAGAACAGGGTGTGCCCGCCGCGAAATTGGCTGGCACCATTCAAAATGATGTTTTGAAAGAATTTATGGTGCGCAACACCTATATCTATCCGCCGACGCCCTCAATGCGGGTTGTGTCGGATATTTTTGCCTTTTGCGCCCGGGAAATGCCAAAATTCAATTTTATTTCGGTGTCGGGCTATCACATGCAAGAGGCCGGAGCATCGGCCGATCTGGAACTTGCCTATACATTGGCTGATGGTCTCGCCTATATGCGTGCCGGTGTCGCGGCCGGTCTGAAGGTTGATGATTTTGCCCCGCGGCTGTCATTCTTTTTTGGCATTGGCATGAATTTCTATATGGAAGTGGCAAAATTACGGGCGGCGCGCATTCTCTGGGCGGAATTGATGCAGGCGCATTTTTCGCCGCAAGATCCAAAGTCATTAATGCTGCGGACACATTGCCAAACCTCGGGCTGGTCATTGGCCGCCCAGGATGTGTTCAATAATGTGCCGCGCACCTGTATTGAAGCGGCCGCAGCGGTGGCGGGTCATACGCAATCGCTGCATACCAACTCGCTTGACGAGGCCTTGGGGCTGCCCACCGATTACGCCGCCCGGATCGCCCGTAACACGCAAATCCATCTGCAAAATGAAGCGAATATGGCACATGTGATTGATCCGTTTGGTGGCAGCCATCTGATCGAGCAACTGACCCAACAGCTGGCGGACAAGGCGCGCCAGCATATCGCTGAAACCGAATCGCTTGGCGGTATGGCGGCGGCGATTGAGGCTGGCATCCCGAAATTACGCATTGAGGAAGTGGCGACAGCAACTCAGGCACGCCTTGATTCGGTCGAGCAGGTGATTGTGGGTGTGAATAAATATCAGCCTGCCACCAGCGATAGCAGTGCCGAGCAGGTCGAGGTGCGCCGGATTGATAATGGCGACGTGCGCGCGCAGCAAATTGCGCGGCTGCAAAAGCTGCGCAAGAGCCGCGATCAGGCGGCGGTCGGTGCGGCACTGGCGGCATTGTCACAGGCCGCGGCCGGCACTGATAATTTAATGCCGCTTGCCATTGAGGCGGCACGGCACCGCGCCACGGTTGGTGAAATGTCAGATGCGCTCGCCGCAAATTTTGGCCGGCATACCGCCAAAATTCAGGGTGTTCGTGGCGTCTGGCGCAAGCATGTTGTGGCAGATGCCGATATCGACATATTGAAACAGCGGGTCGCGGCGTTTCGTGATGCCGTTGGTCGTCCGCCCCGCTTTTTAGTCGCAAAGCTGGGCCAGGATGGGCATGATCGCGGCCAGAAAGTGATTGCCTCGGCGTTTGCTGATCTCGGCTTTGAGGTGATCACCGGGCCGTTATTTCAGACCCCGGACGATGTTTATGATCTGGCGATTGATGGTGAAGTCGACGCGATTGGCGTGTCAACATTGGCTGCCAGCCATCTCAGTCAGGTGCCGTCATTGCGCCGTAAACTGGATGCTGGCGCCGGGCGTCACATTGAACTGGTTGTCGGCGGGGTGATCCCGCCGGGTGATATTCCGGCATTAGAAGCGGCTGGTGCTGGCGCGGTGTTTCTGCCAGGCACAAAATCAACAGATGCGGCGATGCGCCTGCTTGATCTTTTGGCGCGGCGGCGCAATATCTCAGCATGAACCAGCGTTTTTGGTCATTTTTTCGATAAGAGGTAAACCCGTTTATGCCCACACAAACCGCCGCAACGGCACAGGCTGAAGCCGCCGCGATCGTCGAAGAATTTGGATTTTTTGATGATTGGGAAGACCGCTATCAGCTATTGATTGATCAGGGGCGCAAGCTGGCGCCATTTCCCGGCCATCTGCGTGATGATTCGCACAAGTTGCGTGGCTGCCAATCGGTCGTGTATTTTGCCGCCGAACGCGATGCCTCGGATGTTGTCACATTTACTGCCGAGTCGGATGCGGCCATTGTGCAGGGTCTGGTGGCGCTTTTACTGCGCGTCTATTCGGGACGCCCTGCCACAGAAATTCGCGATACAGAGCCGAGTTTCCTAACCGAAATTGGTCTCGATTCACATCTTTCGGCCACCCGCAAAAACGGCCTTGCCAGCATGCTTGGCGCGATTAAATCTGCGGCAAACTAATCCGGGCTTCGTTCAGCCCGCGGTGTCCGGTCGTAGCATTCGCGATAGCATTTTGAAAAATGCGAGGCTGAAACAAAGCCGCAGGCCAGCGCAACTGACAGAATTGACATTGATGTCTGGCGCAGCAAATGGCGGGCACGTGCCAGCCGTAAATTCAGATAATAACGGGTTGGCGTGGTATTCAGATATTTGCGGAACAAGCGTTCAAGCTGGCGTGTCGACAGCCCGGTTTGGCGCGCGATGGCTGTTTGTGGCAGCGGTTCTTCCAGATTATCTTCCATGGTTTTCACCACAGCCAGCAATTTTGGATGGCTGACGCCGATGCGCGAGCGTAGTTCCATGCGCTGCCGGTCGGTGGGTTCGCGGATACGGTCATGAATGAACTGATCCGACACTTCAGCCGCCAATTGCGCCCCATGTGACTGCGAAATCAGATTGAGCATCATATCCAGCGCAGCGGTGCCGCCAGAGCATGTCACCCGGTTGCCATCAATTTCAAACAGATCAGTGGTAATCTCCAGTTCCTGAAACTCTTCGGCCAGCCCGTCAATATTCTCCCAGTGAATGGTGCAGCGATGCCCACTCAGCAATCCGGCTGCCGCCATCACATAGGTGCCGGTACAAATGGCGCCAATAATAGCCCCGTTTCGGTCAAGCCTGCGGATCAGGTTCAAAATAGCTTTGCTGGTATTGCCGCGAACATTGACGCCGGCGCACACAAACACCATGCGGCATTTCTGCAAATTTTCCGGGTCGGTGTTGGTGTGCACTTCAACCCCATTGCTGGCGATGCTGCTGACACCATTGGGGCTGGCCACCATCCATTCAAAAATAGGTCTGCCACTTTGTCGGTTGGCGGCGCGTAACGGTTCGATGGCCGAGGCAAATGCCAGTAACGAAAACTCATTGAGCAACAGAAAGCCGATTTTTTGCGCATTTGTATCAGCTTCATTATTCAGCAAATGTTTTATCGTGCTGCTATCCATCTGTTTCTCTTACGCAAGCGCCGTTGAATGGCGGCCGTTTCACTTGTCATTAAGCGTCAATTTTGCGGAAATGAAACAAAAAAAATGCACCGATGATGAATTTTTTCCCGGCGGCTGGTCGCGTTCAGCTGTGGCGCTGCGGCCTGTTGTGGCTTTTTGGTGTCAAATAGCCGCGAAATTTGCTATCACCCTGCCGCGATGACCCAGTTGCCGATTCCGATTCCTGACCCGATTACCAGCGCGGCGAATGCCGAGGTTAAATTTCTGCGTTCTTTGCATGAGCGTAAATATCGCAAGAAGTCGGGCTGGTTTCTGGCAGAAGGCACGCGCATTTGTCGTGAGGCTGTTGCGCTTGGGTGGGATTTGCATCGGCTGGCATTTTTGGCGGGCCGTGAGTCGGACGCGGTGATGGCGCCGATTTTAGCGGGACTCGCCGCGTCTGGTGGCCGCGCCCTGCCGATGACCGAGGCCTTGTTACAGCGAATCAGCCGTAAAGATAATCCGCAAATCCTGCTTGGTGCATTTGCCCAGCGTTGGCATGATTTACAGAGTGTCACCCTGCAAATCGACAAAGTTTGGGTGGCGCTCGACCGTGTGCGCGACCCCGGTAATTTGGGAACAGTTATGCGCACGGCGGACGCCGTTGGTGCCGCTGGCATAATTCTGGTCGGCGATTGTACCGACCCGTTTTCGGTTGAGGCTGTGCGGGCGTCGATGGGCGCCGTTTTCAATGTGCAGATTGTGGCCTGTAGCGAGGCCGAATTTATGGCGTTTGGCGCGATCTGGCCGGGCCGGATCATTGGCACCGCATTGCCAGCCGCGGTTGATTACCGAAGCGCCGATTATGACGGGCCATTGGTGATGCTGATGGGCAATGAACAATCCGGCTTGAGCAAACCGCTCATTGATTTGTGCCATCAGCTGATTAAAATCCCGATGCTTGGCCGCTCGGACTCGCTCAATCTGGCTGTGGCAACGGGTGTTGCTCTATACACAGCCCTCGATAAGCGGCGCTAACCGGCCAGCCATCGGGCAAAATTTGCCTGTGCGACATAGCGTCTTGGGTGCGGGTCAGACAGGGCTGATTCCAGAATGGCAAGCTCGCCTGACTCGATTTGGCCGGGCCGCCCGGCAAGATGGTCGGCAAGTGCGTAATGCGCCGCCAGTGACGATGCGCGGATCGCATAAATTGTCAGCACAAGAAACATCGCATCGGCACTTAGCAAACGGGCGGCTTGCTGTAATAAGGGCGACAAATCCTCTTCGATGCGCCAGGTTTCGCCTTTCGGGCCGCGGCCATATTTCGGCGGATCCAGAATGATTCCGTCATATTCACGTTGGCGCCTGATCTCGCGCGCCACAAAGCCGCTGGCATCATCGGTGATAAAGCGGATTGGTGCATCTTCCAGACCGCAGGCATCACGGTTTTCAAAGGCCTGTGCGATGGCTTTTTTGCTGGCGTCGACATGCGTGACTTCGGCACCGGCTGCGGCGGCATGCAGACTGGCCAATCCGGAATAGGCAAACAGGTTCAGGATGCGCGGCGGCCGCTGTTGTTGCTGGGTAAAATTTTCGATATGTTCCGCACACCAGTTCCAATGCACCGCCTGTTCCGGGAAAAATCCGAGATGGCGAAATGGTGTCGGACGCGCCAAAAAACGCAAGCTCTGATAATGCATCTGCCAGCTTTCAGGAAGCGTTTTCGCCAGTTGCCAGCCGCCGGATTCATGATCCTCGCTATCGGCTTTGCCAGGCTGGAATATGCCATCCGCTGTCCAGGCCTCGGCGCCAAGGCGCGGGCGCCACATGGCCTGTGGTTCCGGCCGTATGAAGCGAAAGCTGCCAAATCGTTCCAGCTTTTTCAGATTACCGCTGTCAAGCAATTCGTAGTCATGCCAGTCGGTGCTGGTTAGTAAAGTCAAATGCCGTGCCGTCATGTCGGCGATACTGACATAGATGTTGCAGATTGCAATCCACAATCTGCCGGGGTTCTGGCCGGGTTGGTTATGTGATCTTGGCTATCTTTGTTTATTCCTGTAGAATTGTAAAAATTTTGCTTTGTGTGCCGGTTTAATGCCAAAAACCTGCACTAAATATGCGTAAAATTTCAGATTTGTAGAAATATGACGCGTGTAGCAGAATAATATGGTAACAAAAGGCGCCGGCGTGAATGTGTGGCGTGAATGTTAGGTGTTTTCTATGGATCGAATTGATAAACTAATCTTGACGCAGCTTCAGCATAACGCGGCGCAGCCAGTGGCGGATATCGCGC
>ERZ802821.1679-NODE-1679-length-11398-cov-43.78_pt1 | contig 11398 bp, 9 predicted proteins | sample MGYA00345648_ERZ802821 | MGnify/ENA primary metagenome ERZ802821 (study PRJEB30503, sample SAMEA104212357) | marine metagenome | biome: Westerlies Biome; feature: [SRF] surface water layer (ENVO:00010504) within the epipelagic zone...; material: water... | reverse complement strand
TCCAAACGGTTTGGGCCAGATATTCGAGGTTTACCTGATGGCAAATCCCCGTTCCAGGGGGAACAACGCGAAAATTGTTAAACGCGTTTTGGCCCCATTTCAAAAAGGTATAACGCTCCATATTGCGTTCATATTCGCGATCCACGTTCATTTGAAAGGCGCGGGGATTGCCAAATTCATCAATCATCACCGAATGGTCGATAACCAAGTCAACTGGGTTCAGCGGATTAATTTTTTCTGCATCGCCGCCCAAAGCCACCAATCCATCGCGCATCGCGGCCAGATCGACAACGGCTGGAACACCGGTGAAATCCTGCATCAGAACGCGGGCCGGGCGATAGGCTATTTCGCGCGGGTTCTTACCACCATTCGCGCCCCATGTTGAAAAGGCTTTTATATCCTCTAGCGACACGGTTTTGCCATCCTCGAAGCGCAGCATGTTTTCCAACACAACTTTTAAAGCTGCGGGCAGTTTGGAAAATTGTCCCAAGCCAGCATTTTCGGCTGCCGGGATTGAGTAATAAGAGATTGATTTCCCGTTAATACTGAGTGTTTTGCGCGTTTTGGCGGTGTCATGTCCTACGACGATGGTCATTTCTTTCCCCTTCTGCGACGGTGTGGTCACTTTGCTGCCGTGCTTTTGACCCAAGTTTTACTTCTGTTCAAGGGGGCAAAAGATAGTTTGTATGCAATTGTGTACAAATTTTACCACAAAGGTGATCCGCTGTTACCAAGTTTCAATGGTCAATTGATTTTATCTGCCGTATTTTGAGTGGGTGGAATTTGGAAAAGAGGGGCCTGCTTTGCGCGCAAAACTGTTGAAATTCTGGCTTGGGATGTGGATGGCCTGCGCAGGTATTGCGGTTGCACAGGATCGGCCAGCCGTTTTACTCGAGCTGTTTACCTCGCAAGGGTGTTCCTCTTGCCCTGCCGCCGATGCTTTGTTTCGCGAGGTTCTTAGTAAACGTTCAGATCTATTAACGCTTTCATTGCATGTCGATTATTGGGATTATATCGGCTGGAAAGACAGTTTTGCCAAGCGTCAATTTACCACCAGACAAAAAACCTACGCGCAGCGCTCGGGGCGTAAATCGGTTTACACACCACAGGTGATTGTGAATGGTCAAGATCATGTTGTTGGTTCAAACGCAACGGCGATCAAGGATGCGGTCGCGCTGGCCGCGCAAACCCCCCGCCGCGTGGTGCTTACATTGGTTGAAGCGTCGCTTGCTATTACAGCGACGCTTAAAAGCAACGTGGATGGAACCGGCGGCCCGGTAGATGTGCTTGCATTTTATTATAAACCACAGAGAAAAGTTGCGATCCAAGCGGGCGAGAATGCTGGGCAGACGTTGGCCTATTCAAATGTTGTGGTTGAGATCACGCCATTGGGTGTCTGGAACGGCAAAGGGGTATGGTCAAAAACCTTTCAACGGCGCACAGATACGCAAGTTGTCGTTGTGGCGCAGCAGGCAAATCACGGCGCTGTCTTAGCCGCGGCGCGGGCACGCTGACGGTCTGGCTTCCAGCGCCTGTGGATCCAAAACCATTGCTTGGGATCTTCTTCAATGCGCTTTTCCAAACGCTGCGTAATCTGTTGCATCATTTGCATGGGCGCATCTGGCGCGATGGGCTCTTCAAACACGATGTCAAAATCAACGCCATTAGCGCGCCGTATGCCAAAAAACGGTATCACCACAGCTTGGGCTTTTAACGCGATATCCGCCACGGACGTAACGGTTGGCGCGGGTTTTCCCAAAAACGGCAGGGGCGCACCGGCGCCATCGTAAATATCAAATAATAACACCGCCATGCCGCCTTGGCGGATGTGGCGCAGCAAGCCCAATGTGCCTTTGCGGCCTTGCTCGAATACCGGCCCTGATAAATCATGCATATTTTGGGCATAATGCTTGTTGAAATAAGGGTTGGCCATCGGTCGGTATAAGCCCCCAATTTGAAACCCCTGGGCGACCAAAGCTGCCCGCGGCGCTTCGAAATTTCCGTAATGGCCCGTGACAAAAAGAACCGGCGTGCCGCTGTCTTTTGCCGCAAGAGCCGCGGCAAATCCTGGACCGGTGATCTTGGCCTGTCCCAAGCGGTTACGAAGCGCAAGGATATCATAATTTTCGATAAATGTTCGCCCTGCATTATCGGCAGCGCCCCGCGCAATCTTCAGTTTTTCATCCGAAGGTTTATCCGGGTATATGTAGTCCAAATTGGCCAAAGCCCGTTTTTGATAGCCTGTGAGGGGGGCCAGAACGCGGCGCATAAACCACCCCATAAACTGCAATCGCGTTGCCAGAGGCAGGATGCGTGCGCAGCGGATCAAGACCCGAATAGCCAAATCTGTTAGCCATTCGGCCAAGCTGCCCGTGTGCTTTGGGTTGTCTGGCATGCGATCCCTATTCTCTGTGCATGTGGGGGGTAAATCATAAAGCGCTTGGCAGGGGCAAGCTTAACTTGCGCGATTATCGCGTTTGAGCGCTGGACATTGCGGCTTCCTCTTCGCGCCGAAAGGCGATGACGCCGCTTGTCACCAAATCTTGGATGGCTTGGACAACCGCGTTCAAAGCCGCCTCGCCTTGTTCATATTGGATTGCCTTCATATGGGCGATATCGTCCGATAGGTTCTCGGCCATCCGGCGAGGCAGGTTTTCAAGGATAAAGGTTGCCGTGGGGTTTGGACCGGCTTTTTGTGCATAGGCCAGCGCGGTTGCAAGCTCGATGGTGTTTATGCTGCGGGTAATCTGGGAAATATCGCTGGGATGGAGCCGCTTGTGAATGTCTTTAAAGGCAAACATCACCTGCCGAACCCGATGCGCAAAGGCGGGGTCGCTTTCATCGAGACCATCTAGAACATCATCGCGCAGCGCTTGCGTGGTTGCGGTTAAAATAGATCCCACCCGCTCTTCCGGGGATAGCGCGAATGCGCGATCAGGAAGGTTATCGAGCTGCGCCAAAAGGCTTTGACCGATCCGTGAAATGGCTTGCGGGGTGACATGATGGGTCATTGAAATTGCATGGCTGATTTGGCGTGCGTGTTTTCCGGGCAATTTCCCCAGCAACGTCGCTGCTTTTGACACGTCCAATTTTGAAATAATAATTGCGCTGACCTCTATGCTCTCTGCCTCGATTATGGCGATCAATTCATCGATGTCGCTGATATTCAATCGATCCCAAGGGTCTGAGAATTTGCGCACGCCGGCTTCTTTGCGCAACCGCTCTGCCGTTTCAGTGCTGATTTTACCTTCCAGCAGGTTCAGTGTTTGCGCCGCACCGCCGCGCAAATTTAACCCGATCGAGGTGACTTCGGATAAGAATTCTTCAATCACTTCTGTTAACAGATTGCGCTCAACAAATTGTAAATTGGCCAATTCTTTTGCCAATTGTGCTTGGGCGTCGACACTGAGATCATCGACCGGTATGTCCAAGCCACTGCGCAGCATCGCGCTGACCACGATCGCGGCTTTTTCAGCCTGACTTATTACCCGCGATGACGCCGCCACAGGGTTAGAATTATCTGCTGTTGGTTCTGACACGCGGCGCCCATCGATTGTTAGGCATCCGTTTTAGCCGGAAAACGTGAAAGGAACGCTAACTTTTGCGGCTATAAACCACCAATCACCAATCACAGATCTGGCGCAGCCTGCGGTGTTCAAATACTCGGTTCACCACCGGTTTCGGGCTTGGCCCGCGCCAATCCTGCGATCAATGCGGGCACCAAGAGCGTTTGCAACCTGACTGATTGCGGCGTTAACCGGCGCCAAATACGCGGTTGAAAATTGTATCAACGTGCTTTGTGTGATAGCCCAGATCAAATTTTTCTTCTATCTCAGCCTCACTCAGCGCGGCGCGCACTTCATCATCCGCCAAGAGCTCGGTTTTGAAATCTTTATTATCTTCCCAAACCTTCATCGCGTTGCGTTGCACCAACCGATATGAATCTTCGCGGCTTACGCCGGCTTGCGTCAACGCCAAAAGCACCCGTTGGCTCATCACCAGACCGCGGAACTTATTCATATTGGCCAGCATGTTATCTGGATAGATCACCAATTTATCAATCACTTGTGTCAAGCGGTTCAGGGCGAAATCTAAGGTGATCGTTGTGTCTGGCCCGATATTTCGTTCGACCGAGCTATGCGAAATATCACGTTCATGCCAAAGCGTTACGTTTTCCAGCGCGGGCACCACGGCCATGCGCACCAGACGGGCCAACCCGGTGAGATTTTCCGTTAAAACGGGATTGCGTTTATGCGGCATTGCAGAGCTGCCTTTTTGCCCCTTTGAGAAAAACTCTTCCGCTTCAAGCACCTCTGTGCGCTGCATATGGCGAATTTCAGTGGCGATGTTCTCGATGCTGCTGCCGACAACGCCCAAAGTGGCAAAAAATGCTGCGTGGCGATCGCGCGGGATCACTTGCGTGCTGATCGGTTCTGGTGTCAGACCCAGCTTCGTGCAGACATGCTCTTCCACCTGCGGATCAATATTGGCAAATGTACCCACGGCGCCAGAGATTGCGCCCGTTGCAATTTCGGCGCGCGCAATACGCAACCGCTCAAGGTTACGATCCATTTCCGCGTAGAAGCGCGCAAAGGTCAGGCCCATCGTGGTAGGCTCGGCATGGATGCCATGGCTACGCCCGATGCGGATGGTCATTTTATGCTCGTGAGCGCGCCGCTTCAAGGCCGCAAGAAGCGCTTGAACATCGGCAATAAGAAGATCTGCCGCGCGTACCAATTGGACGTTGAGACAGGTGTCCAACACATCTGAGCTGGTCATTCCTTGATGTACGAAACGGGCTTCTTCAGATCCGATATGCTCTGCCAGATGGGTGAGAAATGCGATCACATCATGTTTTGTAACTGCTTCGATTTCATCAATACGCGCGATATCAAATTCTAGATCTTTGGCCCGCCAAACCGCATCCGCATTGGCTTGAGGGATCACTCCAATATCTGCCATAGCCTGACAGGCATGGGCTTCGATTTCATACCAGATGCGAAATTTGCTTTCGGGTGACCAGATGGCAACCATGTCTGGGCGGGAGTAACGAGGGATCATAAAATTTAGCCTTGCTTGAAGAAAAGATGGCTTCTTTTAGAGCTGCTTTCTTGTCGGGGCAAGGGGGCGGCTTTGCGCGCGAGGCGGGCCTTTAATGCGGGGCTCGGCCCGGTCTGTTGTCTAGGCTATGCCCATCAGTCTTGGGTCAAACGGGTAGGCCGATAGGTTCTCAAAGCCCTCAGGTGTGATCAAAACCTGATCTTCCAGCTTAATCGAAAAATCGCCCCCCTCGGGGCTGACCAAAGCTTCAACGCAAAGCACCATACCCGCTTCAAGTGGATAATCGTAAGCTCCTTCGACGAAGGTGTCAGCATACGCAATCAAAGGCCATTCATCGCAAAGGCCGACACCATGCATCAGGCAGCTATATTTGCCCTTTTGATATTCTGGCGCCAGCTTATGGGCGTTCATCGTTAGCTCTGGTATCATGACACCGGGTTTGAGCATTTGCATATTTTGCATGATATGCTCATGGGCGTGCCGCATGGCAGAAATCATATCTGGGCGCGGGTTCTTATCTCCGATCCACCATGTTCGGCTGATATCAACGCAGATCCCGTAGGATCCAACGAGATCTGTATCAAAGGCGAGAATTTCGTTATTTTGCACAATCCGTCCGCTGCATTCTTGAAACCAAGGATTGGTGCGCGGGCCCGATGTGAGCAAGCGCGTTTCAATCCACTCACCACCCCGCCGGATATTCTCAGCATGCAGCACCGCCCAGATATCATCCTCGCTCATTTGGCGCTGTGCCACCCCTGCGCGCGCGGTGTTTTCCATCACCGCGATAGCGGTTTCGCAGGCATGCGAGGCGCAGCGCATTGCCAAAATTTCATCCGGACCTTTGATCGAGCGGGCTTTTTCGGTGAGCTCTTCACCTTCCATTATTTCAAAGCCCTGCGCCTCTAACGCGCGCAGCCCATGCAGCATAATTTTATCCACCGCCAACCGGCTATTGTCACCCCCGTGTTGTTTGATCAATTGCCGTATTTCATTTGAAAAGGCATCGGCTGCGATATCGATCTTATCGCCGCGGTCAAAATAAAATAAATCAGCGCCAGCGCGCTGCTCGCGCACCAGCGGGTTAAACTCAGATAAAAACGGGGCGTTTTTGTAGTCCCAGATCACCATATAGCCATCTGCGCAAATCAACACAGCACGAAACGGGTTATGGCTGTTCCAAAGCTGCATGTTGGTGCTGTCGGTTGCATAGCGAATGTTTAAGGGATCAAAGATCAGTAACCCGCCGTAATCACGATCCACGATATGCCGGGTGAGGCGGTTCCACCGATAGCGCCGCATGGCTTGCAGATCGGGCAGGATCAATCCGGCCCGCTGCCATTCCTGATAGGCCAGTTGCGTTGGGCCGATTTCAACGCGATTTTGATCATTGGGCGTATTATCGCCCAAAACCGCCCCCCGCGCCGGATCAATTTTGCGCCCGTCTCGATAAACCTTTCCCATTTGCAGCCCCGCGTAAATAAAACGAATGTCTGCATTACGTTGAGTCATGGTTTGAAATGGGTCAAAAACAATTGCGACATCGCGTTTGTGCGTTTGCGACTTGCAGGGCGCGCGGTTTTGGCAAAAACTGTTCCTTATGACTGAGATTTTACAAAATGAGTTGCCTTATGACGTGTCACATCACGGCGCCCTACCGGGGATTTTCCCTTTGGCGCCGGAGGCGTGGTTGATCGTGGATGAGGCTTATTCGGCCCAAATCCAGCTGCGGGAAACTCTACTTAAACACCAGCGCGACAAAGTGTTGCGTTTAGCCCCAGAAGCTTTCGCGGCAGCGCAAGAATTGCTGGGGATGGCGCTTGGGTTTGCCACTGCCCATTTGGGATTTGAGAGACACAAAGATAGGATTATTTGCCCCGATGGTCGCTTGGTTTTGATCGATGATCAGGATCCGCTGGCCACTTTGGGGCGCGCGTTGCAAAATGATTTTTGCCTTTTGCAGCCGCGCGGTGCAGAACATATATTGACGGGGGCCATATTATGTTTTCCCGCCAGTTGGACGCTTGCTGAAAAATTCATGCATCCTTTATCCAGGATCCATGTGCCCGTGCCGAGTTATGATGCCAATATAACAAAGCGCGTGCAGCGTTTGTTCAATGGAATTCAAGTTGGCCGGCCGCTTTGGCGGTGCAATTACCTGCATTATGATGCGCCTGACCTGTTTCATCCGCGCATGGAAGCCGATCCGCGTAGCGGCGTATCAGAAGGCGCAGGCCCTTATATTCGCAGCGAACGCCAAACCTTATGCCGTTTGCCCAAAACTGATGCCGTGGTGTTTGGCATTCATACGTTTGTTTTGCGAAATCAAAACTTTCAGGCAGATAAAGCGTAAGCGCGGTTTCATCCCGCTATAAATAAAGAAGGGCGCCAAAAAAGACGCCCTTCTTGACCTTATACAACCGTCATTTTAGCAGCTGTAATACATGCCGAATTCAACCGGATGCGGCGTGTGCTCATAGGTTTCGATCTCTTCCATCTTCAGCTCAATATAGCCGTCGATTTGATCTTTTGTGAACACGTCACCTGCCAATAAATAGTCATGATCTGCTTGCAGCTCTTCCATCGCTTCGCGCAAAGATCCGCACACTGTTGGAATATCGGCCAGCTCTTCTGCTGGAAGATCATACAGGTTCTTATCCATCGCTTCGCCCGGATGCGTTTTGTTTTTAATGCCGTCAAGGCCAGCCATCAGCAGGGCCGCAAAGCACAGATAAGGGTTGGCTGAAGGGTCGGGGAAGCGCGCTTCAACGCGTTTCGCCTTTGGCGATTCTGTCCATGGGATCCGAACGCAGCCAGAGCGGTTTCTGGCCGAATAAGCGCGCAGAACTGGCGCCTCAAAGCCTGGAATTAACCGCTTATAGCTGTTGGTTGAGGGGTTCGTGAACGCATTCAAAGATTTGGCATGCTTCAAAATACCGCCGATGAAATATAAGGCTTCATCGCTGAGATCTGCGTATTTGTCGCCTGCGAAGAGTGGCTTGCCGTCTTTCCAGATCGACATGTTGCAATGCATGCCAGTTCCGTTATCGCCCGCGATGGGCTTCGGCATGAATGTGGCTGATTTGCCATAGGCCTGCGCCACATTGTGGATCACATATTTGTATTTCTGCAGCTCGTCTGCCTGTTCTGTGAGGCTGCCAAAAATCAAGCCCAGCTCGTGCTGACAGCTGGCCACTTCGTGGTGATGCTTGTCAACTTTCATGCCGAGGCGCTTCATTGTCGATAGCATTTCAGAGCGGATGTCTTGCCCGTCATCGATGGGATTGACGGGGAAATACCCGCCTTTGACGCCAGGGCGATGGCCTGAATTGCCCGCTTCATATTCAGAATCTGTGTTCCACGAGGCGTCTAGCGCATCGACTTCATACGATACTTTGTTGATTGAATTTGAAAACCGCACATCATCAAACAGGAAAAACTCGGCTTCTGGTCCAAAATAAGCCACATCACCAATTCCTGATGATTTCAGATAGGCTTCCGCTTTTTCTGCCGTGCCACGCGGGTCACGATCATACGCTTCCCCAGTATCGGGCTCAACCACAGAGCAGTGAACGCAAAGCGTTTTTTCTGCATAGAACGGGTCGACATACGCGCTGTTGGTATCCATCATCAATTTCATATCTGAGGCTTCGATTGATTTCCATCCAGCGATCGAAGAGCCATCAAACATGAACCCTTCCTCAATGAAGTCCGCATCAACTTGATCCGACATCACGGTTACGTGCTGCAGCTTGCCCCGCGGATCCGTAAATCGAATATCTACATATTCAATATCTTCATCTGCGATGGTTTTGAGAACGCTTTCAGTACTCATTCCACTAATTCCTTTTGTCTTGAGTGGGTTTAAAGCGCGTCCGAGCCGGTTTCACCGGTTCGGATGCGGATGGATTGCTCGATTGGGCTAACGAATATCTTCCCGTCACCAATCTTATCGGTCTTTGCAGCTTGGACGATGGCTTCAATGGCCCCATCGACTTGATCGTCATCCAAAACAACTTCGATTTTCACCTTGGGCAAGAAATCGACAACATATTCGGCGCCACGGTATAATTCCGTATGGCCTTTTTGGCGGCCAAAGCCTTTCACCTCGATCACGCTCAGCCCTTGGACACCCAAATCTTGCAGGGCTTCTTTCACTTCATCAAGCTTGAAGGGTTTTATAATGGCTTCAATTTTTTTCACGTTCGCCTCCCTAATAGGTTTGCTTGCTAGGAACATAGAGCGGCGACATACTCAATCCTATGAGCGTTCAATCACACCCGTCGACGGGCTGATCGGGCAATCAAAGGTTAAAATTTAATCAAAGTGATTAAAATTTAACCAAAAGTGAATCACCCATCCGTAACTGAAGGAATTCCGGCAAAGGTCCGTGCGTCTTGGTTTGGGCAAGTCTGCACCCTGCGATGGGGCTGAAACATGGGCCATCTTCGCCTTCGTTGAAGCTGTAAATTGATTGTCGCTTACCAAGGCTCATTTTCTGCTCGCATCTGTTTAAATGTTTTGATAGAGGGTTTCGCAATTCAAGGGTTTGTCATAATCAAGCCTTAAAATACTGCGGGTGTGGCGAAATTGGTAGACGCACTAGATTTAGGTTCTAGCGCCGCGAGGCGTGGGGGTTCAAGTCCCTCCACCCGCACCAAATATTAAAAGGACAAGACAGATATGCAGGTCACTGAGACCCTCAAAGAAGGCCTTAAACGCGAATATTCGATCGTGGTAAGCGCCGGTGAGCTTGACGCGAAGGTCAATGAGAAATTGGCAGAAGCGCAGCCCGAAGTTGAATTGAAGGGCTTTCGGAAGGGCAAAGTGCCGCTCGCGCTGCTGAAAAAGCAGTTTGGAAAGCGGTTGCTGGGCGAAGCGATGCAGGAAAGCATCGATGGCGCGATGAACCAGCATTTTGATGATAGCGGTGAACGGCCGGCGCTTCAGCCTGACGTTAAAATGTCAAACGAAGATTGGAAAGAGGGCGACGATGTTCACGTCGACCTGAAATATGAAGCGCTTCCAACGATTCCCGAGCTTGAGTTCAAAACGGTTGAGCTTGAGCGTATGGTGGCGAAAGCCGATGCGGACAGCGTCGATGAGGCTTTGGGCAATCTGGCCGCATCATCGCAGAATTTTAAAGACCGTAGAAAAGGCTCGAAAGCCAAAGATGGCGATCAAGTGGTATTTGATTTCGTTGGTTCGGTTGATGGCGAAGAATTTGAAGGTGGCTCTGCCGAAGATTATCCTTTGGTTTTGGGCTCAAACAGCTTCATCCCAGGATTTGAAGATCAGCTTGTGGGCGCGAAAGCCGGTGAAGAACTGGACGTTAACGTGACATTCCCGGGCGATTATGGCGCCGAGAATTTGGCTGGCAAAGACGCATTGTTCAAATGCGCAGTGAAATCGGTGCAAGAGCCGGTTGCTGCGGAAATAAATGATGAACTGGCCACTAAATTTGGAGCCGACGATCTAGAGGCGTTGAAGACCCAAGTGTCCGAGCGGCTCGAAAATGAGTACGCCGGCGCGGCTCGGGCTATTACCAAACGGGGCTTGCTGGACGCGCTTGATAAAATGGTAGATTTCGATTTGCCACCTTCCTTGGTCGAAGCCGAGGCAAAACAAATTGCGCATCAACTTTGGCATGAAGACAACCCTGAGGTCGAAGGGCATGATCATGACGAAGTCGAGGCCACTGCCGAACATAACACGCTTGCCGAACGCCGGGTGCGTCTTGGCTTGCTGTTGGCCGATATCGGCATGAAAGCCAGCATCGAAGTGACCGATGCTGAAATGTCGCAAGCCATCATGCAACAGGCCCAACAATATCCGGGCCAAGAGCGGCAGTTTTTTGAATTTGTTCAACAAAACCAAGCTATGCAGCAACAGATGCGCGCGCCCATCTTTGAAGATAAAGTTGTGAATTATGTGTTTGAACTAGCAACAATTACTGAAAAGACGGTAACGAAGGATGCGTTGCAAGCGGCAGTCGAGGCGCTTGAGGACAACTGATTTTTTCGATTTTAACGATAATCTGTATCAAAGCCCACCCGATTAGCGGTGGGCTTTGTTTGTTAAGAAGGCTCAAAAATTGGGTCGGATTAAGTGTCCAAAAGCTGGATGCGGGTGTTGGGGCCAAATGGCTGTAAGAGGTGGTAACGTAGAAGAATGACGGATCGGTTTTCATATTCGGTTGCGGCAAGCGATGGCAAAGCGCGGACAGGAAAAATTTCGACTCCGAGAGGCGATATCCGCACGCCTGCCTTCATGCCAGTGGGCACGGCGGCCACGGTAAAGGCGATGATGCCAGAAAGCGTGGCAGCAACGGGGGCAG
>ERZ802821.1678-NODE-1678-length-11402-cov-12.1061_pt1 | contig 11402 bp, 9 predicted proteins | sample MGYA00345648_ERZ802821 | MGnify/ENA primary metagenome ERZ802821 (study PRJEB30503, sample SAMEA104212357) | marine metagenome | biome: Westerlies Biome; feature: [SRF] surface water layer (ENVO:00010504) within the epipelagic zone...; material: water... | reverse complement strand
GTTATGTCGGCCCATCCAGCCGAGATGCACGATTTTGGTTTAGCAGAATTTGGGCACTTACAAGACAATTACGGAAGCTCAGCGAACCACAAATACCGAGAGTCTGGCCCCTACAAGAAAGCCCACTCATGGATACAGATCAGAATCAAGCCCAATAAAAAGGGGTAACCAACAATCAACAATATTTATAAGAGAAGGCTAGGAGAACTAAAAAAAAGGATCAATAGGGACAGAGATGCATCATCAAAAAAACGACTAATGAATTCCGAAAGACAGAATTGATATAGACACATGGAGATCGGAAACTGAAACGGGACAAACCTAAAGAAATATAGAAAAGCAGGGCAAAAGACTGGTTTTGTAACGGTGGATACACTTGGAGTGCTAGAATCGAAAAAATTGAACTTAAAATGAACCTTACAAAACTATTGTTGAGCAAGCTAGTTCAGGCCTGCGAAGAGGATTGGATGCCCGACAACGATGGAGGACTATTTGGCGAGCCTAAACTTGCCACAGCCGATTTAAAAGAGCTAAAGCGACTGGTCTATAGACCAAAAAATTGCAAAACATTCACCACAATAGACGATACAGAATTAATTAAAAGATAAAGACCTTTAACAAGATTGTAGAAACAAATAAAAAGATAATGCAACGATTAGGATATTAACTGCGCACAAGTTGACGCCAACGACGAGAAAACTTCCGAATGCACTAAATCTAGTGTTCGTACTGATTCACTAGAACGTTGTGTAAGTATCTCAGGATGAATCTGCAAATGTGCAATGAGAGGTACATCTTTGCCAAGGAATTCAGGAGGGGAGTCTTTGCCATCCGAGTGATCAAGCAAAAAAGAAAATTGTTCGCCGCAATGAGGACATTTTACAGTTGAGAAATTTTCTATATAACCTAAAAATGGCAAATTAAATTCTTTGAACATAGAAACGGTTCTGATTAAATCAGACTGGGAGGAAAGACCAGGAATACCAACGAGTAGAACCGCAGCCAAAGGACATTCCTGTAACAACGTAATTTGAGCATCACCAGTACCAGGAGGAAGATCAATCAAGAGAAAATCTAATTCGCCCCATTGAACATCAAACATAAACTGCTTGAGCAAGCGAGTTAAAATAGGACCACGCCAAGCAAGTGATTGACCTTCTTCGGCCAACATTCCGACTGATATAACCTTAATATCATCAACGACATGAGGTACAAACTTTGTTCCACTAGAGGTCTCTAAAGTCTCAACATTAATTTCATCAGAAGACAGAATGGTAGAAATATTAGGACCATATACATCGGCATCTAAGATGCCAACCTTATAGCCAGATAATTTCAAACTACGAGCTAAAGCAACGGTTACAGAAGTTTTACCAACACCGCCTTTACCGCTAGCAACAGCCAAAGTACGTTTTACACCTTGGATTGTACGTGGATCAACAACAACACGATTACACCAAGGGATTGTTTGTAATGCAGAGCGCACCAGGTCAATCAAATAAGCCTGATCACTGCCATGAAATAAACGAACATAGATATCATTCTGGATAACACGAATATTACGGGCTACAGAAGAGTCAATGAGATTTGAAATAGAATCGGGAAGCAAGATACCTGAAAGCATCTGCCTTACTTCTTCTAAACGCAAATCTTCCTGATTGACAGATGAAGTTGACATAGCCTTAGTCATAGATAGACAGACACAGAAGTGAAAACTAATTACCTATAAGAGCTAAAGATTTTTCGGAGGCGATACGAACTTCAATGTCAGAGTCATTGATAGATCGCTTTAAAGCGGCTCTAGACTGATCAGTTGAAATTCCACCAAGCGCTAGTGCAGCCTCCTTACGTACATCAGAATAGTCGTCACACAAAAGTGGCAGAATATTACTGATATGATTTTCTAAAACATGGGCATTTAAAGCACGCAGGGAGAATTTTCTAACCTGCCAATGATCATCGGAAATAGACAATGCAAGAGCATCAGCTGAAGATGGATTAGATTTCCGATCGAGAGCCTGCGCAGCATTACGACGAACTTCCCACGAAGTATCCTCAAGCAAAGAAGTAATCAAAGCCGGGATAACATCAGGCTCATCTAAATGAGCAAGTGTTAACATCGCCTCCTTGCGAACTTCGATAGACGAATCTGAGGCAAGCAGAATTGCAGGAGGAAAGTGTGTAAGTTGATTGAGATATCTCAAGGTTGTAACAGCCTCCTTGCGCAACAACTCATGCTCCGAAGACAGAAAAGGGGCGACTGAGGGAAGAGCTTGTATGTCATGTATCTTTCTGAGAAGAATTAGAATCGATGCTTGCAAAGCAACATCAGTTTTGACCAATTGATCCAGTAGAGCAAGGAGATGATCTTGATTAACTAATTCCTTAAGTGCATTTAAAGCCTCAAGTCTGATCCTTTCAGCAAAGGTAGAGGAAAGGCAATCAATCAGCGGCAAGACAGCAGTTTGATTGGCTATTTCCCACAAAGATGTAACGGCTGTAAAAACAACATCATCAGAATCATCACTAAGAGCATGAATAAGAAAAGGAACACTTTCCTCATCACAAAGATGCTGGAGATTCACAACGGCCACAAGCCGATCATCACGAGAATCGGACAAAAGCATCTCTACAGGGAGCCTTAAGTCATCATCTAAGGCGTCAAAAGCGGAAGATAAGGATGATGGAATCGTGGATAAAGTCATCGAAGTAAAAATGGAATTTGAACTGTTACTGCACCCGTTGGACATTCCTTTTCGCAAGGTAGACAGAACCAGCACTCATCATATTTCATATAAGCCTTTCCAGTTTCTGGATTTTTGGCGAGAACATCTAACGGACAAACCTCAATACATGCTGTACATTTCTCGAGGCATTTGGACTCATCAACGATGACTGGGACGTCGACACGATTGGAAGCAAGTGACATAATTAGAAAGGTGAGAGTTAGGCGACAACGGCAACATCGTATTTTTCTTCAGCCAAATTTACATCGATGATGTAAGGCTGTAGAGGTTGCTTAGAGACTTCCATAGTGGAATTCTCAGACTTTTCAATAATAGTATTGCAGAGCCACTCTTCATCATTACGGTTGGGATAATCTAACCTGTAATGATAAAGTCCCCAACGACTTTCACGTCTAAACAATGAAGCGCGAGCCGCCATTTCTGCACAGTCACGAATAAAGTGTATTTCCATACAGCGCATCAATTCATGGGGGTCCCTAGCACCCATTTGCGATAGCACTGAATCGTACGCTACAAACTTTTCGAGACCTATTTCCATATTGCTTGGAGACTTAGGAGGCTGCATATAATCATTGACATAACGCCTTAGCTTATATTCAACTTGTGTATGAGGAATCCCATCAGGATTTGATAGAGGGGCCTCGATTCGTTTCATTTCAGCATCAAGGAAGGCCTGATCAGGTTCGAGATGATCAAATTCCTTAATGGCATTCATTGCATGCTCAGCAGCCACACGTCCGGATACAAATGCACCAATCATATAGTTATGGGGGACATTTGCCATGTCCCCAGCAGCATACAAGCCTTGTATAGATGTCTCCATATTCTCATCTACTTGAACACCCGAAGCTGAATGTCCACTACAAAGACCTATTTCAGAAATGCTCATTTCAACACCATGAGTCCTATAGTTTTCAGAACGACCCGCATGGAAACGTTCCCGGCTAGGACGTTCGTTAGCAAAGAGAATGGTCTCTATCTCAGAGATAGTAGCTTCATCTAAATGATACATCTTTAAATGCACAGGACCAGAACCTGAGTTAAGCTCTTTCCACATTTCCAGCATCATTTGCCCACTCCAATAATCGCAATTGATAAAACGATTTCCCTCGGCATTAGCTGTATAGGCACCAAATGGGCTCGCAACATATGCACATGCAGGGCCATTGTAGTCTTTAATTAGGGGGTTGATCTGGAAGCACTCAATATTAGATAATTTCGCTCCAGCATGATACGCCATAGAGTATCCATCGCCAGCATTGGTGGGATTCTCATAAGTGCCGTAAAGATATCCAGAGGCAGGTAAACCAAGACGACCACACGCACCAGTACAAAGCAGAATAGCTTTTGCCTGAATGACGTGGAAGTCACCTGAACGAACATCTAAGCCTGTAACTCCAACAGCGCGACCATCCTGAACAATGACTCTCGTAGCCATAACTCTATTGATAACTTCAACTTTATTACGCTTCACTTGACGCGAAAGAATTTTCTTAAGATCCTTGCCCTCAGGCATTGGCAAAACATACTTACCAACACGATGAACCTGTTTCAAATCATACTCACCTTCATTGTCTTTCTGAAACTTAACACCCCATTCCTCTAGCTCTTGAATGACACTAAAACCAAGTTCGCCTGTCTTTAAAACACACTTCTGATCAAGAATTCCATCATTGGCAATTGTAATTTCTTTAACATATTGCTCAGGCGTAGAGTTGCCAGGAATCACAGCTGTATTCACCCCATCCATGCCCATAGCAATCGCTCCGCTTCTACGAATATTGGCTTTCTCTAGTACCAAAACATGAGCATCTGGATTTTTATGTTTTGCCTTGATAGCAGCCATACAACCAGCTGTGCCACCGCCAACAACAAGGAAATCGACCGACCTTTTGACAATATTCATGGAGGAAAACTAGCTACATTGCTATTTTATACAACTCACCAATCAACAGCAGTGATCGTGAATGACAAATACGAATACGGCTATTGAAATTGTTAATAAGCCGCTCAGGCGAAATTGGGCAAGCACAGATTGTGGCAACAAATACAGAAGAGATTTCTCAAAGCTATGCATGGATGTAAATCCAAGCGACTCAACGAGGCAAATAATTACAGTATCAACAGCTACAGAGCGCACAAGTTACAGCGGATAGTATAAAAAATAATAGATACAGTTCCATGGACCTGTCTCAAATCAGGGCCTTTTTAGCAGTTTGCGAAACGAAGAGTTTTACAAAAGCAGCGCGACAAATAAACATGAGTCAGCCATCAATAAGCTTAAAAATCAAAGCATTAGAAAAACATTTGGGGGCAAAACTACTCATCCGCGAACAAAATAATTTACAACTTACCGATGAAGGCGGCTATGCCGAAGAGAAATTTCTCGATATCATTAGCAAAACAATTGCTATAGAAGAATACTTCAGCCAAGTAAAAATATTGACAGATTCAACAATTACCGTTTATCATGCAGAAAAAGATTCTTGTTCTGGGTTGGAGCACTTACTTATCAAGCTTAAGAATATCAATAATGGAGAACTAAAGCTTCAAACAGTAAGCTGTGATAGTGATCAGCGCGTAATAAATGAAATTGCTAAGCATATAAATGCAATCGGCATAACAACTACTCAGCAAATAAATTCAGGACTGAGCTCACATACTTGGCTGCAAGAAGAGTTCATGCTGATTAAAGCAAAAAGCAATGAAGAACTGAATGAGGCATCGGTGGATCTCTGCAGCCTTCTGAATGAGCAGATCTGGCTTCCTGAATTAAATTCAGCAAGTTTAGATTTATTAAGGAACAGGATACAAACTCTGGGATTAGATATTGATGATTTTAAAAATCGTGCACATGTGCCTGAAAAGCTTATGGCGGAGCTAGTCCAAGCAGATGGCAAAATGGGTATCTGCTTATGCGATCAGCTTCCAACGAAGACTCACAGCAAGGTTCGTATAAATGAACTTGCAACACCATATAGGACCTACCTACACATCAATCCCAAATCCAATAAGACTATCTTAAATCTGATCGATAATATAACTAATCATGACAAGATGCAGAGCGTTAAAAAAACAACAATTCCGATCCTTGATCGGCAAATCGGTTTAGTAGCTATTAACAATAAAAGTACTGAGGTCATACCCGTAAGAGTTGCTATGCAAAGCAGAACGATCCAAACAGTAATATCAGGGCGGGCCGTGCAAAAATTAGGGCTCTATGAGTCATTTCTGAGCGAAGTAAACCGCATTCAAAAACAGATATTTACTGCTGAATGGAAGGATTACAAATCTGCAGCACCTATTTTGCTTGATCTAGAAGCTGGAAAACTAGACATTGCCATCGTTGGTGATTACGCAGTGGCACATGCAGCGAATAATATAGACACGAAGGATGATGTCATCGTGATTGGATTTGCAAGCATTAATCCTTACGGTAGTGGTTCTAGGCTAATGATCCATAAAGACTCGACTAACTTGGGGCTTACAGGACTAAAAGACAAGACAATCCACGTGCCTTTCTTATCAACAGCACACGGAAGTTTATTGTACAATTTAAGACTTAAAAACATACTGAATCAGGCCAGTCTTGTTGACCTTAGTCTTGAAGGGAAAAAAGCAAGCACGACAAAAGTAATGAATCCAGATGGTTTAGCTTGCTTTACCCCATTCGACCATTTCTTTGAATCTGAACAAGGTTACCAAAAAAGTGAAGACGAAGTGAGTATGCCATTTTCCTTTTATGCAATTATCGCCAGAAAAAACTTTGCCTCAAGCTATCCAGATGCGGTGACATCGTTTCTTAAAGCGACACTGTGCTCTAACTACTGGTTTCAGTCGACGCCCTCATCGATTTCGTACTTAAGCCGTTGGACTGGTGTAAACGAAGCCTATGTCAACCAAGTCTTAGGAGAACGAACAGAAAATGACTGCCACTATATACCTGAAATCAATGTACGAACAGATTGGGTTAAAGAGTTTTCAAAGAATCTATTTGTAACAGGAGAGGGTAAAACCACAACAGCAGAATCAGGTCATCCTCTTATTAACGACGACTTCTTAAAAAGCGCAAAACATCAATTAGGTATTACGACATAGTCAAGAAAAGGAATGATGATATGACCAACAAAAGAGAGGAGCCAGCCGATAATAGAAATAGCTTTAGATCAGATTTAGTAAATTCAAAGGAGCACAGGAATCCTATGCCAAACATGGCAACAGACAACAGAATGCTTGAAACTTGACCTAAGATTAATTTTGAAGACAAAATAAATTGTACCAACCATGCAATCTCACGGAAATATATAATTGCCAGATCCAAACAATTATAAGTAATCGCGAATGCCAAAAAGCCGAATAAAAAAGGCGGATATAGCGTTTTCCACCGGTGAATATTGCTAGAAGATTGAACAGTCACATTAACAGTATTAGAGGAGATCAAAAGAAATCGCAAAAACATAATAAGCGGTACAAGTAAAACAATACGAATCGACTTTAAGATCAGTGCAAGATCTGCTGAATCAGCAGAATATATCGATGCACTCGTTACAACCTGTGCAGTAGATTGCAAAGAAGCTCCTGCCCACAATCCAAACTCTTGGGGATTACAATTAAATATTGCACCTACAACAGGAAGAGCAATCATAAAAATGATACCTATAAAAGTATTCATCCAAATTGATTTTGCAAGGTCTGGATTTTCACCTTTAAAAATTCGTGATGCGAATGAGATCGCTGTAGGGCCACAAATACAGTTACCGACTAAAACCCATACAGTTAGGGATTGCTTGATTCCTAATATCCTGCCAAAATATAGAGTAGTCATCGAAACAATTAGAATGCAAATAATTAGCGCCAGAATAACTTTTGGCGACAGAAGCGTGAGATCACTCCATGACAACTGTGATCCAAGCAAAACAATTGCAAAAGCTAAAAATTTAGAAGAAATTAAATCAGCTTGGGGAATAAGATTCTGCCTCTTTTCAACGAACCAACCACTGCAGATTAAACCAGCCATTAAGGAAAGAAGAACTGGCTGTACAAATATAGAAGCATAGGGAACATCTAAACTTATCAGTACAGACCTGAAAAAGAACACAAAAAGATTAAAGCCAATGGCCAGTGAAAATAGCATTGTATTTTATATAATTAAGCAATAAGCATTAATTTGCTTGTCTCTTCTCGTATACTCGTGAGAACTTTTAGCTTGAGACGACGGAACTCATCAAGAAATGTTGAATCAGCAGAACGTGGACGATCTAAAGGGATCTCGACAATTTCTTTGATATGCCCAGGATTTACACCCATAATGACAATGCGATCAGCAAGTAAAACGGCCTCGTCAATATCATGAGTTACGAAGACAATCGTAATGCCAAATTTTGCCCAAATACGTAGAAGCATTTCTTGCAACACAATACGCGTCTGTGCGTCAACAGCCCCAAAAGGCTCATCCATTAATAAGATCTTTGGGTTCGTAATTAATGCTCGGACAATACTGCCACGCTGCTGCATGCCTCCAGAAAGTTGATGTGGATATGCATCGGAGTGGCTAGATAGTCCGACTAACTCAAGATAATGCTCAACTTTTTTAGAGATGTCAGGCTTGGATAATCCCTGGATTTTCAAACCATAACCTACATTTTGATGCAATGTCATCCATGGAAGCAAAGAGTTTTTTTGAAAGACAAACCCTCTTTCCGGACCAGGCTTTTGAACTAATGTATTGTTTAAGATAATTTTACCAAGATTAGGCTTAATGAAGCCAGCAATTGTATTCAGAAGGGTTGACTTTCCACAACCAGAAGGTCCGAGCAAACAAACAAATTCACCTGGCTTGATTTCAAGATTGATATTTGAAAGGACACATTTTTCACTTCCTTTTTCACCAAAAGACTTACTCACTTGTTGAACTTCGAGAAAAGACGTGGTCATAGATTGAGGGTGATCAGAGTGATCCTTTAGTAACTTGACGCCAAGGCATCATTCGATTAGTTGTTATTAAAATCACTTGAGAAGAGAATGCACCAAGCAGTCCGATCAAGAACATACCCATCACAATTGGGGGGTATTCTGAAATCACATAAGATTCCCAAGTTTTATAACCAATTCCATACTTTCCGGCAAGAATTTCAGCAGTAACCAAGCAAAACCATGCATTTCCCATTCCAATAACAAGACCCGCACTTATTCCTGGGAGTGATGATGGCAAGATTATATCCCTGAACAACTGATAATAAGAAGCTCCTAAGCACTGACCCACTCTGATCATTAATAAATCAGATAAGGATGACTCCACTGCTTTTTGTGTACTAACAAGTATAGGATAAAAAGCACCAACAAATGTAATATAAAACATGCCTATTTCTGAATCAGGGAACATCAGAATAGCCATCGGAATCCAAGCTACTGCAGGAATAGGACGCAATAGCTCTAACGGAGTTGCCAATACCTCTTCAACAAGATGCGATGATCCAATTAGCAAACCCAACACAATTCCTAGAATTGATCCCCCAAGAAACCCGCCGATGACTCGGGCGATACTTGACTGAAAGTGAATCCAGGGAGATGATCCAATAAAGGAGACAAAAGCTGAATAAACCTCAGTAGGAGCTGGGACAAAGTAAAAGTTGATAAAAAAATTAAATTTAATCGTACTAAGAAACTGCCATAAACATAAGAAAAAAATTAATGATGCTGCTCTCCTGAGAAGAGATCCAATATGACGGGACCAGCGTTGGCTAAACCGAAAACGTCGAATAAAAAGAGTTGGTACTGAAGCACCAGATTTCGACAAAGTAGTCATAGCCATGAAGGACAACCGTCAAAGAGATAAAAGGGCAGGAGAGCAGCAAGATAAGATCAAGCCATCGCTTTAAGCTTGTCGAATGTGATTACCTTCCCACCTGACTTTGCTGCATAAGCATCAGCATCGGCTTTAAGTAAGAAGGCTGTAACATCGCCATTGGTATTAACATAATAAGCAGTGGCCGCGAAGAGTTTCCATCCTTTGTTCATGTCATGAACAAAAATTGCACTCGGCTCTTTACTACCTGATTCGAATCCTTTGAGTGCCTTGACCAAAGAGACTGGACTCGAATAATTTTGAATTTGATCTTCTCCTTCTATCCAAATTTGTCCTGCATTCTTTGGATTTTTAATTTCGCTTCCATCGAAAGCATCTTTGCCAGTAATCAAATACTCTTTGCCTTTCTTAATTTGTGCAGAAACAGTCGTATTTAAATTTGAAGCTGCTTTCTCAAGGAAGCTGCCATCAACCCATCCACGAACATCAGACGGCTTAATACTTTTATTTTCGATCTTTCCGAGACTCATCAATGTTGCAATACTATTCTCAAGAGCTTGAAGCTGAACCTCCTCAATCTCGGGAGAAAGATATTGATTGCCTGATAGTCCAAGGAACATATAAACAACCTCTTTATCTATCCCGGACCATTCTTCTATTTTAGCTGAAATAAGTTCAGGTGATTCTGTGAATGTGGCATTTGCTTCTAGTACAGATTGCATGAAAGCAGTGACGACTTCTGGGCATGCTTTCGCAAAATCCTCTCGAACTGTAATACCGTGAAGAGTAGGAACTCCGGTTTGTGCACCGTCAAAAATCTTCTTAGCAAAACCACGATAGGGGAATAACTCACCGAATGGAACGAAATCAGCATGGGCAGCGATTTGGTTCTTTTGAAGACTTGATCCTCCAACTTCCGGAGCTTGACTAATCAGATTTAAATCTTTCTCGGTATCTAATCCAGCGTCACTCAACGCCTTAAGGACCATCCCATGAGCAGCGGATCCGAAAGGAACAGAGACTGTACCTCCTTTCAAATCTGCCAAGCTAGTCGCCTTACTATCAATTGGAACAACAACAGCATTACCTGCTCCATTGGGGCTATAAGCCAATGTTCCGATGAAAACTGTTTTAGTTTCTCCAGAGCCCTCACGTCCCTTAATCAGGTTAATAACAGCAGGAAAATCACCCATCAATCCGATTTGGATCTGATTCGCCATCATTTTGTTAGTAATGGGCGGCCCTGATGTATAACTTGACCATTCAATATTATAGTTTAAGCCTTTATATTTTCCATCTTTTGGTAGGTTTTTCTCAAAAATCTTCAGTTCGCGAACAACAGCACCGCCAACGGCGGTATTAATCACTTGATCCTGCGTTCCAATGTGAACATTTGCACACATTGAGGCATCTTCATCAGAAGTAGCAGTTGAAGCCGTTTTGCTTCCTCCACAACCAACAAGTGTTGATCCGATCAATGTTGCGGTCGCAAGTCCACCCAGGCGAGTTAAAAAACTATTTCTGGTTGAAAAAGATGAAAACTTAGACTTCATAAGATTAGAGAAGCTAAGTTATGATCATTTCAGCGATAGCAATGCGTTGTGAGTGTTGATACCATAAATCCTGCGACTTATGAACAAGATCAATGGGGGATATGGTGCATTGAAAAAGTTAATCACTTTCCTCCGGTAACGATCGCAACAAAAACGTGCGCATGAAGTTATAAATTTGTTCACATTGAGCTATTCATTGTTCTAGGTCATCACTTTCAATGCATCTCAGTCCCCAAGAAAAGGACAAGCTCCTCATCGTGACCGCCGCATTACTGGCGGAACGGCGACTCAAGCGTG
>ERZ802821.1675-NODE-1675-length-11429-cov-9.32873_pt1 | contig 11429 bp, 11 predicted proteins | sample MGYA00345648_ERZ802821 | MGnify/ENA primary metagenome ERZ802821 (study PRJEB30503, sample SAMEA104212357) | marine metagenome | biome: Westerlies Biome; feature: [SRF] surface water layer (ENVO:00010504) within the epipelagic zone...; material: water... | reverse complement strand
AGCCATTTTTATAAGTCGCATTGACCTCTCCATTTAACTCTTGGTCTATTCCTAGAGTTCTTAGTCTATCGAGAGTGCTCCCCAACTTTCTCTAAAACAGGAATAAAGATTATTTTGTTTTGAAAGACCTGTGAAATATAAATTGAATGTTTTTTTGTCCTTATAAATTTACTTTTTAAATACTCAACAAGACTATTATTTTTTAAAGTATAAATATCTATTTGATCATATAAATCCTGCAAACCATCCGGATCTTCAAAGAGTTTCATTCGTGTTAAACCATCTATGCTTGGATCAAGTTCTTTAATAATTTTTGCAGGATTTCCACCAACTACTACATTATCTGGAACATCCTTTACAACAACAGTTCCTGCGGCCACTATACTATTTTTTCCTACAGTCACGCCCTTACCAATCATGGCTCTGTCTCCAATCCATACATTATCTTCAAGTGTTATTGGAGATGATTTTCCAACTGGTATTGCCCTATCATAAATCCCATGCCAATCGGCATCAGAAACATAGGCGCTATTTGCAAACATACATCCATCACCAATTGAAATCTTTGAAGCTGAAGCTATTCTTACACCTGGAGTTAATAAGCAATATTTTCCTATCAATATTTCTCCTTCATGGTCTTCAAGGTTCCAAGTGGTTAGGTGAATATAGTTATCAGGAGAAGCTACCATAGTAGGATAATCATCAATCGATATATTGCCTCCATAGACATCAAAATATCGAGCTCCCATAATATTATGACCTTTTCCGAAATACTCGAATTGGGGAGCTAAATAGTTATCTACATAGAAATTATTGTATCTGGCAAATAGCTTTTTTAGCCAATATGGTCTGTGATCTTTTCTGATGTCTTGCCTCTTGTGTACATGATAAGATACCCACCTTCTATGGAACAACCCTTGGACTCAAAAAAGAGCTTTTTTTCTGAAAGATCTCTTACAGAAGCTAGTAGTTTTTTTAAGCTGGCCATACCTATGTTCCTTACCCAGCTAGCCCTTCAATTCATTCAAGTTAACTCAGTTATACAAAGTGGAAACTATTCTACTGATGTTCAGGCTGGCATTATGTTAGCTGGTAATCTCTGGTTTCCGATAATGGTAGGAGTTGGTGGGGTGCTCTTCTTCGTAACACCTATGGTGGCTCAGCTCTACGGCGCAAAGAATCTTAAAGATATAGGGCCCTTAGCAAGGCAGGCAATATGGTTATCAATTCCAATAATATTACTAGGAATGTTTATTCTATCTCAGTCTTCTTTCATACTAACAATCGCAAAAGTTGATCCTTCCATAATTAAATACTCTGAAGAATATCTCAGTTACTTTATGTTTGCGCTACCAGCGATTCTTTTGAGTCAGCCTCTTCGCTCTTTATGCGAGGGTGTTACTAGACCTTTACCAATAACTTTATTAAATATTTTAATGTTGATTATCGCTATCATTGGAAATTACACATTCATCTATGGAAACTTCGGCTTTCCTGAGATGGGAGCAAAAGGAGCTGGTCTTTCAGCTATCATCGGAACGTGGACTACTTTTGTACTGCTAATCATTTATCTCAAATATAAATCAGGCTTTGGCACAGAACTTTTCTCACGATTTGATCTGCCAAATATAAAGATTCTTGGAGAAATACTTAGAGGAGGAATTCCTGTTGGGTTTGGAAATTTCATTGAATTAAGTATGTTTAGTGGAGCTGGAATCATCCTTGGACGATTTGGTAGTGAAGTTATTGCTGCTAACGGTATAGCAATGACAATAGGCGGGCTCTTTTTTATGATTCCCTTGTCCATAGGAAATGCAGCCGCAGTGAGAGTTGGGAATAATGTCGGTGCAAATGATATGAAAGGAGCTAAATACAGTTCTTATTTCTCTTTGAGACTAGCTACAGTTAGTGCTCTGACAATGAGTTTAATTATTATCTTAAATGCTGAGTTTATGTCGAGTTTGTTGAATAATAATTCTGAAGTAATAGCCTTGGCAGTAATACTGCTTAGTTTTGCTGCTTTCTTTCAGCTTGCGGATGGTCTAGCAATGGCAAGTATTGGAAGCATGAGAGGTTATAAAGATACCTTTGGACCCATGAAGATTATGGCTGTTTCATATTGGGGTGTTGGATTACCTTTAGGTATTATCCTTTCTATTACAGATATTATTACTACTCAAATGGGAGCTGTAGGCATGTGGACTGGTATGGCCTCAGGCTTATTAGTTGCCGCCGTATTGATGGTTAGAAGGGTAAGAAAAATATCTACAAAATTTATCGATGAAAATTGAAGTAAATGCGATTGGGTTAGTATGTCCTGAACCTATTATGCTTTTACATAAGGCTATTAGAGATTCAGACGCAGGAGATTTAATTGAGTTAGTTGCCTCTGATAAAAGTACCGAAAGAGATGTAGAAAAATTTTGCGAGTTTCTTGGTCATAAATTAATAGAGAAAGAAATTACAAAGGAAAGTCTTTATTTTGTTGTTCAAAAGAAAGATAAGAATATAATTTAAGAAGGAGAGTTAAATGACATATACAAACAAACAATGGTTACTTGATCAAAGACCTAAAGGAATGCCTGGTGATGAGTGCTGGAAACTTAATGAAGAAGAAGTTCGACCTTTAGAAAAAGGAGAAGTGTTGATAAAAATACTATATCTCTCAATTGATCCTTATATGAGAGGAAGAATGAACGACGGCGAGTCTTATGCTGATCCAGCAGCATTAGGAGAGCCTATGACAGGCGAATCAGTTGGAATTGTAGTCGAAAGTGAATCAGACAAGTTCATGAAAGGTGATTACCTTTGCGTTCATAAAGGTTGGCAAACTTATATTATAGCAAGCGATGAAGAGCCTGCTTTATTTAAAGCTGACCCTTCTATTGTTCCTCTGCAAACTTATCTTGGCACTGTTGGAATGCCAGGAAGAACTGCATATTTTGGACTCTTGAGAGTTGGCCTTCCAAAATCAGGTGAAACAATCGTAGTTTCTGCAGCATCGGGAGCTGTTGGAACGGTAGTTGGACAAATGGGCAAGATACTCGGATGTAGAGTTGTAGGAGTTGCTGGAGGTGAGAAGAAATGTGCTTATGTGAAAGATGAGCTAGGCTTTGATGAATGTATAGATTATAAAGCAGGAAATATTCAAGAAGATCTATCTAAAGCTTGTCCTGACGGAATTGATATTTATTTTGAGAACGTAGGAGGTCCGGTAAGTAAAGCGGTAGCGACCCTTTTAAATGAAGGATCTCGTGTTCCTATTTGTGGATTTATATCAGCTTACAATTCTGAAGATATGACTAAAGAAGAAACACCTTTTCATATTTTTGGAGCATTAGATCCTGCACCTGAACATAGATTCTTTGTCGTAACAGAATGGTTCAAAGAATGGAGAGAAGCTACAGAAGAATTATCTCAGTGGATATCCGAAGGAAAAATTAAATACGAAGAGACGATTACAGAAGGTTTTGAAAATGCTCCACAAGGTCTTAGAGACGTTTTAAGTGGAAAGAATTTTGGTAAACAACTTATAAAAGTTGCTGAAGAGTGATCATTCTCCTTCCCATTTGAATTTTATTTCGTTCTCAATGTTTTCCTGAGAATTGAGTAAGGACCTCATTGCTCTAGCTGCATCTTTAGAATTCATTGTCACATCGAAGGCTTTCTGCTCTAAAAGTAGGCTATCTTCTAAAGTCATTTCTAATCCTTGGTGAATGATTTTCTTTACCTGGCTCAATGCTATTGGTGCTCTATTAGCAAGATCTTCGCAATACTCATCTAGCTCTTCTTTAAAGTTTTTCTCAGTTAAAAGTTTATTAATTATTCCCAAATTATAAGCTTCCAAAGGTTTCAAAAGTTTAGCATGTAAAATTAAGTCTAATGCCCTTGAGGAGCCAATCAGTCTCGATAGTCTTTGCGTCCCTCCTCCTCCAGGAAGAATACCTACTGATGTCTCCGGGAGGCCAATTAAAAAGTCTCCATCCGACATGACTCTCAAATCACAACCCAAAGAAAATTCGCACCCTCCTCCTGCTGTATTTCCGTTAATCCCAGCCACTACTATTGCGTCTAACTCCCTAAGTCTTAAGAGCATTCTATGAAATGCATGAAGCTCTCTAGGATCCTTAGTATTTTTATTGGATTCAATGTTCTTTTCAGCTGAGTCAGCTAGTTCTCCCACTTCATAATGTTTTATGAATACATTTTCGCCTTCGCCTGTAAAAGCTAGAACACGTAAGTCATCTTTTTTTTCAGCGATATCTAAAAATTTATGTACTTCTGCGACTCCAGATGAATTTAAGGTATGTGAGGGCGGATTAGAAAGATAACAAATCATGTAATGATCTCTCTCCTCAATACGCAAATAATTAAAATTATCTACCATCCTGTAACCTCAGCAATTCCTTTACCTATTTCTGCAGGACTCTTTACGGTATAAACACCTGCTGCCTCTAGAGCCTTAAATTTATCTTCTGCTGTTCCTTTACCTCCAGCGATTATGGCCCCTGCATGCCCCATTCTTTTGCCGGGAGGAGCTGTTACACCTGCTATATAAGATACAACAGGCTTAGTCACATTAGATTGTATAAACTCTGCTGCTGCTTCTTCAGCTGTTCCTCCAATCTCACCCACCATTACAATAGCCTGAGTAGAATTATCTTTTTCAAATAAATCCAGAACATCTATAAAACTGGTTCCAGGAATCGGATCCCCTCCTATTCCGACACAACTTGTTTGTCCAAATCCTAGATCTGTTGTCTGTTTTACAGCTTCATAAGTTAAAGTCCCTGATCTAGATATAATTCCAACCTTACCAGGCAAATGTATATCTCCAGGCATAATGCCCATCTTTGCTTCACCGGGTGTGATTATGCCAGGACAATTAGGTCCTATTAAGCGGGCACCTAGTTGATCACACCTTACCTTCACTTCTAACATGTCTATAGTAGGAATGCCTTCAGTTATACAAACAATTAATGAAATACCAGATTCAGCAGCCTCAAGAATTGAGGACTTACAGAATTTTGCAGGGACAAAAATTATACTTGCTGATGCACCAGTAGCGTCTACAGCTTCTTTTACCGAATTAAAGACAGGAAGATCGAGATGAATTTGACCACCTTTTCCAGGTGTCACTCCTCCTACAAGCTGTGTTCCGTAGTCAATGCATTGGATACAGTGTTGCGTAGCTTGTCCTCCAGTAAATCCTTGACATATAACCTTAGTGCTTTCATTAATAAGAATACTCACGTTATATCTCCATTTGATGCTTTTACAGCCAAACTTGCAGCCTCCTCCAAATTTGATGCAGGGATAATATTCAGCTCGCATTCGTCAAGTATCTTCAATCCTTTTTGAGCACTATTTCCTTCCAATCTAACTATGACAGGGACTGAAACTCCCATTACTGTTAAAGCCTCTACTATCCCGTCAGCAATAACATCACAGCGAACAATCCCACCAAAGATATTTATCAATACCGTATTAACATTTTCATCTGAAAGAATTATTTTAAATGCCTCAGCAACTCTTTTTGAATCAGCTGTGCCGCCGACATCTAAGAAATTAGCAGGCTCGCCACCATGTAACTTGATGATATCCATGGTACCCATTGCCAAACCTGCACCATTGACCATACAACCAATATTTCCCTCCAAAGCAACGTAACTTAGATCCCATTCTGCTGCACTTGCTTCTCTAGGATCTTCTTGAGAGGGATCTCTTAATTCCAAGATTTGTTCCTGCCTATAAAGAGCATTTGAATCTACATTGATTTTTGCATCCAAACAAATTAAATCCCCTGAGGATGTTACTACTAAAGGATTCACCTCAACTAAGGATAAATCTTTATCTATGAATAATCTCACTAGACCATTAAAAATCTCTATAAATTGTGAAGTTTGCACTTCATTTAAGCTCATGCTGCTGGCTAATTTTTCTGCTTGAAGTTGATTTGGACCTTGAATAGGATCTATTTCAGCTTTATATATTTTATCTGGTGTCTCTTCAGCAACCTCTTCGATATTCACTCCTCCCTCCGTAGAAGCCATTACAACGAGCCTTTGGGAAGCTCTATCTATAACAGCACCTAAATAAAGTTCTTTATCAATATCCGTTACTGTTTCAATTAGGATTTGGTTTACAGGTTGACCCTTCTCATCTGTTTGGAAGGTTACTAAATTTTTTCCAAGCCATTTATCTGCAAAAGCTTTAACTTTCTCTAAGCTATCAACTACTTCAACTCCTCCAGACTTACCTCTTCCTCCCGCATGGACTTGTGCTTTTACTACCCACTTATCAACATTGAGAGATAAAGCTATCTTTTCAGCTTCCTGACTAGAAGAGGCAGACAAGCCTTCAGAAACTGATATGTCATATTCCCTAAATAACTGTTTGGCTTGATATTCATGTAGATTCATCTTTTCTCCCTTAAATTCAATCTAAAGAATGTTTATACATAGCATCACTGCAATGCATTGTAGAGGATAAATGAAGAACTTAGGAGTGTGTTATCAAGAAAGAAATTTTTCTTAAGCTTTTTTTCGTGTAAGAAGTTTATTTCTGATATTGGAGATAGCTTCTGTAGGATTCAACCCTTTTGGACATACAGATACGCAATTCATAATCCCATGACATCTGTAGAGACTGAAGGCATCTTCTAAGTCATCTAACCTTTCATCAGTTGCTTCATCTCTAGTATCAGCTATGAATCTCCATGATTGTAATAAAGCTGCGGGTCCTAAAAATTTGTCAGGGTTCCACCAAAAAGAAGGACATGAAGTTGAACAACAACCGCAAAGAATGCACTCATATAAACCATCTAGTTGTTCTCTTTCTTCAGGTGACTGTGTCCTTTCAGTGTCAGGTGAATCACTCTTAGTTATTAAATAAGGTCTAACCTTTTCTAATTGATCATAAAATTGTTTCATATCGACTATCAGATCTCTTACAACAGGAAGACCAGGCATAGGACGTAATGTAATTTTATTTCTCTTAATTACTTCGGATAATGGAGTAACACAAGCTAGTCCATTTTTTCCATTTATATTCATCCCATCTGAACCACAAACTCCCTCTCTGCATGATCTCCTGTAAGACAAGGATGGTTCTTGTGCTTTTGCAAGATGAAGAGCGTCTAGTACCATAATATCTTTGTCAGTAGGTACTTCTACAATGATATCTTGCATGTAAGGTTTCTTATCCAAAGTTGGGTCATAACGATAAATACTCATCGTTATTGTCTTAATTTGAGCTACTGGTATTGCTGCCGCGCTCATTAGTAACTCCTAACCATTGGTTGGAAAGCTTGAACTGTTTTAGGTCTATAGTTCACATCTCTTTTGCTAACTTCCTTTGTATCCGCATAGTAAATTGAATGTTTCAGCCAATTTTCATCATCACGTTCAGTGAAGTCATCTCTCGCATGAGCACCTCTGCTTTCTTTTCTCTCGTTGGCAGTTATCGCAGTTGCTTCTGCTACTTCAAAAAGGTTTTGCATCTCTAAAGCTTCTATCCTGGCTGTATTAAAGGTTGCCGACTTATCTTGAAGAAAAATATCATTTACTTCTTCTCTAGTCTTGGCTAATTCTTCGATACCTTTTTCCATCAGATCCCCTCTCCTAAATACACCAAAATTATTCTGCATATTTTGTTGCATCTTTTCTTTAAGAACAGCTACTTGATCCCCTTCTGTTGAGGCATTTAATCTATTTAGTCTTTCTAAAGCTTTTTCAATATCATCGTTAGAAGCATCTTTTACTTCAACACCCTGTTTCATGCTCTCTTCTATGTAAAGACCAGCGGCCCTTCCAAAGACAACTAAGTCTAGAAGAGAATTTCCACCCAATCTATTTCCTCCATGAACTGATACGCAAGCTACTTCACCAGCTGCATATAAACCATCAACTATCTTGTCTTCCCCGCGCTCTACCGAAATAACTTGTCCATTGATATTCGTAGGTATTCCTCCCATCATATAATGGCACGTAGGTACAACTGGTATTGGCTGAACAGCAGGATCAACTCCTGCAAAGGTCTTAGAAAGTTCAGTAATTCCAGGCAATCTTTTATGAACTACTTCAGGTCCTAGATGATCTAATCTTAGGAAAATATGATCAGCATTTGGTCCGCACCCTCGTCCTTCTAAAATTTCCAAAGCCATAGATCTTGCTACTACATCTCTACTGGCCAAATCTTTTGCATTAGGAGCATACCTTTCCATAAATCTTTCGCCATCCTTATTTAAAAGATATCCGCCTTCTCCTCTGCACCCCTCAGTGACTAAAGTTCCTGCCCCATGGATTCCAGTTGGGTGAAACTGCCACATTTCTATATCTTGAACCGGCATACCAGCTCTTAAAGCCATTCCAATTCCGTCTCCTGAATTTATTAGAGCATTAGTAGTGGATGAATAAATTCTACCTGCCCCTCCTGTTGCCAGAACAGTTGCCTTTGATTTTATGTAATAAATCTCACCTGTTTCGATTTTGAAAGCAATAACTCCTACAACTGCTTTGTCTGCATTTACAACCAAGTCTACTGCGAACCATTCATTTAGAAAGTTAGTACCAGCTTTGAGATTAGCTTGAAAAAGAGTATGCAAAAGACTGTGTCCAGTTCGGTCGGCTGCAGCACATGTTCTAGTAGCTTGACCACCTTTACCATAATCCTTAGATTGGCCGCCAAAAGGTCTTTGATAGATTCGTCCTTCTTCAGTTCTTGAGAAAGGTAAACCCATATGCTCCAGTTCAAAGACAGCTTTAGGACCTTCACTACACATATATTCGATAGCTTCCTGATCGCCTATGTAGTCTGACCCTTTAACGGTATCAAACATGTGCCATCTCCAATCATCATCAGGGTCATCACTTTGGATTGCACAGGTAATGCCACCTTGAGCTGAGACTGTATGTGATCGAGTGGGAAATACCTTTGATATGACAGCAGTATTTAATCCTGACTCTGCAAGCTGAAGTGAAGCCCGCATACCTGCTCCTCCTCCTCCTACAATAATCCCATCAAATTCCATTACTGGAAGGTCTTTAGCATTTATAACTTCATTAACTAACATAAATTCACCAAATTATTATTATGGCCCAAGTCAATACTAGGGCAATTATGGCAGCAACAACACCTCTAAAAACAACATATAAAATTCTACCGAAGCTCCCAAATATTCTGGGTGTAAGATAATCGCTTGCTACAGCCCAAGTTCCAAACCAAGTATGAACTGCAAAAGCTAAGAAGAATATTGATGTAAAGATTTTATTTATTGTATTGTCAAAAAATGCTGACCATTGATTAAAATTCACTTCATCTGTCAGTAAAACAAATCCGCTCAGATAAAGGGTATAAAGTAAAAGAAGGATAGCGCAAACTCTTACAGTCAAAAATTCTAACGATCCATGTCCTAGTCGTGTAAACATAATTAGAAGATATAAAAAATAAATAATATGGCCATAAGAAAGGTTGCACCGAAAACTATCCAAGATAAGATTCTTCCAGAAGCCAATGTTTCACCTATCCCAAAGGCATCGCTTAAGAGTTTCTTAAAACCTGCGAGCAAATGATAGCTAAACCCTACTAAAAAAAGATAAATCATAATCTTCAAAATAGCAGAGCTTTGAAAAAGACTAGAAAGTAAGGAATAACTTTCCTCTGATTTCAAAGAAATGCTAAGCATCCATACAATTAACGGAAAACTAAAAAAAATAGCTACTCCTGATATTCTGTGCAATATAGAAGAAAGCCCTATGATGGGCAGGCTAATGGTTAGTAAATTGAGATTTACTGGTCGGTTGTCGTTTTCAATCACTTGTCTGTTTAAGAATCTGCTTTCTGAGCGCGTAAAAGCCTGGCTATTATAGTTATTTGGAGTAGCAAATACCAGATTCTTGGTTAAATTAATTGTTCTAATCGCTTTATTAAAATTGCAAGTAATATAAAAAGCGGAAGTATAAAAATAAAAGGTAAGTTCATTGAGATGCTATAAAGAAATCCACTTATCAAGGGCCCAAGAGCAAAACCTATGCCTGGAGCTATCATTGCCAGACCGACTGCCGCTCCTTGATTGTCTTTATCAGCATTTAAAGAAGCTGCAGATGTGTATCCTGGAGAAGCAAGACCCATTCCAAGACCCATAAGAGCCATGCCTAAGTAAAGAAACAAGAAATTCGGTGAGAATATGATGGACAAACAACTTAGTATGAAAAGAGGGAGTGAGAATTTTATTAAGTTTAAAGGGTTGCCTTTATATTTTTGGACAAATGTTAATTGAGAAATAATGGCCATAAATGCCATAGTTCCTAAAAGTAATGCGGTTGTTTTCGCAGTCTCATCAAGGCTTATATCAAATCTATCTTGCACATAGTAGGCTGTAATCGACTGCACTAATGCAAAAGCCGTAAAAATAATTACTCCAATTGAGATAAGTATCTTTAAGTTTTTGTCTAAAACAATCTTTTCTCTTTCAGTATCAATATTTGATGACATGGGCCTGTTTGGTAGAAATAAATATACAAGAAATGTTGCAATTGCCATGACGAAAGACATGACAATAAGTGGCGTAAGAAGGCCAAATTCAGGTATCTGAACATTAAAAATATTAATACCAACTAAAGAACCCACCATTACAGGTCCTAATATAGTTCCAATATTATTTGCCGCTCCAAACTTCCCCATTCCAGATGATCTCTCTTCTTCTGAAGTAACATCGGCAACATATGCCCCAGAAGCAGGCCTCGAAGCAGCACCAATTGCAGAATTAACTATACGAGCCATCAACAAAATCATTAGTAAGGAAAGGCCTGTAAAAGTACCTATCAAGCCTAATGAGGCAGAGTAAAGAAATAGGATATTGGATAATACATAACCTAATAAACCTATTAGGAGAACTGCCTTCCTACCTATTCTGTCACTCAGTTTTCCCCAAAATGGGGTAAATACAATAAACATTGCAGCAGAAATCGAGACCACTGTATTAATTTCTACCTCTGTGAAGTTAAATTCCCTTCCAATAATGGGCATAGTTTGCCAATAGACGGACTGTCCCATACTCACAAATAAAATTATGAGCATAAGTACTGAGAGAATCTTTGAATTATTTTCTTCTAAGACAGGACTATTGGATTCCATTAATTAGAATCCAGCCTAAGAAGGAAAGCATATTCCATAGCTAACTCTTTTAAACTTTCAAATCTGCCGCTGACACCGCTATGGCCTGCTGTCATGTTGACCTTCATCAAAATAGGATTTTTACCTTTATTGTAATCTCTCAACTTAGCGACATATTTAGCTGGTTCGTAATACTGAACTTGAGAGTCCCATAAACCTGCAGTCACCAAAATGCTAGGGTATTCTTGTTCAGAAATATTATCATAGGGTGAATATTGCATGATGTATTCAAATTCTTCTTTAATGTCTGGATT
>ERZ802821.1668-NODE-1668-length-11451-cov-20.9362_pt1 | contig 11451 bp, 7 predicted proteins | sample MGYA00345648_ERZ802821 | MGnify/ENA primary metagenome ERZ802821 (study PRJEB30503, sample SAMEA104212357) | marine metagenome | biome: Westerlies Biome; feature: [SRF] surface water layer (ENVO:00010504) within the epipelagic zone...; material: water... | reverse complement strand
AACAACAAAACGTAGCATAAGGAGTAAAAATGTCATTTAATTTAGACGATGCCAACGTTGGTGGTCAAATAAAAGTTGGTACTGGTATCTTCCCCGCTATTGGTGAGGGAATTGCAAGAGTTAATGGGTCTGCAGGAATAGAGGGACCTGTTGTTATTGGATCACCAACACATTTTCCAATCCCATTTGCAGGAACAAATATTGGACCTCTAGTTAATAGTGATTCTCCTCGTCCATTTGCACCAGGAGGATTGCCACTTGGATTGAGTAATCCTTATAGTGCGATTGTTTCTCCTAACTTGGGTGTTCTTGGCAATCTTGATGTAAACTTTAGGTGTCAAGTAGGGGGTCCACTTTTTGGACTTACTGTCGCAGACTACCGTGGTAATGTTTTAGCAGCAAAAAAAGACTTTGATATTCCACACCCAACTAAAGATGATTGGAGACTGCGACACGTTGCACCAGAGGCACCAACAGCAGACGTATATATTAGAGGGAGAGTAACAAATAAAACTGAAATTATCTTCCCTACATATTGGAAAGGATTGGTTGATTGGACAACAATTACAGTCAATCTAACTCCAATCGGAGCACACCAGAATGTAATTGTAAAGAGAATTGATGAAGAGAAGGTATATCTCCAAGCACATGGAGGTATGCCAATCAATTGCTTCTACCACATTTATGGAGAGAGGCAAGACTGCGAAAGAAACATAGCAGAGTATGAAGGAACATCTCCCGAAGATTATCCAGGAGATAATAGTCAATATTTACAATCAGGAAAAGTTTAAAGAGATTTAATTATGGCAGAACCAGCAAAAGAGTTTATTCCATCCCCTAGAAGTAAGGATTGTACCAAAAAACCAGGTGGTTGGGGGAGACCAATGGCCGATTATGAATATATTTGGTTTGGAAATAAGGGAGAAGATGATTATCCAGAAGAAGCATGTCTACCATACTATCATTTATCTGCACAAATTGATAATTTACAAGTAAATACTGAGATTAATGGTGCTTGTGATATCATCATTACAGGTGAAGTGACTTCACCTAAATTTAATGGTGTTGCAACATCAGCAAAAACTATATCTGGATCATTTGATATTCCTCATGTCAAAGATGAAAAGAAAAGAATCCGTCACGTCATTGCAGAGGGACCTGAAGCAGGCATATATGTCCGTGGAACTCTAAAAGACTCTAATAAAATAGAACTTCCTGAGTATTGGGATGGTCTTATTGACCCAGAAACTATTACTGTGACTCTTACTCAGATTGGATACTCACAAGATCTTATTGTAGATAGTGTTGAGTGGGGAAAAGTTGTGAATGTTAGATCTGGTAGTGGTACAACTATTAATTGTTACTATGAGATTTGGGCAGCACGTCATATCAACCCAATGGATCACAGTGAAAAACTTCATGTTGTATATGAAGGAGATACTCCAGATGATTATCCAGGTAATAATGAGTGTTTCTTTGTTGGTGGATGGGACTATGACCGTCGTGAAACCAAGTGGAGGAGACCAGAGGGCAAAATGGATTCCGTAAACCTTGACAAAGACGCCTAAATGCCCTATAATAGGTAGGTAATCAAACGAACCCCATGCAAGACGACTACCTCACACGATGCGTTGCGGACCCCGTGAAGCGTAAGTTCTACCTGTACTCTGAGCAAGGTGATGAGAGAGTTCTTGACTGCGAAACCGTGGACCAGTTTATGGATGTATTAGAACTGTGTCGTGCTGTGCTTGATGAAGACACACTTGCATATGCAAACCCTCTCTGAGGGAAAATCAACTTTTAATTCCAAAAAGGGGGGTAAAAAAATTCCCCAAAATTTTTGCCCCATTACCTTTTTATGAATTTTTACAAACCATCATTTTACGAAGAAATCTTAATTTGTTACGATTATGAGACCAGAAACCCGACAGTCTATGGAAATGTTATTTTCGGCAAAATGGAATCTTCCAAAAGCAGCAAAAAATGCAGGATTGACTAATAAAGAGATGAAAATCACTTTTAACGAATATTGTGTTTTTCACCCACCAACCTGGAAGTCTGAAGAAGGTTGATTCCTTGCGAGTATGGCGGAATTGGTAGACGCACCAGACTTAAAATCTGTTGGGCATAATGCCCGTGGGAGTTCAAGTCTCCCTACTCGCATTATCCTAAATATGTTAGGGTAAATTTAAGCCCATGAAATACCGCATAGAAACAAAATATGCTTGGTACGATCATGAGGGAGATCATCTAGTATTGTTATATTGTATTCAAAATATTCCATTTACCTTTGATGAACTCCCAGAACTTGCTAGAGCAAATCCAAGCGTTATACAACTAGCAAATTCAGGTCCTAGATGGGATGCAGAGAAGATGTATCGTTCTTCAATGTATTTGATGGCAGAAGAGTGTCACCCTATGTGTTTTGATTTAGAATTGGAAAATCCAGAACTTTTACCTTTAGATTAAAGAATGATTATTAATTTATGGCGTAACGAAAAAATGAATGAATGGCGATGGTCTCTTACTGAAACTGGACTTATGTCTCAACATACTGGAACTCAAAGAGAATTGCGTAATGCAATGAATGACGTTGCAAATACGGTTGAATATATACTTGACAATGAACTAAAAGAAGAGTAATATATAACAGTGTGAAGGAAGTGCGAAAAGGGTGATCCTATATAGGGTTGCCCTTTTTTCGTTTGATAAATAATCCTAACAGAACTTATAGTGTAATAAGATGGGTCTTTCCAGATTAGATAATTTTTTAAAATCTACTCGCGGTACTATTCTTTACGTTGACCCGAATAGTTTAGATGCCACTGATAGTATAGAGAATAAAGGTAATTCATTAACTCGTCCCTTTAAAACGATTCAACGTGCATTGATTGAATCCGCAAGATTTTCTTATCAAAGAGGTCTTGATAATGATAGATTTGGTAATACAACAATTTTACTATATCCAGGTGAGCATACGGTAGATAATAGACCTGGACTCATACCAGACGGGAGTAATAACTATAGATTGCGAAATGGGTCAGTTACAAATGATCTCCCTGCATTTGATTTAACTTCCAACTTTGATCTTGCATCACCAACGAATGAACTGTATAAGCTTAATAGTATACATGGTGGTGTAATTCTTCCAAGAGGAACTTCACTTGTTGGTTTAGATCTTCGTAAGACAAAGATTAGACCAAAATATGTTCCAGATCCAACGAATGATAATATTGAAAGATCTTCAGTATTCAGAGTAACTGGTGGATGTTATTTGTGGCAGTTTAGTTTATTTGATGGAGATCCAAACGGATTTGTATATAAGGACTACACTACAAACAATTTTGTACCCAACTTCTCACACCATAAACTAGCATGTTTTGAATATGCAGATGGTGTTAATGATGTAAGTATTAACGACATTTTCCAGACCTATTCTACAAATAGAACTGATCTGGACATGTTCTATGAGAAGGTAGGTCTTGTATATGGACAATCATCTGGTCGTCCAATTGAACCAGATTATCCTTCTGCAGGTCTTGATATTCAACCAAAGATTGATGAATATCGTATTGTTGGTTCAACTGGAGAATCTGTTGGTATTTCAAGTATCAAAGCAGGTGATGGAACTACTGCAACAAATATAATCACAGTCACGACATCTACTGCAGCTGCAGGACTTGATGTTGATACTCCTTTCCGTATTACAGGAATAACTGCGACTGGTTATAGTGGTCAGTTTGTAGTATCAGAGAAAGTATCTTCAACTGAAGTTAAGTATCAAGTTCAAAATGCACCTACTAATGCATTACCCACAGTAACAGGATCAACTTTAGCACTATCTTCTGATACTGTAACATCTGCATCGCCATATATCTTTAACATCTCTCTGAGATCTGTATTTGGTATGTGTGGTATGGAGGCAGATGGTAATAAAGCTACTGGTTTCCGTAGTATGGTTGTTGCTCAATTTACTGGAATTGGATTGCAGAAGGATGATAATGCGTTCGTCAAATATAATCAAGCAAAACCATCAACTGGAACTTATGATGATAGTAGTAGTGTTGATAATATTAGTAATGATTCTAAAGCAAGATATAAACCAGAATATAGAAACTTCCATGTAAAGGTATCCAATAACTCCTTTATTCAGGCAGTTTCTATCTTTGCGATTGGATTCTCTGAGCACTTTGTAACTGAAAATGGTGGTGATATCTCACTAACCAACTCCAACTCAAACTTTGGTGCAAATGCATTAACATCTGTTGGATTTAGAACTGATACATTTAGTCAAGATAATCAGGGATATATCACTCATATTATTCCACCAAAACAAGTTCCTCTTACAGAAAGTTCTATTGAATTTGGGTCTATTGATGTTACCCAAACCGATAGAGTTGCTGGAGTAGGATCAACTGGAAATCTTTACCTATATGATCAAACAAATATTGATGCCCCACCAGAAAATGTCCTTGAGGGATTTAGAGTTGGTGCAAGAGATAATGATCAATTAAGACTTCTCCTTACTCAAGCAGGTATTGTTACAGAATACACTGCACGCATTGTCATGCCGGATGGTACGGATAATCCAACATACAGTGCAGAAAAATCATTTGATGTAAAAAGAAGTGCTGTAGGTGTTAATAGTATTGGTACTTATAGTGACGGCACTGGTGCAGATCAAATTACATTTACCGCACCACATAACTTTGTTAACGGAGAAACTGTTCGTATTCTGAGTGATACTGGACAATTACCTGATGGATTGAGTCCAAATGTAGTAGCATTTGCAATTACAACTGGATCTAGTGTTACAAAAAATACAAATATTAAACTTGCAAAAACTCTCAACGAAGCAATTAATGGAACTCCCTTAAAAATTAATGAAAAAGGTGGATCACTTAAAGTTGTAAGTAGAGTAACTGATAAAAATGCTGGTGATATTGGACATCCAATTCAATATGATACTACAAATTCTCAGTGGTATATTAAGGTTGCAACTGCATCGACAGAAAATACGATTTATCCAACAATTGTAAGTCTTGGAACGACTTCTCTTGGATCTGCAACTCCAAGAGCATTTGTTAAGAGACAATCAGATACTAGATCTGGTCTTGATAAGACATATAGAATGAGATATGTTATTCCTAAGGATTCTGCTAGTGTTGCGAGACCTCCAATAGAAGGATTCATTATTCAAGAATCTAGTACTTCTATTGCTGATAGTAATGCTGAAATCCAAACATATTTTGGAACCGGAAGTATTTCTAATTCGAATGAACAAAGGAACTTTAGATTTGTTTCTGGAGCAAGTTGGAGTGGATCTAGCGCAACAATTGATACTGAACTTCCTCATAATTTAAAAATAGGATCTTCGGTTGAACTTGTTAATATAATCAGTACCAATAATACAACTGGTGCTGGTTCTAGTGGATTCAACAGACAATTTAGTGTTACTGGAATCTCAAGTGCTAAGAACTTTACTGTTGGATTAACAACTGATCCTGGAACATTCACTAGCGATATTAATACAAGAACAACCAGTCTTCCACACTTTAAGCGTAGTAGATATTCTGATACTTATTATGTTTACAGATTATCTGAAGCTCAAAAGTATATTAGTGGTGAACAAGATGGTATTTACTATGCAAGTGTCCTTAATGCATCTAACAGTCCTACTATTACACCATTTACTGGAGAGAAATTCTCTCAACCAGTTAAGGAACTCTTCCCACAAACAAGTAGAGATAATCCAATTTCTGATCCAGAACCAGCATCTTGTTTTGCTGCATCAAACTTAATTGGTCTTGTTAATACTAATGATCCTAGAAATAGTATCACAAAAGAAACTCTTGATAAGATTAATTTTGATAAGGCAATCGGTGTTGGAATTACTGATGTATTCTCCGTAACTGGTACTGCTCACACTATTCATACCTCATATGATCATGGACTGAATAGAGTTACTGGACTTTCTATTGTTGATGGTGGTGCTGGATATGGATCTGGAACTGCAGGAGACATTTATGATGCTAAACTGATATCTATTGGTTCTTCAGTAACTGGTAAGCACGCAACTGCAAAACTGACTGTTAATGGAAGTGGTACAATCACTGCTGTTAAAGTTATGGATGGTGGTAGTGCATATGGTATTGGTAATACAATGAGTGTTGTTGGTGTTGGAACCACAACTGGATTTACTTCAGCAGTAGTTGAAGTCAGTAACATCTATAACAATATTGGAGATTCTGTAAGAGTTGTTGGAGTTAAATCTGATTCTTACTCTACATACAATCAATTGTATAGAGTTACTGATGTTGTAATAGGATCTGCAACAACGATGACTGTATCTGCAGCATCTTCAATATCAAGTTCTGCAATTCCTTCTACAACAAGTATTGGAGTAGGTGTAACATTAACTTCAGATGCTTATGTATATTTGACTGGTGAGAGTATCAATGTTAATACTTTCACTTATACTGCTGCTGGAATAGCTACTATCACTACAATTAATAAGCATGGATTTGATGTTGATAGGAAAGTAAGAATTACTGGCGCAGGACAAACTCAATATAATGGATCATTTGTTGTCTCTAAAGTCAATTCACTTACATCATTTGAAGCAAATCTTGGAGTAAGCACAGTTGCACCAACCGCAACTGGAACTATTTTCGCACTTCCAGAAGGATTTGCCTCAAATAATGGTAATGTTACTGTAGAAGATGAAAATCTTGATGGTAGAATGATTCCAACTTATGCTGGAATTACTACAACTATATCGTCTTCAATCGCAAATGCATCAACAGACCAGATTTCAATTCAAGGAGTTGGAACTCTTGATATAAACATTGGTGATTACTTGATGGTTGATGGTGAGATGATGAGAGTCAAGACTACCACAACTGGATCAAACCCAGTATATGTTTTCCGTGGTATTCTTGGATCAAAAGCAACTCCACATACGATCAATTCTGTTATTAGAAGAATTAGAGTTGAACCAATTGAACTCAGAAGACACTCTATTATTCGTGCTTCTGGACATACGTTTGAATATGTTGGATTTGGTCCTGGTAACTACTCAACTGCATTCCCAGATAAGCAAGATAGAGCAATTTCTGTTGATGAAGAACTCTTAGCACAATCAAATAAGAGAGAAGGTGGAATTAACTTCTACACAGGAATGAATGATAAGGGTATTTCATACTCTGGTAACAAACGACTTAGCACAATTACTGGTAGAGAGGAGATCTTTGATACTCCAGTTCAAACTGTAGAAGGTGAGGACATTGCAGAACTTCCAGGTTTGAATGTTATTGAACCTGTTGAGGGTGTATTTGCAAGATCAATTAAAGTTGAAGGTGGTCCTGATAATAAGGTTATCTCTAAGTTTAATGGACCACTTGTTATCAATAACAAACTGACTGTTAACTCTTCTAGAGGTCTTGAGTCAAATAATTTATTCTTGCAAGGTGATGCAACTGTATCAAGAAACTATACCGTTGGAATATCAGTTCCTGTATTAGCAGGAAACCCAGGTAATGTTGTTTGGAAAGCAAACCCAAGTCAGGGTGGAACTTGGGGTTATGTTTATACAACTGATAATGCATGGCGTTCCATGGGTCCAATCAGTTTGGAAAGGGATGCATCAATCTTTACTTTTGATAAGGTTGGTATTGCAACTACAGGTCCTGGAGAATCTACATTCCAAGTTGGATCTGGAACAAGTCTTGTTGATATTGATGGTACTGGTGGTGTTGGTATTGGATCAACATCAAATGGATTCAAACTTCGTGTTATTGGTGAATCTAAATTTAGTGGATCTGTTGTTGCAACAGCATTTACGGGTGATGGTTCTGGATTAACAGGATTACTAAATGATTCTCTGTTTAGTGGAGTTAGTGCTGGACTTGGAACTGGTATTTTCCCAGTTGATGTTTTAAATGTTGGTATTGGAACAACCAGACCACTAACTAATGTTGATCTAACTGTTGGTGCTGTCGGTTCATCTGGAACCACGATGCATGTCTTCTCTGAAGCAAAGTTTGCTGGAATCCTTACTGCAAATAATCTGACGGTTGCTGGATTCAGTACAGTTGTTGGTAATTATGATATTCAAAATTCTTCAGGTAAGATTACCTCTGGAATAATAACTTCAACCACACTGAATGTGGGTGTGGGTGGAACAGTCATTGCAACTCAGGTCGGATTTAGTTCTGTAGGTATTAATTCAACTGCACCAACAGCAACCCTTGATATTGGCGGACACACAAAACTGAAGACGTATTCAGAGAATGTTGCTTATTTAACGGCAGTTAGTAATCAAGTCACTGTTGATCTTTCATCTGCACAATCATTTATATGTACTGCAACTGCTGCGATTAATTCCTTCGTACTTACCAATCCACCAAAAGGATCTACTTCATTCACATTAAGAATCGATCAAAATTCTACTGGAGGACACTCTGTTGGAATAGATACATTTAAGAATAATGGTGGAATTGCAGTTCCAATATATTGGCCTGGAGGACTTGTTCCTGAAGTCACTACAACTGCAAGTAAAACTGACATCTATTCGTTTAAAACCTTTGATGGTAATAACATCACTTCTTCGGGATTTTATGGTGTAGTTGGCGGTCAAAACTTTAGTTAAAATACATGGAAAATATCTATTACAGAGGTCTTAATACAGATCTAGAATTAAATGGACCCATACTTTCTTTTTTAGAAAATCCTGTGGGAGTGGGTAGTACAGTTACTGGATCTGTTACATTATCGGGAATAGCAACAGTTTCTTGGGCATCAACATCACCATCACCTATTGGTAATATTAAATATCAATGGTATGAAGTTAATGTTGGCGTATTAAGTGATGGAACTAATATCACTGGATCAGCAACGACAACTTTAACGATTTCTAACTTAATAAGTCCAGATGATTCTGGTAGAGAATTTTATGTAGAGGCAGATTACGTTCCAACTGATGAGTATGATAGTGCATTAAAAGGAACGGGAAATGCAACTAATGAACCATTTAATTCTGGAATTGCGACAATTACTGTAGACCCTCTAATTGAAATTATTGCAGAACCAAGCACAACAGAAAGTGTAATAAATCAAAGTTCTACATTTTCAATTAATGCTGGATTGACTGACTCTTCATATGGAGATGTTAATTATCAGTGGACCTTGAATGGAAATGAAGTTTCTGATGGGACAGTAACAGATATAATTGGAACAACAGCATTCCAGGAGGGAAATCAATCATTTAATTATGATTCAGATGCAACACTTAACGTTATTGATGCAAGAGATATAACAATAACTATTGCTGGTGGAGCTGGTGGCGGTGGTGCTAGTGGAAATGCCGGACACTTTGGAAGAGCAGGAAGACTTCCATATGCACCAGGACAAACTGATGTTAGTAGAACCTTAAAATTTGAAGTTGGAAGGAGAGGAAATGGTGGATCTGGTGTAAATGGTGGTAGTGGTGGTACTAGTAGTTATGCATCTGGTGGATCTGGTGGACCTGGTGGTGGTGGAGGCGGTGGAGGCGGTGGAGGTGCCACTGCCGTATATGATGAGACTTTAGGAAGATATACTATCGTTAGTGCTGGTGGTGGTGGAGGTGGTGGAAGTAACACTGGTGGGCCACCAAACGCTAGAGGTGGTGGATTAGGATTTGGTAGATCAAGAGATGTGATGTCAAATAGCACTTCATCACCTGATCCTGGAAATACTGGAGTTAATAGAGGTGGAGGAGGTGGAGGTGGAGCACAACCCTCTAATTATCCTGCTTCTGGTGCTGGTGGTAATGCTTCTGACGGTAATGGTGGAGCAAGTGGATTTGATACTAGAACTGCAGACTTTGCATATGATGGTTGGGGTGTAAGTGGTAATGGATATGTAAACATATCTTATGTTGGAAAAGTTGCAGTTGATACTACTATTACTAGAAATACAATTGTTTCTGGTTCTAATAGTTCAGTATTAACATTATCAACAAATCAAGTTGGTATACAAACTGTTTCGTGTATTGTATCAAGTCCAGTTGCAACTAATACTCCAGGAATTAGCACCACTGCTAGTCTAGTTGTAAGAGAAAATGCAGAAGAATATCTTCTTAATATTGAGGGGATAAATGGGACCGACACGGCAAATTTAAGTGTTATTGATTTATTTAATGGAGAGTATGAGTTTACAACATTTACTGGAGATCCTACATTAGGATCATTTAATAGTCTGTATAGTTTTTATTGTCCGGACAGAGATATTGATATAGAAATGGATTTGTATGGGGGAAAAGGTTCTGATTCAGGTTCAAATACTGGCGGTGAAGGTGGATTTTCTAGAATTAGATTAACATTAGAACAAAATGTTGAATATGCAATTGCTGGATTAATTGGTTCAATAAATGCTCCATTTTTCTATAGAAAAGCATCTTTGATTGCTTGTGTTGGTGGAGGTGGAAAGGCAGGACCAAATGGTAATGGTGGAACTGGTGGTGGAATATCAATTTCCGGACAAAGAGGTTTTGGAATTGGTGGTGGTACTGGAGGTGCTTCTACATCTCTTTCGACAAATGGTGTTTTTGGATCACTAACATCATTAACAGCAGAAAGTCCTGATACAAAAGCTGCAATTCCGAATGGTGGTAGAACATTGTCATGTACAAAGGGAGTATATTGGAAAAATCAAGGAATTTCTGCTTGTGGTGATGTTGGAACCACACAATTTAGAATATCTGATGGAACTGTTGTAACCAATACTGCCAATATTGAAAGGGGATATAAGGATGGATATAATATAATACAAACTGCGGGTGGCAGTTCGCAATTTCCTGGATCTGGTGGCGCAGGTGCTGCTGGTGGTGGCGGTGGTACTAACAATAGTGGTGGTGGTGGTGCATCTGGATATAGTGATGGTTCTGCGACTCTTGTCGATACCCAATCAGGTGGTAGCAGTGGTAATGCAAGAGTAATCATTAGAATTGCTGACCCAAGACTCTATGTGCCGATTGGATCTTTAAGTCATACATTTAATAATGCTTCAAACACCAATACAAATTTCCAATTTACGGGAGCAATTATTAATGCAGTGTCTGCAAGTCCAGGTGCTCCGGACCAATCAGTTGATAGATCGACAAATCAAAAACATTATGTCATTACTATGAATTCTCCTTACAGTGATATTGTTGTTAGTGATGTTTCAATTCAAACTGCTGGTGGAGGAATTGGCAACTGTAGCCTTGTAAAACAGGAGAGAGTTCCTGGTAGCACTACTCAATGGAGACTTTGGTTCCAGAAAAGTAATGGTTTTACAACTTACGTAAGAGGATTCACCGTAACGGGAATTGCTTAAGTTGTATAAATAATAAAAACTAAACGGGGGAGAGTGAACCCGAAATGGCAGTCAATAAGAATTTTGTTGTCAAGAATGGACTAGAAGTAGCAA
>ERZ802821.1662-NODE-1662-length-11482-cov-12.458_pt1 | contig 11482 bp, 10 predicted proteins | sample MGYA00345648_ERZ802821 | MGnify/ENA primary metagenome ERZ802821 (study PRJEB30503, sample SAMEA104212357) | marine metagenome | biome: Westerlies Biome; feature: [SRF] surface water layer (ENVO:00010504) within the epipelagic zone...; material: water... | reverse complement strand
TTTCTTTGTTATTTATGTTGATACTAACAAATTGTTCTATACCTGTAGCAACAGGAGTGGCTACAAAAGCGGTAACAGTTTCAAATTCAGACCGAAGCATTGGAGAGTATGTCGATGATGTACTGATAAAAGCTATTCTAAAAAACTCTTATTTTGATCAAAGTGAAAAAATATTTTTTAATGTTGATGTAGAGGTTTCTCAAGGAAGAGTATTATTAACCGGGACCGTTGATAATATAGATCTAAGAATAGAGGCTACTCGAATTGCATGGGGAGTGAAGGGAGTTCAAACTGTAATTAACGAAATTCAAATAAGTGAAAGCGATAACATATTAAATTTTGCAGATGATTTAGTTATTAGTACAAAAGTTTACGCAAAATTAATGCTTGATGAAGAAGTGAACTCTCTAAATTATAATATCGAAACTGTTAATAAAGTTGTTTACATAATTGGAATCTCAAGCTCAAGTGATGAAAAGAAAAAAGCTATAGATCTTACTAAAGAGGTATTTGGAGTTGAGGAAGTAGTTGAATATATAACCATAAAATCTGAATAGGAGTTAGATTTATGAAATTTGGCTTTCAAATAGATCCTGTGCATACACTCAATCATGATACTGACAGTACTTTGCCAATGATATTGGAGTCACAAAAAAGAAAAAATAGAAATTTTATTTTCTCTCCAAGTTCTCTCACATTCAAAAAAAATACTGTATATGCCTTAGTAAAAGAAATTAAATTCAAGAATAACAAATTAAATAGTTTTAGTATAAGTAGCGAAAAAATATTAAATTTAAATTCGTTAAATTGTATTTTTATACGTCAAGACCCGCCTTATAATATGGAATACATATCATCAATGCATTTACTGGAGCAATTGAATCCAAAAACAAAAGTAATTAATAGTCCAGCAGGCATACGAAATGCTCCAGAAAAAATACTAATGTTGAAATTTAAAGATATCATTCCTCCAACGTTAATAACTAGATCTAGAAAAGAAATAGATCTTTTTATGAGCAGCTGTAAGAGATCTGTTATCAAGCCTCTTTACGGCAATGGAGGACAGGGCATTTTTTTATTAGATAAGAAGGATAAAAATTATAATCAAATCATCGAGAAGTTTATAGATGAAGATAGTGTTCCTTTCATAGTACAAAAGTTTCTGCCAGAAATAATAAAGGGTGATAAAAGAATAATACTTATTAACGGTGAGCCTGTTGCAGCATTAAAAAGAATTCCTAAAACAAATGAGTTCAGATCAAACATTCACGTTGGGGGAAATACTAAGGCAGTAAAACTCTCAAAAAATGACAGAAAAATATGCAGTATTATCAAAGAAACTTTAATAAACGAAAAGCTGTTCTTCGCTGGCATTGATGTAATAGGAAATTATCTTACAGAAATAAATGTTACTTCACCAACTTGTATTCAAGAAATTAAAAAACTTCATAAGATTGATGTCGCAAAAATAATCTTTGATAAATTAGATGAATAGTTATTATTTGAATATTGTATGAGTATCAGGGCAAGAATATTAAATTATGCATTAAAAAAATATGTAAAGAAAGTTCAACCTCCAGTTGAAGATCGCTCTTATCTAGAAGCAAGAAAAATGATGAATCAAAAGGGCTATGAGGATACAAGTAGTTCAATTGTAAATACTAGTTTGCAAAAATTTATATTTAATAAAAAAATTTCAAAAATTCAAACAAATGAGATTTATTTAGAAAATATTAGAACACTTTCTTTTGATCATGAAGAATTGAGTAAAGACAAGTGTATACTTTACTTCCACGGAGGTGGATATATTGCTGGCTCTCCTGAAACCCATCAAAATCTTTTATCAAGTATAGCTGAAAAATCTAATTTGAAAGTTTATGCAATTGATTATTCTCTTGCTCCTGAGAAACCTTTTCCAGCTGCACTGAATGATGCTGTTGAAAGTTATAAAAGTTTATTAAGAATGGGCTATAAGAGTAAAAATATATTCATAGGAGGTGACTCTGCGGGGGGCAATTTATCAATTGTAACTATATTAAAACTTCAAGAAATTAATGAACCCTTGCCATCAAAAGTTTTTCTGCTTTCCCCGTGGGCTGACTTAACGGGAGAAGGTAGTAGTATTAGAGAGAATTCATTGTCGGATCCTTATTTGTCTTACGATGATTGGCTTAATACTGCTAAATCAATGAAAAAAACTGTTGAAGAGTGGTATGCTCCAAACCAGGACTGTAGGAATCCAATGATATCACCTATATTTGCAAATTTTAAAAATTTTCCTCAAACACTTATCCAGGTAAGTAATATTGAAATATTATTCAGTGACTCAATCACAATCTCAAACAATCTTAAGAATAACAATAATGGAGTGAAGTTGAGTATTTATAAAAATTTACCTCATGTTTGGCAAATCTTTGGATTTTTACCAGAGTCAAAAAAAGCAATTAATGAAATTTCAAATTTCTTAAAAGACTAATTCTTAAAAGCTGCAAGTGCAGCGAGATTAACAATATCAGAAACATTCGCACCTAAAGGAGCTATTTGAATACTCTCTTTAAACCCCACAAGATAGGGACCAACCAGATTTCCTCCACCTAATTCTTGTAACATTTTAGTAGAAATACTAGCGCTGTGAATTGCTGGCATAATCAAAAGATTAGCAGGACCAGAAAGTTTACAAAATGGATACAAGTTCATCAAATTTTCATTCAAAGCAGTATTTGCTCCCATTTCACCGTCATATTCAAAATCAAGTTTTCTTTCATCAAGTATTTTGATGGCATCCCTCATATAAACTGAGCGCTCAGTATACGGTGTACCAAAATTTGAATAAGAAACTAAAGCCGCTCTCGGTTCAATTCCAAATATTTCTTTTACAACTTCCGCACTTTCCTGCGTTATATTTGCAAGCTGTGCAGCGTTGGGCATATCATGAACATTTGAATCTGCAACAAATATTGTTCTTCCGTTGCACAACATAACAGTCATTCCCAAAATTGTTTTATTAGGAATAGGATCTAATACATATTCTATGCTTTCTAGAGAAGCAGCAAAACTTCTTGTTAGACCACAAACCATCGCATCAGCTTCATTAAGTGATACCATACAGGCAGCAAATACATTTCTTTCTTTGGTAAGAAGATTAAGGCAATCTTTTCTTAAAAAACCCTTTCTTTGAAGCCTGTTATAAATATGTTCAGCGTACCTATCGTGCTCTGCTTTATTTCTAGTACTATGAATTTCTATCTTATCAAAGAAATCAAGTCCCATTTCTTTCATTTTATTTTTAATTATTTCATCTCTACCAATTAGTATTGGTGTTCCCATTCCATTATTAAGGAATATTACAGCCGCTCGAATCATGTCCTCTTCCTCGCCTTCAGTGAAGATAACGCGTTTTGGGTTTTCTTTTACTTCTTGAAATATTTTTTGTAACAATCCAGCTGAGGGATTAAGTCTCGCTGATAACTCATTAGAATACCTGTCCATATCCACAATTGCTTTGCGCGCAACTCCAGTATCCATAGCAGCTTTGGCAACTGCAGGTGGAACTTTGCTAATAAGTCGAGGATCAAACGGAGAAGGTATAATATAATCAGGACCATACTGTGGGCGCTTCCCAGGATAAGCGTTTGCAACTTCGTCAGGTACATCCTCTTTTGCTAAGTCAGCTATTGCTTTTGCAGCAGCTATCTTCATTTCTAAATTAATTGTTGTAGCTCTAACATCTAACGCCCCTCTAAATATGTATGGAAATCCTAAAACATTATTTACCTGATTAGGATAGTCGGATCTTCCTGTTGCAATTATTGCATCAGATCTACATTCTTTTACATCTTCGGGAGTAATTTCAGGTTCAGGGTTTGCCATAGCAAAAATAATCGGGTTATCAGCCATTGATAAGGCCATTTTTTGACTGATTATATTCCCAACTGATAAACCAAAAAAAATATCTGCACCAACCAGCGCATCCTCTAATGTCCTACAATCAGTTTTTATTGCATGAGCAGATTTCCACTGGTTCATGTTTTCTTTTCTTTCAGAGTGAATAACGCCCTTTGTATCGCAAAGTATTGCATTATTGTTAGGCATTCCCATTGCTTTGAGAAGCTCTAAACATGCTATGCCAGCTGCACCTGCACCGTTAACAACAATTTTTGCATCACTTATTTTTTTCCCACTAAGATCCAATGCATTTAGAAGGGCAGCTGTAGATATTATAGCAGTTCCATGCTGGTCATCATGAAATATTGGGATATCCATTAGCTCTCTTAATGTGTCTTCAATAATGAAACACTCAGGTGCTTTGATATCTTCTAAATTTATTCCTCCAAAAGATGGGCCTAAATATTTAACAGAATTAATAAACTCGTCAGCATTTTCCGTATCAATTTCAAGATCAATTGAGTCAATGTCAGAAAACCTTTTAAACAAAACAGATTTACCTTCCATCACTGGTTTTGAGGCATGTGCGCCTAAATTACCAAGACCAAGTATAGCGGTTCCATTTGATACTACGGCAACTATATTGCCCTTACTCGTATAGTCATAGACTGCACTGGTGTCCTCTGCAATCGCATTAACTGGTGCCGCAACTCCAGGTGAATAAGCTAGAGACAAGTCCCTTTGTGTCTCAAGTGGTTTGGTTGCTTTAATTTCAATCTTTCCTGGCTTTCCCTGAGCATGAAAAACTAAAGCTTCCTTCTCACTAAAATGCTCTGCTCTATCCTTTTTCTTCATAAATCCCTTTTTGGCCATTTATATAGGTTTTTATCTGCGTTTCAAATTCAAAAACTATAAAATGGGAATGTATACTTAATTTTGACGATATTTAGATGAAAATAGATTAATAAACAACAATTATATGAATGTAATAAGATCATCATTTATCTATTCTTTTTTTACATCTGTAAGTCGAGTATTTGGATTCTTAAGAGATATCTTGATTGCAAATTTTTTGGGTACAGGAATATTTGCAGATATTTTTTTTGTAGCCTTTCGTTTTCCAAATACATTTCGCAGAATATTTTCAGAAGGGGCAGTAAATTCTGCATTCGTACCAGTTTACTCAAAGTTGATAAGTGAAAAGTTTTTGGAAGATGCAAAAAAATTTGCTGGAAATATCATTGTTATTTTTACAACCATAACAGTCATTATTGTCATTATTATTGAGATATTCATGCCGACTTTTATTTTATTCTTGGCACCAGGTTTTGCCTTGAACGATGAAAAGCTGGACGAACTAATTAATACATCAAGAATTATATTTCCTTTTCTTGTCATAATTAGTATTGGATCAATTTATTCATCTATTCTCAATGCAAATAATAAATTTGCCTTGTCAGCTTCGCTTCCAATAATTTTAAATCTCTTCATGATATTGGGAATACTATATGCTTATGTAACGAGTAATAATTTTTTACTTTTTTTATCGTGGTCTGTAATCATTGGAGGTATAATTCAAATAATTTTTTTAATAGCTTCACTTAAAAATAATAAAATAGAGATAACTTATTTTTCTCCACTAATTACAACAAACACAAAACGTTTCCTTAGTTTATTTTCTACAAGTTTTTTTTCCTCAGGCCTACTTCAGATAAATATTTTTATAGGAACTATAATTGCTTCATATGAAACTGGTGCAATTTCGTATTTATATTATGCAGATAGAATATATCAATTACCTCTAGCATTGATTGGAATTGCACTTGGAATTGCGTTGCTGCCATCAATTTCAAAAAAAATTCAGAAGAATTCAAAAACTGAGGTTTATAATACAATCGAGGAGACTACTAAATTTGCCGTATTATTATCACTTCCTGCAGCTGTTGGTATTTTTATTCTGCCAGAACTGATAGTTCGCATACTGTTTGAGCGAGGTGAATTTAATATTGAATCGACAGCGCTTACAGCTCAGGCACTAAAATTTTACAGTATAGGCTTGGTTGCATTTATATTAATGAAAATTTTTACACCAATTTTTTTCGCATATGAAAATGTTAAGCCAACACTTTATGTAACTTTTTTTAATTTAGTTTTGAATACAGTATTGAGTATAATACTCTTTATTTATATAGGTTTTGTAGGAATTGCGATTGCAACAAGTATTTCAGCGTGGATAAGCGTGTTTGTTCTTTATTATTACCTTCAAAAAAACTGTTATTTTATTTTCAGTTCAAAAATAATAAAACCAACAATCTTAGTCTTGTTAGCTTCTTTTATTATAGGAATATATATTTATTTCCTTAAAGATTATTTTGATGAAATATTTATTAGCTTTTATCTTGGAGAGACTTTTTTCCTTTTATTTTTAGTCCTTTCTTCAATACTACTTTACTTATTTATAATATCTTTTTACAAGCCTTTTTCGTATACTGAAATTAAAAAAGTTTTTAACAAATGAAAAATATAAACAAAATAGTACTCTCCGGAGTTCAACCAACTGGAGGCTTACATATCGGTAATTATTTAGGCGCAATAAAAAACTTTGTATCAATGCAGACTGAATATGATTGTTTTTTTTGTGTAGTTGATCTTCATGCAATTACAGTAAAACAAGATCCAAAGCTTCTTAAAAATAACACTTACGAGGTAGTAGCAACTTATTTAGCTTCAGGAATTGATCCTGTCAAAAGTGTAATTTTTAATCAGAGTAATGTTTCGTCTCATTCAGAACTGGCTTGGATATTTAATTGCATCACAAGAATGGGCTGGCTCAACAGAATGACACAATTTAAAGATAAGGCAGGTAAAGATAAAGAGAATGCTAGCTCAGGACTTTTTATTTACCCCAATTTAATGGCTGCCGATATATTACTTTACAAAGCAACACATGTTCCAGTTGGTGATGATCAAAAGCAGCACTTAGAATTAACAAGAGATATAGCCCAAAAATTTAATCGTGATTATGAATGTGATGGTTTTTTTCCAATTCCTGAACCAATAATAGATAAAAATATCTCTAGAATAATGTCTCTCAAAAATGGAGAATTAAAAATGAGTAAGTCTGATTCATCAGATTATTCAAGAATCAGTTTAACTGATAGTGCTGATCAGATAGAAAAAAAAATAAAAAAGGCTAAGACTGCTGATACATTTATGCCAGACAATAATGAGGATGTATCAAAATTACTTGAAGTTAATAACTTATTAAATATATTTTCAGGTTTTTCAGAAATAAATAAATCTGAACTAATTGAAAAATATAAAGGACAGAACTTTTCAAATTTTAAAAATAATCTTGCTGAAGTAATAATTGAGCACATTAAACCTATATCAAAAGAAATAGATAAATTAATGAGTGATAAAGCTTATTTGAATCAAATAATTTCAAGTGGAGCTGAAAAAGCTTCAGAGAAAGCGAATGTTACAATTAAAGAAGTATATGATATAGTTGGATTTGTTAGAAATGAGACATAGATCAAAATTTTTAGTTATAGTAGATGACTCCATTGAGTTAAGTGTTGCTATCAGATTTGCTGCACAAAGAGCTAAAAATACAAAGGGAGGTATTATCCTATTAAATATCATCGAACAATTTGATCCCCAACAATGGCAATCTGTTGAAGAGATTATTCGCCAAGAGGCAACTGATAAAGCTCAAGAAAAATTACAAAAGTGGTCTAAAGTTATTCATGATCTCGTAGACATAGTTCCTGAAGTTATAATTAAAGAAGGCATTCCAAGCGAAAAAATTATTGAAACACTTGAATCTGATGATGCAATAAGGTTTCTAGTTTTAGCTGCAGCTGACGCTGATCAACCAGGTCCACTGGTTACATTATTAGCTGGACAAAAATCAGGTAAACTTCCAGTTCCAATTGTTGTAATACCACAAGGTTTAGAAGATGATGTTATTGATGATTTGGCATCAAGAGCTAATTAAAAAATATCGTTAAATTCAGACACTTACAAAATTATCACATGAATTCTTTAAAAAAAATAGAATCTAATTATATAAATTGAATAATTATTATGTTTATACAAACTGAATCAACACCTAACCCAAACTCATTGAAGTTTATTTTAGATGATCATGAAATATGTTCTGAGCCAGTTGAATATAATGCCGGGGAAGAAAATATAAATTCAAAGCTTGCAGAAAAGTTACTTAAAATTGATGGTATTGATAAAATTTTATTTAATAAAAATTTTATTTCGATTAACAAAAGCAAATTTACATGGGATCAATTAAAAGCAACAATCTTACACGAGATATCTGACTTCATTGGTTCAGGCATTCCGATATTAGATACAGAGAATGAAGTTGATGAAATTAACACAGTTGAATTTGACGATGCAGATATAGAAGTTGTTAAGAATATTCATAATATTTTAGTATCAAAAATTAGACCTGCTGTTATGCAAGATGGTGGTGATATAAAATTTAAGAAATATGACGAGGGTATTGTTTCATTGGCCCTTCAAGGAAGTTGTGCTGGCTGTCCTAGCGCAACATTGACTCTTAAAAATGGAGTTGAAAATATGCTTAAACATCATATTCCCGAAGTTAAAAAAGTTGAACAAATCATATAGATGATATGAATTTTCTAAATTTATTTGTTACTAAAGATAACTCTTTAATTCTTTTGTTTAGGATTTATTACTCAATAGCATTATTATTTGTTCTCACAATTTTAACTTCTTTAATATTCAGTCAAAATGTTTACGACAAACAAATTAAAATATTATATCCAAATAATAATTCTAAAAATGAAAACTTTGATCATACTTTAGATAAACTTTATGCCGCCAAGCTTACTGAAGAAATTTATATAAGCAAAAACGTTAATTTAGACTCAATACTAGAAACAAACTTAGTACCAAATATCATTATATCTAAACTACCATTCAATATAACAACACTTAAATCATCTGAAAAAAGAAAAACTCTTTTTATAAAAATAGCTCTGCCCATAATCATTAAAGAAAATGAAAAACTGGTACTCATGAATAATAAAATTAGAAATCTAGCAAATAGAATTGACTTTATTTCTCGCGGTGATGCTAAGTGGTTATCAAGTAAAATGAAAGAATACAAATTGAAAGAATACTCTATTGAAAAATTATTACAAAAAGTTGACAAAATTCCAGTTTCGCTCGCTCTTGCTCAAGCGGCAATAGAGAGTGGATGGGGAACTTCTCGTTTTGCTATCGAGGGGAATGCTTTATTTGGACAATATATATGGGACCAAAATAAGGATGGGATTGTTCCTGAAAATAGAGATCTAGGTGAAAATTATAAAATTAAATCATTTAATACCCTGAGTGACTCTGTTTCGTCATACATGAAGAATTTAAACACTAATCATCATTATGCTGAGTTTAGAATAAACAGATATATTATGAGAAACAACAATCTTCCCTTAAATGGGGTTACACTATCTAATTATTTATATAATTATTCAATTGAAGATGACTATTCAGAAAAAATAAAGAATATAATTAAAACAAACAAATTTGAAGACTTTGAGCATCTAAAAATGGAAAAGCAAAATAAAATTAAATTAACTGAAATTATTTAACCAAGAACTGATATCCAAACCAGTGCCATTTGTCATCAATTTTTGACGTACAATTAAGTTTGCCTCTTCCAGATAAAAAATCTTCTTCTAATTTTATTTGAAATTTCAAGGGACTTATTTTTATTATTTCTTGTGAATTCCAATTTCCACCAGGATTAGAGTAACAATTTAACTCATTATTGTTTAGATCATCAACTAGTGTGAGTTCAATTAATGGACGCTTATTATTTTTTAAGAACATATCTTCAGGACTAAATTGATCTATCTGTAAGGGAAAAGAATTTACAGCAAACCCAAAACGATCTGATGTGCCAAAATTTTCGTTAAGAGAAAATCTAGGTAAATAGTAATGATTTTCATAACTTGAAATCACGCCTGAATGCTGACCAAACGCATGGCTAATATTGAGTTCTTTAAGAAGCTCTATAATAGCTAAGCTTGTTTCACCGTAAGGATATGCGAAAAGCTTAGGCACAAAACCAATATTCTTTATAAAGCTTCTATGTGAATTTAGCATGTCTTCCTTCACAAACTTCTTACTGTTTAAAGGCATATGAAGGTGAGTAGAAGTATGCTGACCAATAGAGCCCCCTTCGTCAATAAATTGCTTTATTTGAGACCAACTCATATACCCAGCGGTATTACTATCTATAATATCTGTAGAAACAAATAGAGTGACAGGTATTTTGTATTTTTTAAATATTGGCCAAGCATATTCAAAAAAAGATAAGTAAGCATCATCAACTGAAAAAGCTATACTTTTCTCATTAAACTTTTCGTCATTTTCTAATTTACTAACAATTTCCTCTAAACTGATTACATCAATATTATTTTCAATTATATATTTTATATGCGACTGAAACTGTTCCTTTGTAACACTTGTCGTTGGATATCTATCTTCACCAAATCTATGATACATAAAAGTTGATACTCCCAATTCATTTTCTGAAAAGGAAAAACTAGGAATGCCAACAAAGCTAACTATAAGGAATAATTTAATCAGGCATTTAGGAAAAAATAACAGAAACTTATTCATCAAATTCATTTTTTAATCTATATGGTTAAAATATCAACTATATGTTTCTTTTTTTAGACTTCACAACTGATATGTCATTAACTTTAATTGCAAGGCATTTTTTTTTAAGCAAAGAGATTAAGTCTAATAAAAATATCTCAGAAATTCTAGTAATTGAAATAGAGAAAATTTTTAATAAAGCAAAAATAAATATAAAAAAACTTGATACAATTTTTGTTATTACAGGACCCGGTAGTTTTACTGGAATAAGATCTGCTCTAACCTTTGCAAAAACAATTCAGCTTACCAATAATACTGACGTAAGGGGGATCTCAAAATTTGAGTATTTGAATTTAATTGCGAACGATAAGAACTTACTTGATTTAAGGACTATACTAATCTTCCACAGAAGAAAGCAATTTTTCACCCAAAGCTTTAGGGGAAATACATCCATCTCTAAACCTGAAATCATTAGTTTTGAAGAAAATCAGAAAATATTTAATAAAAGAACAAGTATTCTTTGTGATAATAATATATTAGCCAGTTTTGTTGATAAAAAATATTTTGAATTATTTAAACAGAATATACACTTTATCGATTATAATAATGAAAAGTTAAAAATATTAATTAATAAAAAAAATAAACTTACCAATGATCCAAGACCGATATATATCAACAGTAACTATTAAGTCTTATTTATCATGATAGATGTAAAAAAATTGTGTAGTGAAAAAGGTTTAAGGATGACTGAACAGAGAAATACTATAGCTGATGTCATAACCGAGATGAGTGCAGAAGGGCATCCGGATGTAAATGAAATTTTTTTAAATGCTAATAAAAAAGATAAAAATATCAGTATTGCCACAGTTTATAGGACAGTTAAATTATTTGAAGAATACGGGGCTATTGAAAAACTTGAATTTAAAGATGGCAGGTCTCGTTA
>ERZ802821.1653-NODE-1653-length-11517-cov-6.07416_pt1 | contig 11517 bp, 12 predicted proteins | sample MGYA00345648_ERZ802821 | MGnify/ENA primary metagenome ERZ802821 (study PRJEB30503, sample SAMEA104212357) | marine metagenome | biome: Westerlies Biome; feature: [SRF] surface water layer (ENVO:00010504) within the epipelagic zone...; material: water... | reverse complement strand
CTGTTCCACCAAAGTATTACATGGAAAAAAAACTATCTAAACGGGGTGCAACTTTAGAATTTTGTCGCGAAACATTTGATGAATATGTTAAGTGTTTCAACTATAAAACTATTAGAGCATCTTGTGAGGATTACAGAGCTGCTCCATCGTGTGATTTGGATCACGATAATGAGGATTTTAAAAATAATAATAAAATTAAGTGCCCGGTATTAGTATTATGGGGTCAAAAAAGTGATACTGGCAAAGTGTGGGGAGATGTATTAAATACTTGGCAGGAATATAGTGAATATAAAGTTATGGGAGAAGGATTAGACTGTGGTCATTATTTACAGGAAGAAAAACCAGAGAAAGTATTAAATTGGCTAAATAAATTTTTATAATGAGTGAATTATCAAAAAAGAAATGTATCCCATGTTCAGGTGATATACCGCCGTTCAATGAGGAAGAGATAAAAATCTTTATGAAAAAAGTTAAGAACTGGGAATGCAAAAAAAATGACAAGGGTCATTTTTATTTGTCTAAAGAATTTAAATTTGAAAATTTTGAAAATAGCCTTAATTTTATTAATGATGTTTCAAAAATTGCTGAGGATGAAAATCACCATCCAGATCTTAAATTTGGCTGGGGTTATGCAAATATCATAATATCAACGCATGCTATTAATGGATTGGCTGAAAGTGATTTTGTACTAGCTGCTAAAATTGATCAAATTAGTGTTTAAAGTTTCTAACACCTGTAAACACCATTGAAATTTTAAACTCATCAGCTGCATCTATAACTTCTTGATCTCTAATTGATCCGCCAGGCTGTATGATGGATTTAACTCCAGCCTTAAATAAGTGTTCTATTCCATCAGCAAAAGGAAAAAAAGCATCAGACGCTGCTGCTGATCCCTTGATTTCACTAGCAAAAAACTTATTCGCATTTTTACATGCAATTTCTGAGGACCCAACACGACTTGTTTGACCTCCGCCAATACCAAGTGTTTTATTTTTATTTGATATTACTATAGCGTTTGATTTGACATGTTTACAAACTTGATTAGCAAATAGAAGATTACCTACCTCCTCATCTGTCGGTTTAATTTTTGTCACAACTTTTAAATTACTTTCTGACAAGGAAGAGATATTCTCATCTTGCAGAAGAAACGTCTTTTGCATAAATGTTGCTGAAAGGCTTTCTGTCTTTTTGGTACGATTATATTTAAGTACTCTTAAATTTTTTTTAGAAGTAAGAATTTTTTTAGCTTCCTCATCTATTTCAGGAGCCAAAATAACTTCATAAAAAGTCTTAGTAATTTCTGTAGCAATATTTTTAGATAACTTATAGTTCAAAGCAACTACACCCCCAAAAGCACTGACTGGGTCACCATTTAATGCATTTAAATATGATGTCAGACCGTCTTGATTTGCAGCACAACCACATGGATTGTTATGCTTGATGATTGCACAAACTTTTGAGTCTTCTTCGAAGTCGTTTACAAGTGAATATGCATTAAAAGTGTCCAAGTAATTATTATGACTTAATTCTTTACCTTGTAGTTGAGTAAGATTCGAAAAACCTGTTTTATTATTAATTATTTCAAATACGCAACTTTCTTGGTGTGGATTTTCACCATACCTTAATTTTTGCTTTAATTTTCCTGGGATAGTTGTTTTTTCTAAATATTTAATATTATTTTCTTTAGACATCCAATTTGAAATTAAGCTATCATAGTAAGCAGTTTCACTAAAAGTAATAGCAGACATTCTTTTTCTAAACTTTAATGATGTTGATCCTTGGTTTTTTTTTAATTCATCTAAAAACTCATTATAATATTTAGGTGCAGGAATTACTGTGACGTGTTTAAAATTTTTAGACGCTGACCTTAACATCGAAGGTCCTCCAATATCGATATTTTCTATCATTTCTTCAAATAGCGGGTTGTCCTCTAAAAGCTTTTTTTCAAATGGGTATAAATTTACAATTACTAAATTTATTTGACTAATATCATTTTCTTCCAATTGAATTTTATGATTCTGCTTTTCAACATCTGCTAGTAATCCACCATGAATTTTTGGATGCAAAGTTTTTACTCTACCATCAAGTATCTCCGGAAAATTTGTATATTCTGAAATTTCTTTACACTCATAACCTTTATCTTTGATAAATTCATATGTTCCACCAGTACTAATAACTTCCACGTTATGAAATTTTAACTCTTCTAAAATTATTTCTAAATTTTTCTTATCTGAAACTGAAATTAGAGCTTTTGATATTTTATTCATAACATTAGTTTTATAATCAATTTAATTACTTTTCTCCAAAGTCCATTTTATATTATTCACTTTATCTTTTAAGGTGCCTTCCACTAAAATACATTTTGACTCACAAACTTTATCACGAAATGCAAAATATAAACTATCTTCAATTTTAATAGAATGCGAAGATTTAAACCTCCAACCCTGATTATCAACACTTAAAAGAATGTCTCCACCTTGTGTTTGTATAAGTTTACTTTCAGGCATTATATGGAACCTTAAAGCAAAATTTAGAAATGTTAAATCTTTCTTTGCGACAATTATTAACTCGTCCCCAGTTAACTTGTTTTCATTTTCATTTATTAAGATCTTCCTTTCGTACATAGTATTATAGTTTTTTTGATACCCATTATGTCCAGCGATTATTGAAATAGTATTTTTATCAGTATTTAAATCTTTTTTATAAACCTTAAGTTTTTGGATTAAAGAATTTCCATAATATGTTCGAACTAGAGAATTTTTTTGAAACAAACATGATGATGTGTCATTAATAGCTAACGTAGAGTGAGCTGCTGTAGTTTGACTTAGATATGGTAATTCGCCACCAAAATTATTTGCTGAACCACAATTAGATATAACTTTTTTACCGCCATAAAGAAACTCAAAGGATAAACATCCTGCTTGATAGTTCTTAGAGTTGAGGTCCGATGGAGGGTCATTTGCGTCTAATACTATTTCAAATTTTTTTACTTTTGAAATTAAATAAGAATGAGATTTAGTTTTTTTTTCGAATTTGTAATTTTTGGCTTTAAGAAATTTATTAAATTCTGATGTATCACGTTGTTTACATCCATTAAATAATGGTAAAGAATTATTTGTAAACAGCAAACTTTTATAATTTGATCCAATGCTTTCAATATAAAGGTCCAGGAACTCAGGTACAGTATTTTGAGAGAAAATTAAAAACTCACGTACTAAAATTAAATGATGCAGCAACCAAAATTGATCTTCAGGATTTTTACTTTCAACAAAGCCATTTCGGTCAATAATATATTTTATTTCATTTGATAAATTTTTAATTGAAGTTTGAAAAAGTTTTTGGTTTCCTTCAAAAGTAACACTTACCAAAATCAATGCGGCTAAAATGAATATTTTATCAAGTTTGTTGCTTACAAAACTTAAATTTTTATTTAAATGAACGGCTTGTTTGACAATATTATTAGTAACAGCAGCTCTGTAAACCATATCATCGTGCCTTATTGTAAAATGAGAACAACAAATCCAGAAAATAATTCTGTGCGAGGTAATTTGATGCTGCCAATTTTTTTCATTGTAATTTTGGTTTTTTTTCAACCATTCAAGAATTATAGTTTTTACTAAGTTTTTTTGATTTTTAATATCCAATTGAGATAACCAACTAAATTTATGGAGTTCTGAAAGATGTTTTTTTCCAATATTATCTAGTTTCCATATATTTTTATGAAAACGATTTAATAATTCTATTCTTTGATTGTTCTTATCTTCGAGTTCTAATAAGAGAGGTACATTGTTCATGTCATAACTGCGCGAGGGCGGTGAAATTTTTAAACTGTTATTGTAGTAATTAGTAGTGAAATAGATTTTTTGTATTTTCTCTACAATATAGTTTCCAACTGAATAAATAAATAACCTAATAAATCTTAGGTTCATTAGATCTTTCTAAGATTTTTTATATTTTCTGAAATACTATTATCGCCTTTAAAAATTGTGGTTCCTGAAACTAAAATATTTGCTCCTGCATTTATTGCAAGTGGCGCAGATTTAAAATCAATTCCACCGTCGATTTCGATGTTTATATTTAGTTTATCCTCATCAATTTTTTTTCTAAAAAATTTTACTTTATCTAGTACTTTTGAAATAAATTCTTGTCCAGCAAAGCCAGGATTTACGCTCATAATTAAAATTAGATCTATTTTTTTTATCACTTCCTCTTTTATTATATCAACAGAAGTTTCTGGATTTAAAGATACACCAGCAAGTTTTTTACATGATTTTATAATATCAATTGATTGTGATAGATTATCCGTTGATTCTGGATGAATTGTAATAATATCTGCTCCCGCAATTGCATAATCTTTTATACATTTATCCACTTGCGATATCATTAAATGAACATCAAATGGTAATTTTGTAAATCTTCGGATCTTTTTTATTACTGGTGGACCAAAGGTTAAATTGGGAACAAAATGACCATCCATTACATCGACGTGGATCATATCAGCCCCAGCCTTTTCTAAATTTAAAATTTCTTCACCCAATTTACCAAAATCAGCAGATAAAATTGAGGGACATCATTTTATAGCACTCTATATGACATATAATATTTTTCTATAATCTTTATTTTTAAAAAAATAAAAAAAAAGGGCGGATAATAACCCGCCCTTTTTTGATAAACATCAAAAAGCTTATGCTCTTTGTGTATTTCCAATATCGTCTGTTAATGCAACGATTTCCTTATCTGGAAGAGTAGACATCTCCATTTTGTACGCTAGGAACCACATCATTCCGACTCCTAATGCCCAGAATAGAATTTGCCATGCCCAGATAGATGGAATTCCAAATGTCCATGAAGCATAGTCATTCGGTGCACCAAAGATATCATTTCCAATTACAGCTCCAGGTCCAATTCCGAAGAACAACCAAGCTAGGGTTATTGCCCATGCTACTGGTTTTAGACCTTGCTTAGATGCTGGAAGACCAGCATGTTGAGCTAAGAAGTCATGATATTTTTGTCTGTGTGCTCTATCACTTGCATTTTGCGTCATCGCTGAAACGATAGTTGCTATACCTAAGTTAAAGAACATACCCCAGAATGCAGAGTGCATTGTTAGAGGCCATCTTCCCCATGGTAAATTGCTACCGAACAGTTTTTGACCAATACTTTCGGTCAAGACTACAGCAATAATACCAGCTGCCATACCAAGTGTTACACCTTGTCTAGTAAACCAAGGGAAATAACAGATTGACATTAATGGCATCCACATTTGGAAACCAAAAGCAACTGCTAATCCACCTAAAAGAACTAGTGCATCTTTTGAGTATGTTGCAACTAATAAAGCTGATAGCACGATAAACGCTACACCTAATCTTCCAAAGAATTTTTGAGTATCATTAGAAGCTCTAGGATTAATTAGTTTTTTGTATAAGTCTCTAGTTAACATACCGCCAGCTGTTGACATGTATGCTGCACCTGTAGACTGCATCGCAGCTAAGGCACAAACAGCTAAAAGACCAACAAACCAAGGCGCTGTATCACCTAAAGTGTTGATATAGAATGGAACCAAGCTACCTTGACCACCTTTACCAATTGACTCAGGTAAAACATTTGAAATGTTTACGCCAGCTGCATTCACAACAGGATCTGCTCCCAATAAGTGAGCTCCCATACCTTGGGCTGCCGTGAAGAAGAAAAGGATTGCTCCAATTCCAAAAGACGATGCCCAAACTTGTTGTGGTGCAAAAGGTCTTGGATCTTTGTTACTGAAAGACCACATAGAGAATGCAGGTGCTGAATGAATACCCATAAGAGCAAACATATAAGTTAACACCATTACACCCGTCCATAATCCACCAACAGGCGTTTCTTTTCCTAAGCCTGCTGTAAATTGAATTACGCCAGGAATTGCAAGATAAGCTGAGTATCCGTCACCTGGAGTTACTCCCCACTTGGTGCCTTTTACTAAAGCTACTTTTGCTAATCCTTGGTTAAGTGCAGTCCAACCGCCAACTAGATCATATGCGATAAAACCTACTGCTACAATTCCGAACGCAAGAAGTATACACTGTAGTGTATCAACATACGCCACAGCTCTTAATCCACCAGATGCTACGTAAACTAGCACCACTGCTGATAAGATCCATGTACCTGCTGTTACAGTTACAAGCCCATCTGATAAAACGTTAAATAGTTTTCCAGAAGCTGCTAACTGCAAACCTAAGTATGGAATTGAGAAACATAATGCAATCACCACTGTTAAATATCTTACACCATCACCCTTAAAGTAATCTGCAAACATTTCACCTGGTGTTACATAACCAAATCGTTTTCCTAATATCCATTGCCTTTTCAAGAACATCACACCCGTAAAAGGAATTGTGATTGCATAGAATGAGGCGTAAGCATATTGGAAACCATCACGGTATATCAAACCCGGGTGGCCCATAAAGGTCCAACCAGAGAAAGATGTCGCCGTGGCTGCTAATACGAATACCCATAGTCCTAGTCTACGACCAGCTACGAAATAATCGGTAGCACTTTTGGCCATTTGTGCTGATTTGAATCCCCAATAAATACAGTAGACCCAATACAATACGACAAATGCCAATAACCATTGTACTTTTGCTGACAAGGTTTCCCCCTTTGTTTAGTTTTTTTTGTTACATGTAACGTTGCCAATTAAACTTATTAGCAACAACTTGGCGAAATTTATAATATTTTAGCCTGATAATTAAGACCTAACTTACTGATAATGGGCCTTCACTGTTGCATTGCAAATAAAAATCTCTTCAATTTCGGGGCTTTTTTATATTTTAAAAAAAAACTTTAAGGTGATACCTAGGGTTGTATGCTTGAACTGTATAAAACGTTTCATCAGCCAGTTTGGACGATTGCGTTATTTGCTGCACTCTATTTTCCTATTAAGAAAATTTTATATCAACTTTATATGAAAAAGTTTTTTAAAGACAATCCAAACAAGAATGAATTAGATGAAGTAATAAAAACTAAACTTAATAATCGTGCAAGATTTACATCAATTTTGTTATCATTTGTGTTTAGTTACCTGTATGTACAAAATGTATTTTATTAAAAATGAATCCTAGAGTTTTAAAAAGATTTGTCATCATCTGCGGAATATCAACATTCGTTATGTTTACTCTATGGATGATAATTAAATCTTTTAGAGATAGACCTCCAGGAGATTATGAAACTCAAGTATGTGATCAAAGATTAAAAGATAAACTTTGGGATCAGGCTATTGAGCAAGCAAATATTGCTTTAGAAAAAAGTCCAAAGCATAGAGGGGCTATGATGTGTAGAGCTTTGGTATATATTAATAAAAAAGAATATAATGTTGCAACAAGAGAACTTAATGCACTAATCAAATTTTTAAACAAAACTCTTAAAGATGATGATTTAACCGGCAAAGGAACTTTGGCAGCTGCATATGCAAATAGAGGTATTATTAAAGATAGAAAAGAGCAATACGAAGAAGCGCTCAAAGATTATATTAAAGCTTTAGAAGTTGACCATGAAGCTGTTGCTGGTCCTGGTCTGGGACATAAAATTATATACATGATAAATAAACCATCATCCGTTAGAGATCGCGCACAATATATACATGAACAGCTTCAGCTGCCACCAGAAAAAAGAGTGTTAAAACTTCCTGAGGCAGATCAGGAACAAAGAATGCATAAACCTGGAAAGCTTTAAAAAGAAATAACTTTAAAAACGTCCTTGAATAAAACAAGAAAAAAATAAACTGCTGCAATACAACCAAACAGCAAATGAACCCAATTACTTTCACCGTCTTTGTTTCTGTAAGTTAATCCATGATAGGCTATAAAAGCTGTTACAACTAAAAAAATAATATTTATTAGATCTTCATACTCTTTTGAAACTTCAAACATTTTATATTACTTTTAATCTTTCTTTTCTGGTTTCGGTTGTTGCTTATAGAGCTCTGGAAATATATATTTTTTTTCAAAATAAGGAGGTAATAGATCGGTCGGTTCATCAACAGTAATAATTGCCAAATAAAATGCAAACAAGAAGAAGGTAGTTATACTTAAGCTCACTAAAATAAATCTTTCCAAGCCTTTTGAACCTATTGGTTTACCAAACTCTCTATCATAAACATGGTACTTAGGATCCAATGGATTTAGTTGGTTGGTTTTATCTAGATGCGCAATTATTCTAGCGTAATGTCTTGCCCATCCTGGTATTGTATTTTTAATAGTATAATTTCTAAAGATAGTATGAATTAGTCTTTCTGGTAATTCTTCATTGTACCAATTTTTATAAGCCAGTTGTAGAAACTGAAACTCACCAATCTCTAAGAGATTTGCCGCAAACAATATTTCCTCTTTTTTAGGATTATCGTCCCAATCAGGCTTAATCATTGTTTGAATAAAATCTTTCACAATATTATTATAATAATATATTCAATAATTGTAATGAAAAAAAATTTAAAAAAAATTGCCCAGGAAGCGCTAGAAGAAGCAAAATTAAGAAATAAAAATAAAAAAGACACAAAAAAAACCAAAGAATTTAATGGGCCCGAAGGCCCAGAACCAACCAGATATGGTGATTGGGAAAAAAAAGGAATTGTTTACGATTTTTAGTTATCTATTTAATCTATTTTCTACTAAGCTTTGAACCACTGTTGGATCTGCTAAAGTAGATGTGTCACCTAAATTACTATAATCATTTTCAGCAACTTTTCGCAAAATTCGTCTCATAATTTTTCCCGACCTGGTTTTTGGCAGACCAGGAGTAAAATGGATTAAATCTGGTGTTGCTAAAGGTCCTATATTTTTTCTTACCCATTGTTTCAATTCCTTAATTAAATCTTCAGAACCTTCTTCACCAGCATTAAGAGTTACATAACAATATAATCCATTACCTTTAATATCATGAGGATATCCTACTACTGCAGCTTCAGCTACTTTCGGATGAGCTACAAACGCACTTTCAATTTCTGCTGTACCGAGATTATGTCCCGATACAATAATTACGTCGTCAACACGACCAGTAATCCAATAATATCCGTCCTTGTCTCTTTTGCATCCGTCACCTGTAAAATACATTCCGTCAACTGTTGAAAAATATGTATCTATAAATCTTTGGTGATCTCCATAAACAGATCTCATTTGACCAGGCCATGAAGTTTTCATACATAATCTGCCTTCACAAGCCCCACTTAGCTCCTTACCTTTATCATCAACAATTGCTGGCTGAATGCCATAAAAAGGTTTTGTTGCTGAACCTGGTTTTAAATCGATAGCTCCAGGTTGTGCAGAAATTAATATTCCACCAGTTTCTGTTTGCCACCACGTGTCAACAATTGGACATCGAGAGTCTCCTACTACCTTGTGATACCATAACCACGCTTCTGGGTTTATTGGTTCTCCTACAGTTCCTAAAATTTTAATCGATTTTCTACTGGATCTTTTAACTAAGGCATCTCCCTCTCTCATCAGTGCTCGTAAAGCAGTTGGGGCAGTGTAAAAAATATTTACTTGATGTTTATCACAAACATCCCATAAACGTCCTGCATCTGGGTATGTTGGAACACCTTCAAAAACTAATGTAGTAGCTCCATTTGATAGGGGACCATAAACAATATAACTGTGTCCAGTTACCCAACCAACATCTGCTGTGCACCAGTAAACATCACCTTCTTTGTAATTAAAAATATACTGATGTGTCATTGAAGCATAAGTTAAGTAACCACCACTTGTATGAAGCACACCTTTTGGCTTCCCAGTTGATCCTGAAGTATAAAGAATAAATAACGGATCTTCAGCATTCATTTCCTCTGGCTCACATTCAGCTGAAGCTCCATCAGTTATATCATGGTACCAAACATCTCTACCTTCTTTAATATTAATCTCAGCACCTGTGTGTTTTAAAATAACACATTTTTTTACATCAGGACATTTATCAAGAGCTTCGTCTGTTGTGTTCTTTAATGGGATAGCTTTGGCACCTCTAACACCCTGGTCTGCTGTAATTACAAATTCAGATTTACAATCTATAATTCTTCCTGCAAGTGAGTCTGCCGAGAAACCACCAAAGACAACGGAATGTACTGCGCCAATTCTGGCACAGGCTAGCATAGAATAAACTGCTTGAGGTACCATAGGCATATAGATTGTAACTCTATCTCCTTTTTGAACACCTATTTGTTTAAGACCGTTAGCTAGTTTACAAACTTCGTTCTTAAGTTCTTGATAAGTTATTTTTTGATCTACTGTAGGACTATCACCTTCAAATATTATCGCAGTATCATTTGCTTTGCGGGGCAAATGTCGATCAATGCAGTTATATGAAACATTAAGTGTTCCATCGTAAAACCATTTTATATCAACATTATCTTTACTGTACGTAACGTCTTTTATTTTTGTATAAGGCTTTATCCAGTCAATTCTTTTTCCTTCCTCAGCCCAAAACGCATCATTATTATTTATGGATTGGGAATATTTTTTTTCATAGCCCTTTTTATCTATATATGATTTTTTTGCCCAATCAGATGGTACTTTAAAAATTTTATCGCTATTTTCAGTATTTTGTTTTTTTTTAAATACTTTTTTCTTCTTAGCTTTTCTTACAGATTTTTTCTTCTTTGATACCTTTTTTTTCTTAACTTTTCTTACAGATTTTTTCTTTTTAAATACTTTTTTCTTCTTAGCTTTTCTTACAGATTTTTTCTTTTTAGATACTTTTTTCTTCTTTTTCTTTTTAACCATTATTTCCCCCTTAAATAATAATTTAAATTTTACCTAACTTACAAATTATTTTCCAGCTTTTAGAATCTATTGGCATCACAGAAAGCCTACTTTGTTTGATTAGTGAAAGGTTAGAAAGCTCTTTATTTTGCTTAATTATTTTTAATTGTACAAAATTTTTTAGTTTTTTTTTAAATTTTAATTGCACCGCAACAAACTTTTTTTCTTTGTCAGTCGGATCAATAAAATGTTCCTTAATCACTTCGACAATGCCTACAATCTCCTTTCCGATATTTGAATGGTAAAAAAAACAAAGATCCCCCTTTTTCATTGCCTTAAGATTATTAGCGGCTTGATAGTTTCTAACCCCATCCCAAACAGTTCCTTTTGCACCAGTTTTTTTTTGTTCATCTATAGACCAAACATTAGGCTCTGATTTAACCAGCCAATATTTTTTCATAATACTAAACCAGCTCCTTTCATGAATGGCGCTTTCTCATCTAGGGGCCAACGAGGCTGTGATATTATATCAATATTTGATTTTTTTCCGATTTCATAATTTAACATACCAGCCAAAGCTATCATCGCTGCATTATCTGTGCACAATTCAGGAGGAGGAAAATTTGCAATGAACTTTGAGTCTGAGGAAATTTTTTTTAAATTTTTTCTTATAGATTGATTTGCTGCAACACCACCAGAAACTATAAAATTATATTCTTTTAATTTTTTATGATCATTTAAAAAAATATCGAATGCTTTTTTACATTTTACTTTATGATTTTGTTTTATT
>ERZ802821.1643-NODE-1643-length-11555-cov-10.4204_pt1 | contig 11555 bp, 9 predicted proteins | sample MGYA00345648_ERZ802821 | MGnify/ENA primary metagenome ERZ802821 (study PRJEB30503, sample SAMEA104212357) | marine metagenome | biome: Westerlies Biome; feature: [SRF] surface water layer (ENVO:00010504) within the epipelagic zone...; material: water... | reverse complement strand
CCCAAAGCAGCTCCAAAACCAACAAACATAAAAGCTTTTATTTTTACAGCATTAACATTAATTCCCATTTGTTCTGCACTAACGGCATTATCGCCAACATGATGAATATGAACCCCAAAGACATGCTTGCTAAACAAATAATAACTAAAAGTAACAAATATTGCTGCCCAAAAAATTTGCATTGGAAAGCCATAAAATTTTCCAACTAGTAATGGGTATATCCAATGAGTGTCTATATCGAGCAAAGTAATTGATCTACTATTTGTCAGTAAGAGAATAACTCCTCTTAATAAAAACAAAACTCCTAATGATGCAACCAAAGATGACAGTCTGAAAACTACAATAAGTGTTCCGACAAGTCCCCCGATTGCCGTACCAGTTGCAAGTCCTGCAAGAATACAAAGTGCAGGATCAAAACCTGCTTTAACTAATAAAGCAAACACATAAGCTGCTACAGCATATGTTGATGCAAATGAGAGATCTATTTCTCCAGATGCTACAAGAAATACAAGAGGTATGGTAAGAAAAATAAGTGTTGGCATCATCACGAATACAGATTGATGCAAATTTGGTCTCATCCATGCTTCAGGAGCACCAATTAAAAATACCAACATTAACAATGCAAAATACCCCATACTTCCCAAGGCTCTTCCATTTTTATGAAACATATTTCCTACAAATGATTTTTCTCTACTCATATTATTAATGGGATTTAATTGTATCCCTCATTATTTTCATCAGTTCTTCAGGTGTTCCTATATCTTCTTTATTAATTTGATGAACTACCTCACCACGGTCTAAAATAACAAATCGATCAGATATGTCATAAACATGATAAATATTGTGACCAATAAATAAAACAGATCTATTTGATTTTTTTACATTAAGTACAAAGTCAAAAACTTTTTGTGTTTCATTTAAAGAGAGATTGTTTGTTGGTTCATCAAGAATTATTAATTCAGCATTATTATATATGGCTCTTGCTATTGCCACCCCTTGTCTTTCCCCACCAGATAAATTTCCTACGGGGGAGTCTGCGTTAATGAGCTCAGACGTAAATCCTATCTCTCTAATTAATCTGTTAGCTTCTCTTATTTGTTCCTTTTCTCTTATAAAACCAAAGGGATATCTGAGTTCCTTACCCATAAATATATTCCACACAATTGATTGTTGAGGACATAAAGCTCTGTCTTGAAAAACAGTTTCAATTCCTGATTCTCTTGCTTTGAGAGCATTCCAGTTTGTAACTTTTTTACCTCTTATAATTATGTCGCCATCATCAGGGCTATGAACACCAACAAGTGTTTTGATAAGCGTGGATTTGCCAGCTCCATTATCCCCAATTAAGCCAACAATTTCACCTTTATTAACAGACAAGGAAGCGTTACTCAAAGCAGTTATTCCACCAAATCTTTTTGCAACTTTATTTAATTCAATAATAGGTTCCATAAACTTTTTTATTATTACTGACCCATTAATATATTTAATGGGTCAGTAAATGATATTTTATCTTAATCCTGCATCAGCTAGAGCTTTAACAGCTTTGTAATTATTAGTATCTACAAAACCTGCTCCAGTATCTTGCATTATAGCACCAGTACCTAGAACTGCTGTTTGACATAATGATAAGACAGGAAGATAGCCTTGAAGAAAAGGCTGTTGATCAGATGTTAGATGAACATACCCTTTTTCAAATGCTGACATAATCTGAGGACTAGTATCAAAACCTATTTGAAGTAAATCATTAGGTCCATATCCTGCAGCTTTTGCAATTCCTTCTGCAACATTCATAATGTCACTTCCTGAATGAACAATAACTTTAGTATCAGGATTAGCATTCAAAGCAGCACCAAAAATTGGAATTGTCATATTTGGATCAGAAGCATATTTCGGATCACCATCTAATACTGTTACAGTCATTCCATGCTCTTCAAAAATAATTCTTGCTCCATCTTCTCTTTGAGCTCTTGCATAATCTCCGATAGGAACCATCACAATAGCATGATCACCAGCTTTAAAATCAAATTGTCTTATTGCTTCTCTTGCTAGAGCTTTACCTTGAGTTGCTAGGTTTGCTCCAACATAACCGCCGCCATACTTTGCGCGAACTCCTGAAGGATCAACATTTTGATATGTCATGATAATACCATTTTCTGCAGCTTGCTTTGCAAGAGGCATTAAAGCATCATTTCCAGGGTGACCCATCATTGCAATGGCATCAACTCCAAGTCCCACAGACTCTCTAAGTTGTCTTACCATTTTTTCAAAGTCCCATTCCGAATAAAGTATTTCTGCATCTGCACCTGTATCTCTAATTGCATTCATTGCACCTGCAGCAACTATTCCTGCAAAACCTCCTGCTTCAGGTCCCCCTGCATAAAAATGCATTTTTACATCTGAACACCATTTATCTCCAAGGTCTTGGCCCGTTGGTGCAGCATAGGAACTAAAACTTAAAGGTAATATAAATAAAGTCGATAAAATTATTTTTATAATCTTCATTACTCCTCCTAATTAATATTAATATTTAATATAAAAAACAGAAACGTTTTGGATGTCAAGTTGTTTTATTAAGTTTAGCAAAGGGATTTTTGAATATTAGCTAAATTAAAAAAATTATTTATTCAAATAATCTTTAAATTTTTTTAATTCTTTCTTTTCAATCTTAATATGATGTTTTTTGTTTGGATATTTTTTACTTTTAACCTCTTTGCTAAATTCTTTGTACGCCTGAATTGATTTTATTTTGATTTCTGCATAGTTTTTTTTCAAATTTCCATAAGTTTTCGCATGCCTGGGTATATGATTGTTGTTATATCCAAGTATATCTTCAGAAAATAAATATTGAGCATCACATATTGTGCCACTTCCCATGCCAATTAAGAAAATATTAGTTTCGTTGTAAATAATATCAATAATTTCTTCTGGAACAATTTCAATTTCTGTTGCAAAAGCTCCAGCATCTTGGAGGATATGTATTTCATCTAAAATTTTTTTAGCTTCTTTTATATTTTTACCATAAGCTTTAAATCCTCCATAATGAGTTAATTTATACGGTATGAAACCTGTATGACCGACAACAGGGATACCTTCATTAGCAATTGCTTTAATAAATCTTGCACTCTGAGGGCAATAAATTGCATCAGCACCCATTTCAAATAACTGAAAAGATCTTTTAATAATCTCATACTCACTTAAATATCTTCCATATTGTAATCCTACAGTAAAAAAAGTATTCAAGGCGCTTTCTCTTAAAAATTTAAAATTATTATTTTCTGAAGATACAATCATATCTATATCAGATTCTTCACAAGCGTTTGCCTCTAGAGGAGTATGGACATAAACCTGGGTTAATTTTTTTTTACCTTTTGACTCTAATATTTCTTTAACTGTTAATTTTTTTTTCATTAAAAAAATAATTTATATTAATCTTTTGCTAATTCTTTTTGTTTGACCATGACTATAAACTCCATCTATGCCGCCATCTCTTCCGTACCCAGATCTTTTGTATCCACCTCCTGGTAAGTTTACACCATCAACAAACCAGTCATTTTGCCAAATTATACCTGCTTGAACACGATCTGCGGTCCATTTTGCTTTTTGATCATCTGCTGTGAAAACACCAGATGCTAATCCATATTTTGTTGAATTAGCAATATCAATTGCTTCTTCAGCATCATTAAAATTAAAAACTGATGTTACTGGTCCAAATATTTCTTCTTGAGCAATTGTGGAGTCAGTTTTTACATTATCAAAAACAGTTGGTAGATAATAATTTCCCTCTCCAATATGAGCTTCTTCTCCACCAGCTGCTAAAGAGGCTCCTGATTGTATTCCAGATTTTACATAGTTTGATACTCTTTTTAATTGTTCTTGAGATATTAAAGGCGTTACTTGAGTATCTTCATTTTCTCCAGATCCAATTTTTAATTTTTTTGTCTTTTCTGTGAGTTTAGTCATATATTCATCTTTTACTTTTGGATGAATGATGACTCTAGACATTGCCACACATATCTGACCAGCATTAGGCTCAAAAATTCCTTTCACTGTACTGTCTACTGCTTTATCAATATCTGCATCAGGATAAATTATCGCTGCTGATTTTCCACCTAATTCGAAATGAGTAGGAATAATTCGGTCAGCTGTTTCTTTTAAAATTTCTGATGCAACTTGAGGTGAGCCTGTAAATACAATGTAATCACTCCCTGGATGTTGAACAAGTTTTCTTCCTGTTACTTCACCATATCCATGAACGATATTAATTATGCCATCAGGAACTCCAACTTCTTGAAATATTTTCCCATAGAAATTTGAAGAGATAGGGCATAGCTCAGGAGGTTTTATGACAATTGTATTTCCAACAATCAAATTCTGAGCAACCATTCCAGAAAAGATAGAAACTGGATAATTCCAAGGAACTATCTGGAGACTAACGCCAAAGGGCTCTAAAACTACGTAGTTGAATGTATCATTTCCTGAAGGAATGATTTTGTGCTCAATTTTATCAGTTAAACCGGCATAAAAATCAAAAGTATTTGCTGCTCCTTCGAACTCTCCAACACATTGAGCAATAGTTTTTCCATTTTCTTGACTTAAGATTTTTCCGCCTTCATCTTTTTTTTCTCTGAGCTTGTTAGCAATGGCTCTCATCATTATAGATTTTTCTTTTGAGTCCATGTCGACTAAAATTCTTTTATCAAAAGCTTTTTTAGCTGACTCAAAAGCTAAATTTATTTCATCATCAAGAGCCTCATCAATATTGCCAACAACTTTTTGATTTGAAGGATTTAAAACAGGTATATTTTTTTTTGAAATCGAGTTTATAAACTTGCCATTAATAAAATTTCTTAGTTCCATAAATATTTTTTTAAATTAAATAAAACTAAAATAATAAAAGAGTCAAGTAAACTTTATGAATTTGGAATTTTAACAGGAATATAATAATTAGGATCTTTTGATTTCTTGATAACAGCTGGAATTATTTCTTTATAAGCTTGAATTAAATTTTGTGGTTTTGGTAATTGATCTTTAATTACCTCATATAATTTAGGTAAGTTATAAGAGGGAACCATTGGAAACATATGGTGTTCAATGTGATATTCCATCTTCCAATAAATAAAACTAGGAATCATACTTAATCTTACGGAGCGAGTAGATAATCTATGATCTTTTACATCTTCTTTTAAGCCCATATGTTGAGTTAATCCCCATATGGCATTTAAAAATGTAAAAAACTTAGGGAGTAGAAACAAAAAAATTGGCAGAAATGAGGTCAAAGTTATTGATAGTGCTATAGTAGAAAGCCAAAGCAAAACAAATATACGTGAACTATTAATGCAATCCTTTTTTTTATCTTCTGGTATACAATCTTTCATTACTTTCGTTTCTATTCCAAAAGCATGTTTCACAATTTCTAAATGTAGTGATTTATGTAAGGTTAGAAAAGAAGATCCAGGAACAAAAATAAAGAGAAAGCTTATTAAGGAATGATTTGCAAATATGCTCCCATCTACCTCATAATCATGTGGATCAATAGAGGCAGTATAGCTGTGATGAAGAGAGTGACTCCATCTCCATCTTACTGGCTCAAAATTATTCATATAACTAGCTATTGTATAAAAAAAATCATTTAGCTTTCTTGTTTTAAAAGCAGTTCTATGTCCACACTCATGCCAGATTGCATCAGCGCCTCCCCATAATGTACAATAAAAAATATAAATAGGAATAAACCAAATAGTCCCCCAGGATGCTACGCTAGCAACCCCAAGTACAAAAAGACAACTAAAGAAAGTTAGAATATGCTTCCATCCTTCATAATCTGATCTTTTAGATAAATTTTTAAGAACTTTTTTATCAATAATGGGTTTAAACCACTCATTAGAAATGTTGTTAATGCCAGTTTGTACAGTCATTTATGTCAATATATCTCCAATTTTTAATAAAGCAAGTTTATCAAATGAAGGTTTTATTTGATTAAAAATTACAAATTTTACTAATAATTAAGGAAAGATGTAAAATAGTTTAAACATTAATAATCTAAGTTTATAGAGGCTGTTATGAAATTGGCTATAATAGGAACAGGGTATGTAGGATTAATAACAGGTGTTTGCTTTGCTGAGTTTGGGTATCAAGCTGTTTGCATCGATAAAGATCAAGACAGAATAAATGAATTAAATAATTCAAAATGTCCTTTTTATGAGCCAGGGGTTGATACTTTATTAGATAAACATTTAAATAAAACAAAACTGTTAAGTTTTTCAAATTCTTTATCAAAATCTATAAGTGATGCAGATATCATTTTCATTACCGTTGGCACACCTTCAAAAAGAATTGAAGGGGAAGCTGACCTGTCTTATGTTTGGGACGTTGCTAAAGAGATTAGTAATCATATAAGTAAATATTGTATTGTTGTAACTAAATCCACTGTTCCTGTTGGTACTACTAAGGAAGTAAAAAGTATTATTTCAAAAAAAATAAATGAAAAAGATTTTGATGTTGTATCTAATCCTGAATTTTTACGAGAAGGGTCGGCTATAAATGATTTTATGCGTCCTGACAGAGTAGTCATTGGATGTGAGAATAAAAAATCAGAAGATATGATGAGGGACTTATATAGACCTTTATATCTTCTTGAAACACCTATAGTTTCAACGACTGTTGAATCTGCTGAAATTATTAAGTATGCTTCCAATAGTTTTTTGGCTACGAAAATTAGCTTTATCAATCAGGTTGCTGATTTATGCGAAAAGGTCGGCGCAGATGTTCAGGATGTTGCAAAAGGAATGGGTATTGATAAGCGTATAGGTAATAAATTTTTACATGCGGGGCCTGGTTACGGTGGATCTTGTTTTCCTAAAGATGTTAAAGCGTTTATAAAAACTGCCCAAAAACATGAAGTTGATTTATCAATTTTATCTTCTGTTGACTCATTTAATGAAGAAAGAATTAAAAAAATTACCAATAATTTTTTTTCTAGAGCTAATTTAATAAAAGGAGATCAAGTAAGTTTACTTGGATTAAGTTTTAAACCTAATACAGACGATGTAAGAGATTCAACTTCTTTAAAAATTGCAAAATTATTACAGGATAAGGGTATAGTTGTGAAATCTTATGATCCAGAGGCGATGAAAAATGCAAAAAAAGAAAATACTGAATTACAATTATGTAATAGTGCATATGCAGCATGTGAAGATACTAAGGCAATAATTATTGGAACTGAATGGAACGAATTTAGAGCTCTAGATTTTTTAAAAATTAAAGGAAGTTCTAAAAATTTAGTTATCTTTGATTTAAGAAATATATATAACCCTAAAGAAATAAAAAATTTAGGGTTTCAGTATTTTGGCACAGGCAAATAATTATACAATTGAAAATTTTGATCCAGAAGTTCTCCGAGAATATGATATCAGGGGTGTAGTAGGGGAGAATATTAATGAGAATACTGCCTATACAATAGGCAGAACTTTTGGTTATACAGTTAAATCAAAATTAACTTCTCATACTATTGTAACAGGTTATGATGGAAGACTAACATCTCCATCTTTACACAAAGCTCTTTGCGAAGGCTTAAAAGATTCAGGCGTAAAAGTAATTAATATTGGTATGGGCCCAACACCTATGACGTATTTTGCTCACTATCATTTTGAGGCTGATGCAGCTGTAATGCTTACAGGCTCACATAATCCTTCAGAGTATAATGGTTTTAAAATGGTTTTTAATAAGCACTCTTTTTTTGCAGAAGATATTCAAAGTCTTCAAAAATTATTAGATAATAATGCGCTTGAATTAGCAGACGGTCAGATCATTGAGCAGGATATTACTAAGGAATATATTGAAAGAGATCTTTTAAATATTTCTTTAAATAGAAAGCTTAAAGTTGCTTGGGACCCTGGTAATGGAGCAATGGGTAAGGTAACAAGAAAAATAACAGAAAAACTTTTTAATTCTGAAAACATTATTATCAATGAGGAAGTTGATGGTAATTTTCCAAACCACCATCCAGATCCAACAGTTCCCAAAAATATGATACAATTAATTGAAACTGTTAATAAAAATAATTGTGACATTGGTCTAGCATTTGATGGTGATGGGGATAGATTGGGAGTCATTGATAATCTTGGAAATATAGTTTGGGCTGACCAATATATGCTGTTGTTATGTTCTGAAATTGCTAATTTGTATGACAAACCAAAAATTATTATGGATGTAAAGTGCAGTAAAGTTTTTTTTGATGAGGCAAAAAAAATTAATTGTGAACCTATTATGTCCAGAACAGGTCATTCCCCGATAAAAGAAAAAATGAAAGAACTAAACTCACCTCTTTCAGGTGAAATGAGTGGCCATGTTTGTTACGGTGATGATTTTTATGGATATGATGATGCAATGTACGTTGGTCTAAGGTTACTTCGTATTTTATCAAATCAAAATAAGTCACTTAGCGATTTAATTAATGTTTATCCTAAAACATTTTCAACTCCAGAAACACGATTTGATGTTGATGAGTCTAGAAAGTTTATTATTATTGATGAAGTAAAAGATAGATTAAAAAAAGAAGATAAAAAAATAATTGATATAGACGGAGTTCGTGTCGAGGATGAAGACGGATGGTTTCTGATGAGAGCTAGTAATACGCAAAATCAACTTACTTGTAGGGCAGAGTCAGTTTCTGAAGACGGTTTACGTAAATTGATAAGTATAATTGAGGATCAATTATCTTTGAGCGGTGTTACATACAAATTTACGATCTGATAAAGCAATCTCTATTATATTTTTTTAATCTTTTACAAGCAGTATATGCTTCTTGTTTTGAAAAATTCTCAAATCTTGACTCATAGAGTTGTTTTCCGCTAACTTTAATTAAAACAATATTAGATTTTTTGGCAGTTGTTGTTTTTGGATATTTACTTTTAATTAATTTAATTTGTTTTTCAGCGCTATTTCGATATTTAAACGTTCCAACAACTATAGAATAAGAATTAGTTTTAATTTTTTTAGTCTCCTTTTTTACGATCGTTGTTTTAATTTCTTTTTTATTAATACCTAATTCAGCAAATTCTTTGTCCATAATAATTTTTAGAGATCTATCACGTTGATTTCCACTATCTCCTCCAAATATAACACCAATTAACCTTTTATCATTTCTTACTGCAGAAAAAGCTAATTGGAACCCAGAAGCTCTTATATAGCCAGTTTTAATTCCATCAGCTCCTTCATAACTAAGCATTAACTTATTATGAGTCTTATAAGTCTTTCCACTATAGGTAAATTTTTGTGTATTGAATAATTCATATTTTTCTGGAAAATTAGAAATAAGTGCATGAGAGAGAATGGAGATATCTCTTGCAGTAGTTAGTTGCGCTCTGTTTGGAAGTCCTGAGGCGTTTTTAAAAGTTGTGTTTGTCATACCTAAGTCTCTAGCATAGCTAGTCATAAGTTTTGCAAACTCTTTTTCTGTGCCTGAAATATTTTCTGCCACAACGGTAGCTACGTCATTGGCAGATTTGATTATTAGGGCCATAATGGCATCTTCAACTTTTATTGTTGATCCCTCTTCTAAATATAATTTGCTAGGTGAGCGTGAAGCGGCTATTTTTGAAACCTTTAATTTAGTTTGATTTGTAATTTGATTTTTTTCTAACCGATCAAATAAAATATATAGCGTCATAATTTTTGTTAATGATGCTGGATAATTTTTAGTGTTAGCATTAACTTCAAATAGAACTTCTTTGGTATCAAAATCGATGACAATAGCAGCTTTTTTGGCAAAACTTTGAGATGTAGTAAAAATTACTATTAAAAAGAAGGGGGTGATTAGGAATTTAAATACTGACATGTCATGCTCCATTAGCATAAGGCTTTCGTTATTAACAATTGAAAAAAACCTCTTTTATTTCCTCAAAAAGTGCTTATTTAATAATCAATGAAATTAAGTGACGAAAACAACAATGACAACAATGTTAATAACGACTTTGAAAAAGGTGTTTTATTAGAAACTAAGCCTAAAACTAAAAAACCCTCTATGTATAATGTGTTGTTGCTTAATGATGACTACACCCCCATGGAATTTGTTGTTCTGGTTTTGGAGAGTGTATTTAACAAAAAACAAGAGGAAGCAACCCAGATCATGCTTCATGTTCATAAAAATGGCGTAGGTGTGTGTGGCACATTTACCTATGAAGTTGCGGAAGCAAAATGCAAGACAGTGATGGATCTTGCCAAAAAAAATGAACATCCTCTTCAATGTACAATGGAAAAAAATTAAATGTTATCACCTAACTTAGAAAAAACACTTAGAAATGCTTATCAGCTCGCAACAAATAATAAACATGAGTTTGTAACACTGGAACATTTATTAATCTCACTTACTGATGATAAGGATGGCATTAGTGTATTAAAAGCATGTGATGTTGAAATTGAAGAATTAAAAAAAAATTTAGAAGACTTTATTAAAAATGATTTATCTAATTTAAAAGAGAATTTTACAGGAGAACCAAAACTAACAAATAGTTTCCAGAGAGTTCTTCAAAGAGCAGCTATACATGTTCAATCAAGTGGTAGAGAAAGTGTTACAGGAGCTAACATGGTTGTTGCGCTCTTTTCTGAAAAAGAAAGTCATGCAGTTTATTTTTTACATCAACAAAACATGACTAGATTGGATGCTGTCCAATATATCTCGCATGGCATTTCTAAAGTGCAGGAGGATGAAGATGGTGAAGAAATTGTCGAAGAAACTTCAGATGGTCAGCAACAAAACAAACCTTCAAAAAAAGCACTAGATAAATTTTGCATTAATCTTAATAAAAAATCTCTTGATGGTAAAATAGATCCTCTAATTGGAAGAAAACTTGAAGTGGAGAGAACCATTCAAATTTTATGTCGTAGACAAAAAAACAATCCTATTTTTGTTGGTGATCCCGGTGTTGGTAAAACAGCAATTGCTGAAGGTTTAGCAAAAAGAATAGTAGAAAAAGATGTTCCAGATATTATTCTTGATGCGGTTATTTATTCTTTAGATATGGGTGCTCTATTGGCTGGAACGCGATACAGAGGAGATTTTGAAGAAAGATTAAAAGAAGTCTTAAAAGATTTACAAAAAGAAGAAAAATCAGTTTTGTTTATTGATGAAATACATACAGTCATAGGTGCAGGCGCTACTAGTGGTGGATCAATGGATGCAAGTAATCTTCTTAAACCATCACTAAGCAATGGCTCTCTTCGCTGTATAGGTTCAACAACGTATAAAGAGTTTAATAATTATTTTGAAAAAGATAGAGCTCTTGTTAGAAGGTTTCAAAAAATTGATATCAAAGAACCAACTAAAGAAGAAACTATTAAAATTCTAAATGGCTTAAAAAGTTATTACGAAGATCATCATCAAATCAAATATTCATCAGATGCAATTATAAGTGCTGTTGAATTATCTAATAAATATATAGGAGACAGAAAACTTCCAGATAAAGCAATAGATGTTCTTGATGAAGCTGGTGCCGCTCAGTATTTACTCCCCAAGTCTAAAAGAAAGAAGACAATCACATCAAAAGATATAGAGACTGTTG
>ERZ802821.1641-NODE-1641-length-11558-cov-10.2824_pt1 | contig 11558 bp, 9 predicted proteins | sample MGYA00345648_ERZ802821 | MGnify/ENA primary metagenome ERZ802821 (study PRJEB30503, sample SAMEA104212357) | marine metagenome | biome: Westerlies Biome; feature: [SRF] surface water layer (ENVO:00010504) within the epipelagic zone...; material: water... | reverse complement strand
GGGCGCTGCTGTCTCTGCCTTTTGAGCCCACGGGTATCATCATCGCCATTTTGTTTGCCACCTTTCTGCTCGGCTTCTTTTTAGATTGGATCGAGCTCACCCTGATCGTCCTGCCGCTGGTAGCGCCAGTCGTGGCCAACCTGGGCTTCGACCCGGTTTGGTTCACGATTTTGTTCGCAGTCTGTTTGCAAACCAGCTTTTTAACCCCGCCGGTGGGCTTTGCCATTTTCTATCTCAAGGGCGTGGCGCCAGAGGGTATTCAGGTCACCACCATTTACCGAGGCGTAGTGCCCTTTATTGCACTTCAGGTGATTGGCATGCTGATTATCTTTAACTGGCAGGCCATCGTGACTTGGCTACCGGCCCAGGCCTATGGATAAGCACTCTTGATCGAGGGACAATCTCGCTGGTCCACTGAGGGCGCGCCAACGTTTATCAAACCCCGTTCATTAGCCTAAGGATTACGCCATGACTACGTATCACGTCGTCGCCCGCAACTTCAGCACTCATAGCGAAAATCGCATGCACAGCGATGAGATGGCGAGCCGCTACGGGTTTCGGGGGGCGTTGGTGCCGGGAGTCGCCATCTACGGTCACTTGGTCAAACCCTTGATGAACCACTTTGGCGCGGCGTGGCTGAACGATAGCTGCGTTGAGGTAAAACTCATCAAGCCCACATAGCACGGCGAGGAACTGACCATTGAATGGGCTGGCGCGGGCGAGGATGTGATCGCGACCAACCAGCGCGGCGAACTGGTTTCGATTATTGCAGCTGCGACGCCACAAGTAATTTCCAATGAGCCCCGCGAGCTAGGACTTGAGGGCGAGCTAAAGCTGCCCGGCAGGCCTGACATTGCGTGGGACAACGTCTGTATCGGCGAAGTGTTTTCGCCATGGGCCGTGCAACTAAGCCGCGAGGAAAATCTGCGTTACCGCAGCGAGATCGGCGACGACGATGCGCTGTACGAAAATCATATTCACCCCCACTACTTGCTATCGCTGGCCAACGAAGCCCTCATGCAGGAATACGTCATGCCAGCATGGATTCACGTGAAATCAAAAATCACCCATCGTGCGGCCTTGCAGGTAAACGATGCGGTCGTGCTGCGCAGCGTGGTCACTGATCGATACGAGCGTAAGGGTCATCAGTTTATCGCCATTCACCTAACCTTCTGGCGCGGTGAGGAAATTGCCCTAGACATTGAACACCAGGCGATTTTTCGGATTGCCGAATGATGCGATTGGCCGTTCTGGCATCTCATGAAGGTTCCACGCTGCAAGCTCTGATCGACGCCTGCGCCACTCGAACCCTGAATGCTGAGGTCGTGTTAGTGGTGAGCAACAACAGCAAGGCGGGTGCCCTGCGCCGAGCAGCAGCGGCGAATATCGACACCCGCCATATCAGCGCCATAACCCACGGCGGTGAAGACGGCGCAAATCAGGCCATCGCTAACGCCCTGGCCGAGACCAAGGCAGATTGGGTACTGCTGCTGGGTTATATGAAAAAGATGGGCGAGGCGATTTTGTGTCAGTTCTCAGGGCGCATCATCAACACCCACCCTGCCCTGCTGCCGGACTTTGGTGGCCAGGGATTTTTCGGCCGCAAAGTACATGAAGCGGTGTATGCGGCCGGGGTTAGCGAAACCGGGGCAACTCTGCACATCGTCGGTCAGGAGTATGATACCGGCCCGATCATTGCGCAGATTCGTGTGCCAGTGCTGTCTGGCGATGACGTGGACGCGATAGAAAAACGCGTGAAAACCGCCGAGCGAAAACTGTTGGTTGACACGCTGAGACAACTCGAAGCAGGCGGCTGCGCCAGCCTTTAGCCGCCCTGCAGTAACGCCATGGCCTCGGCATGTAGCGCCGGTGTTGCAGATGCCAGCACCGTGCCTCCCATGCTGGGATTGCCGCCGTCCCAACCGGTGATCACCCCGCCAGCACCCTGCACGATGGGCATCAGCGCTTGAATGTCATAGGGCTTAAGGCCCGCCTCGACCCCTAAGTCCAGCGAACCCATGGCCAACATGCCAAACAGGTAACAATCACCGCCCATCTTCGTAAGCTTGCTCGCTCGGCTGAGTTGCTTGAACTGGTCTCGCTGCTCGGCTGGCAGCCACTCAATTCCTGTGGTGGAGAGACTGGCGCTGGCAACATGTTCGCAACGACTGGTCACCAGCGGCTCACGCTGGCCTGCGCGCTCGAGCCAGGCCGAGGTACCGTCACCGCTGAACAGCTCATCGGTATAGGGCTGGTACATGGCGCCAACAACTGGCGATTCGCCATCGAACAAGGCCAACAGCACACCCCAATGCAGCATACCGGTCATGAAAGCCCGGGTGCCGTCGATGGGATCGATCACCCAGGTCAGGCCGTTACCCGCCTTGAAACCGTATTCTTCGCCGAAAATGCCATGCTCCGGGTACGTTCGCTCGATGGCCTCGCGAATCGCCCGTTCGCCGGCCTGATCCGCCAAGGTGACCGGATCAAAGCCACCATTTTCGAGCTTGTTGGTCACCTGCACGCCGGATCGAAAATACGGCAAGATCACCTCGCCGGCTGCCCGCACTGCCAAACGCGCAAACTGCAGATATGCATCGCGCTCTTGGTGGGAGATTGCCACCGCAGGGGTATAACCAAATTCCGCTGACATAGGGACCTCCTTAGGTGCCGGGAGTCTATCACCCCGCCTCGGTCGTCGTGATGGTCGTCGTGACGGTCGCTGTGTTGCTCTTGGCCATGATCTGTCCGTCCGTCATCGAGTCTGGCTGGCTGGGTAGCCCCTGACGGCAACATCCAAGGGTGATTAGTCAACCAAGAGTGAACTTACCAAACAGATTTCATCTCTCTTGGACGTGCTTGCATGACATAATCGTCGCAAATGTCCACTCATGATCTTACCCAAGGCCGAGTCTCTGGATCCTTGGCGCGTTTGACTGCGCCAATGATGGCCGGTGTCTCGTCCAGTATCTTGGTACAGATGCTGGAGATGGGCTTTATTGGCCAGCTCAGTACGGCCCATGTCGCGGCCATTACTTTCACCTTTCCCCTAGTCATGGTGCTCACCAGTATTGCCCTGGGCATCAGCATTGGAACGTCTTCGGTGATCGCCCGCAGCGTGGGTAATCGGCAAGTCTCCACGGAGTTAACGCCGATCTCCGGTCAAGGCGGCGACGAAGTCGCCAGACTTGGTACGCACAGTCTGATCTTGGTTTTTATCCTGATGATTGTCATATCGGCGCTGTGCTGGCTTGCCATCGACCCGCTGTTTCTGGCCATGGGCGCCTCACCCGAGCTGCTGCCCTTGATTCACTCCTATTTGGATATCTATCTACCAAGCACTGTGCTGTTCACCACCGCCATGATCTGCGGCAGCATCATGCGCGCCAACGGCAGCGCGAACATTCCCGGCGCCATCATGACCATTGGCGCCTTAGTGAATTTGATACTGGATCCGATCTTTATTTTTGGCTGGTTCGGTTTTCCCGTCATGGAACTGGCCGGTGCCGCCACGGCCATGACGTTGACGCGTTTCGGCACCCTCCTAGTCTCGCTTTGGTATATCAATGCGGACAACTTGGTCCTGCGCGAGGCGCATTTTGCTGGTTGGTTACGCTCAGCGAAGCGGATACTGCATGTTGGCGTGCCTGCCATGGCGACGAATTTGATCGGCCCCGTCACCGCGGCCTACATCACTTTTTTGATTGCCGACTACGGCGAAGCTGCCGTGGCGGGCTTTGGTGTCGCCAACCGCATCGAAGCCGTAGCCGCCATGCTGATGTTCGCCCTATCGGGATCTATTGGACCCTTCGTGGGCCAAAACTGGGGCGCGCATATGGTTGATCGTGTGCGCACAGGCGTCACAGCCAGCTATCTTTTCTGCTTAGGCTGGGGTCTGCTTGTCACGCTACCGCTGTTTTTCTTCGGTGCAGAGATCGCCTCCCTCATTGATGCGTCAGCCCCAGTCATCGCCGTTGCTGCCATGTATCTTGCCATCGTGCCGTTAAGCTATGGTTTGTGGGGCGTGCTCATGATGGCCTCTGCCTCATTCAACGCCTTGGGTAAACCATTGCCCAGCACCGCTCTCTCCTTTGGGCGCATGGTCGTGATCTACATTCCCCTAGCGACGTTGCTGAATGACCTTTATGGCTATGTGGGCATTTTTATCGCCACCGCCCTGAGCAACGTGCTATTCGGACTTGTCGGCGCCAAGTGGTTTAGTCGACGCCTGAGTCTCATGTCACGACAACTGGCGCATCAGAGCTAGTTGGCGACAATCAGTCACAGCCAGCCCAAGCCAGCAAAAAAACAGCGCCAGTTAAGGCAGTAGGAAATAAGGAAGGACGCTAAATATGTTTCGAAGACGCGTGCTAACGCTCAGCAGCTTGGTGGTTATCTCTTTATTGGCAATTGCTGCGTTACCTATCGTGGTTGTAGCAACCCTAGTGATGAGCGTGTCGCCCAAATTCCGCACGGCGCCACAAGCGATGGCTTTCATCTATGGCTTCTTGCTGCGGGAGTGGGCGGGTCTGACGCTGTTTGTTTGGGTCTTGCTGCGTTATCCCAAGAGTCGTCATATGGAAAAAAATCGCGCGATCCAATTTTGGTGGGCGCAAAGTTTGTTCAACCTCGGCAAGCGCCTATATCGATTGAACATCGAGGTGACGGGGACTGAGGCGTTGCAAGGCAACTGCGCCTTGGTTTTGTCACGGCATTCCAGCATGGGCGACACCGTGTTGCCGCTGCTCTTCTTCGGCAAGGCTCGCGGTGAAGGGCTGCGCTACGTGCTCAAACAGGAGCTACGCTACCTGCCGTGTCTTGATATCGGGGGCCACCGCCTGCCCAATGTTTTCGTCGATCGCTCCGGTGCAGATTCTGCTAAGGCGGTAGAAGAGGTCAGCGACTTGATCGCCACAGCGGGCAGCGATGAGTCCGTGCTCATCTACCCCGAGGGCACGCGTTTCACTCAGAAAAAACATGATGAACTGCGGGCCAAGTATCCCAATCTGGCGCCGCAGCTAGACCGGTGGCCCAACCTCTTGCCCGTCCGCCTCGGTGGCGTAACCGGCATGATGGCGGCGAATCCCGGCAAAGACTTGGTCTTTCTGGCCCATGCGGGTTTTGAGGGATCCGCCGACATCCATGATCTGCTCAATGGCGGCTGGTTAAATCAACGCGTTCGCCTGCATTTTTGGCGCGTGCCTTATGCCGACCTCCCCAAGGAAAATGTGCAGGAGTTTTTGTTTCGGGAATGGGACACCATGCAGTCTACGGTGGGTACCCTGCTGAATGAGATTCAATCTGCGGCTTGATGCTCTCGATGCCCTAGGGCGCTGGCCCACAGGCGAGACGCTTTGCTCTGGAAGAGCCGTTCAGCAAAGACGGCCGTTAGGCAGACAGCTGCGCCTGATAGGCTTCAATCGACGTTTCGACTTGCGCCGCAAGGGACGATAAACGCGCCATCGCATCCCCTTGAGGCGGTAGCTTGGCGCTGCAAGACTCCTCCAGCGCCTGACACAGATGTCCCAACTCTTCAAATCCGTACGTGCGATACGTGCCGCACAGCGCATGCAGCTCCGCCGCCGCTTGGGCAAGATCGTTGGCGGCCAGTGTTGTGTGCAGCTGCTGTTGGCGTTCATGGGTTTCTTGCAAGAATACGCCAAGGGCTTGGTTCAAAGTCTCGTCGCCCATCAGCATGCGCATTTCTTCTACCGTGTCGCTGGGTGCTACTTCGGCGTGATCTTTTTGCCCACCTAGCCACATGTCGACTCGGCTGGTCAGGGCTTCGTAGTTAATGGGCTTGGTCATGAAGTCATTCATACCAGCATCCTTGCAGGCTCGTTCATCCTCGGCGAAGGCCTTGGCTGTTAACGCGATGATGGGTTGCCGGAAACCGTTGTTGCGAATCCAGCGGGTGGCCTCGATGCCGTCCATGCCGGGCATCTGCACATCCATCAAAACTAAGCCGTAGGCTGCGCTGCCCTGCCCTTTTTTCTTCATCGCAGCGCAGGCTGCAATGCCGTCATTGGCGACATCGACATCATAACCTCGACGCTCCAGCATGGATTGGACGACCAGCTGATTGGGTTTGCTGTCTTCGACCACCAATATACGACGGCTGCTGGATTCACGGGCTGTTATGCCGATGCCCACTGGTGGAGATTCAGGCTCGACCACGACATGCATCGGCAACGACAGTGTGAACTCACTGCCGAGCTTGGGAGTCGACTCGACCGTGAGTTCGCCGCCCATCAGATGGGTCAGCTGCTGACATATCGACAAACCCAATCCCGTGCCAAGGTATTTGCGCCGGTCAGAGTCATCGACCTGAACAAAGGCGTCAAAGATCTTGCTCAGCTGGGTTTGGCTCATGCCAATGCCGGTATCGCGCACCTTGATGCGATAGCAAGGATTTGGCTGACTCACCGCATCAGCTTGCAGGGTGATCTCGATCTGCCCTGCGTCGGTGAACTTCATGGCGTTACTGAGCAAGTTAGTCAGCACCTGCATCACCTTCTGAGAATCGCCAAGCACCCATAAATCCTCGAGTTCATTCAGCTCAGCGCGCAGCTCAATGTCCGCAGCGGTGTTATTGGACTGAAAAAGCGCCGTGACCTCGTCGATCACGCTTGCCGGACTGAAGGGGCTGGTGTCACTAGACATTTCGCCGGCCTCGATCTTGGAGTAATCCAGTAGGTTCGTCAGCAGACGCATGAGTCGTTCACCAGCACTCTCTGCGGTGGTCAGCAGTGACAGCTGCTGTGCGTCCTGCTCGTCGGCTTTGACCAAATTCAGAATACCCAGAAGCGCGTTCAACGGCGTGCGAATCTCGTGACTCATGGTGGCTAGGAAGCGGCTCTTACTTTGGTTTGCCCGATCAGATTCCTCGCGGGCTTCGCGCATATCTCGCTCGAGGGAGCGCCACTGGCGCAAATCACGTATTTCCGCGCCGAAGTAGACACCGTGCTCGGTATCCAAGGCGTTGATGGTTAGCTCTACGGGCAGCTCATAGCCACTTTTATGCAGCGCCTCAAGCTCGACTCGCCGGCTGATGACCTTGCCTTCTCTACTGGCAAGGAAGTGTGCAAATGCCTCGTTGTGGGCGCCCCGCAACCGCTTGGGAACGATATGCTCGGACATGTTTTCACCAAGGATTTCGGCGCGGGTAAAGCCGAGCAACTCCTGAGCTGCAGGGTTGTAGTCCACCACAGCGCCTTGGTCGTCAATGACGATTTTGGCGCTCAGGCTGCTTTCCATGAGCAGACCGTAAAATTCCAGCGGTGTGGGTTGAGCACCTTGATCAGAGCCCAGAGCGACCGGCTTTAGATTCAATAGCAGAGCACCGTCCGCTCGCGAAGCCGGTAGCACCCGAGCGACTAAGGCGACAGGGATGCCGCAAACAATTCGTCGCAGGGGAAATTCTTGGGCAGCAAGCATCGTCAACCGCTGGCCGGACAATTTCTCGCCATTGCTGGCCTCGCGCAGCTGCCGATCAAGAGCAGACCATCCGGCCTGTGCATTGCCTGCTTCCTCAAGTGACATGCCCTCGACCTTAGCCTCGCCCATCCATTGACGCGCACGCTCGTTGAGGGCGTGGATATGCAGATCTCGATCAAGTAATAAATAGCCCTCTTGCTGGGAATGGGGTTGGTCAATAAACCATTGCGCCTCACTGGCATGCCTGAGGTAGTCAGCGCGATAGGCCAGAGCTGTCGCGATCAAAACCCACAAACTCAATACCAGTAAAGCGATCCCGATGGGCGCGAGGAGAACCGAGGGTTGCGAGGCAGCGCCCATCCACAAGCCCATGCCCAGCCCCGCAAAACCTATCGCCAAGGGTATCGTTTGCTTGCCCTGCAGCAATCTATTCATCGGTAATTCCGTCCACAGTGGCGTCATTGTTGTTTAGGTAAGCCTGCAAATAGGCTTGAGTATTCGCGGCTTGGGACTGCAGTCGCTGCAGACCTGACAGGAACTGATCCGACGGCTTAAGAACCAACCCGGGCGATTGATCTCCAGAGTTGTCGATGGCGATATCGCTGAGCGAGAGTTCCACTTCTGAGAGCTGTTTGGCGCACTGGGCAAGGCGCTCAAATCCAAACCGTTCTGCGCTATAGCGCATCATGTGCAAGTTATGGCGCACGTCGTCGCTACGATTGGCCTCCGCCTTGCCGACGACCAACAAACGCTCATCTAGTTCCAATAGAAACTGTTTCAATAGCCGTTCAAGGGGGATATCGCCGACGAAGCTGCGCAGTTCTTCAAGCGCCAGGGCATTAACCTCTGGCGCCAAAGTCTCCATACCGCTGACCCCCAACGTTCGGCACAGACAATCGTCCAGCGATTGCTTGTTCATGGGCTTGCCGAGAAAGTCGTTAAACCCGGCCTCAAGACAGGCTTCTAGCTCTTGTTCGGCGCTATGACCTGTTAGAGCAATGAGCGGCAAGCTAGCGGGTATCGACGGTAGCTCACGAATTGCCCTGGCCGCACTCAGCCCATCCATTTGCGGCATTTCCAGATCCATGATGACCGCATCAAAAGGACCAGCGGGATCTGTGCGCAGTCGCACTAAGGCTTCAACCCCGTTGGCCGCTTCGATCACGTTGTGGCCGAGGTTTTCCAACAATGCCCGCGTGACCAAACGACTGGCTTGAGAATCATCCACAACCAGCAGCGTTTTTGCCGACCAAGGAAGGCTGGTCTCAGCGGCATCTTGGGTAGGTGAGCCGGGCTCGACGGCCTCTACATAGGGCTCAGCACCTGCATCAGTGGACGCCGCCACATCAAGCAGCTGAGGTACTGGCGCTGGTAGATCAAGGGTCCAGACCAAGCCGCGTTCTGCGTCTGACACCAAGGCACAGCTGCCATGCATCCTATGGGCGATAGCATTGGATAGATTGAGGCCCAGCCGCAAGGTCGGATCATTAAGCACCATGGGCATTGAAGCCTCACTGGACCATGGCTCCAAATTGCCCAGGCGAGCCAGCTCAGCGGCGCTCACGTAGGCACCATGATTGGCAATAACGCAGTGTAGGCCCCCGGCCTTCATAGTGACGTCGATGGAAACCTGTGCCTGTTGGGTGGTCTCCCAAGCGAAACGCAGTATGTAGGTGAGAAGCTGGGAGAGATTTTGCGCATCCACTAAGGCGCGCCGAAAATTCGCACAGTCCGCGGGGATCCAGTTCAAGCGCAACTTGACCAATTCGCCCGCGCGCTGGGCATTGAGCCTGTGGGCCAATTGCTCCAGCAAACGCACCAGATCGACGTATTCAGGTTGAGGTTTGAGGTCTCCCCGAGCAAGGGTATCCAGATGCGACACGATGCCTAACATGCTGGCGAATTCATCCACCCGCCTTTGCGCATTCATCACCAGCTCGGATCGCCGTTCGGTAGATGCGTCGCCGGGTGATATCGCATTTAGGTCATGGGCGATGAGATGCAAGGTGCCCTGTAATTCGCCCAAGGATGAGCGAATGCCCGGCGAGAGCAATTGCAGAAGCTGGGACAGAAGAGGCTGGTCAGACATGGTCTGTGCCATTTGAAATGGTTTTGAGCGAAGAAAACCGTCCACCAAAAGAGAACAAACGAGCTTGGTGACCGAGCATCAACGAAAAACAACTGGACCGCGTATCCACAACCTTGGGCATCTCAACCTGCGCATCAATCTTGAGAGCCACAAGATCAGGGGGATTGGCGGTAATCTGTAGGCCTATTGGTATAAGCGGTATGTTTTATGGGACAACCGGCATATTCGATTGCTGGACAGTTTATTTGCGGATTTCAGTCTGCCCGCCAATGCTCATCATATGAGGGGCGAGAGGATGGCTGACCACCCGATCTCGGCGCTGCAGCGGGCGCTGCAACGCGCTTCTTATTAGGACAAGTTGTTAACCAGAAACGTCCAAGTAGTAACCGCCAGCCTCTAGGTGCTTGATATGACCCGCTGTCGGCGTCGCAAAGTGCGTCCCGATAATGAGGATGTCATTGTCAACATAGCGCTGCAGCAGTGTCTCTCTCGTTTGCAGCCCCTGCGCTTGATCGACGTCTGCCGAGGAGCACCAGTCAGGACGGCTCATCTGTACCGGGTGGTGAATACAGTCACCGGTGATTAGCGCCTCAGCGCCGCCGGATCGAATATGCACACTGACATGCCCCGGCGTATGCCCAGGGGTTGGCTCTAAACAAACCTGCGGACAGACCTGGTGCTGCATGTCGACTAAGTCCACCAACCCTGCTTCGACCACTGGACGAACCGAATCTGCCAGCACAGGGCCGTAGACTGCTTCGTCTTCGTTCGCATCCCAGTGCTCCCACTCGGTTCGGGCAAACAAGTATCGAGCGTTAGGAAAGGTTGGCACCCATTGACCATCCACCAACATGGTATTCCAACCCACATGATCCACATGCAAGTGCGTACAAAGCACGGTATCGATGGTATCCGGTGCGTAGCCTGCGGCTTCTAAGTCCTGCAAGAAATGCGTTTGCAGGTGCGACCAGTTGGGCACGTTGCGCTCTTTATCGTTACCAATGCAGGTATCGACCAAAATACGGCGCTCACCGGTGTCTACGACCAAGGCATGCACACTCATGGTCAGATTGCCCTGCTCGTCCATAAAGTGGGGCTGCATCCAAGTAAAGGGAAGGCAGGCATCGCGGGTTGCATCCGGCAGGATAAACCGAGAGCCGCCAAGGCTTTCGATCTCCACCACCCGAGTAATTTTTACGTCACCAATTTGCCACTGATTCATGATCTCCCCTTACTTGCCCCGCGTTTAGAAAACTGTTCTAGGGCTTTCCGCTGACGAACGCAAGGTCTAAGCTCCTTCCGGGATTTTGGAGTAGAGGAGTATTTTCATGTCGTTGCTGAAGGATATCGCCACACTTGGCCAGCTACCTGCCTTACTAAAACTCAAGAAGGGAATGACACCGCGCCCTGCCGACGTCAAAGACTGTTTCGGCGCCCGCGTTGAGGCCAATGCCGCCAATCTAGGTACCCACAGCGCCATCGTGTGTGAGGGCAGAGAGTTGAACTGGCAAGCATTCAACGCACTGTCTAATCAGTACGCCAACGCCTTCAAGATCCAAGGTTTAGTGCGCGGCGATACCGTCTGCATCATGATGGAAAACCGCATTGAGTTTCTCGCCCTGCTGGTTGGGCTGAACAAATTGGGGGTCACCGCAGGCCTACTCAATACCAACTTAACCGGCCGCTCGCTTCAGCACTGCATCAGCGTTATTGAAGCCAAAAAGTGCATTTTTGGCGCCGAGGTCATGGCCGCGGTTGCTGAAGTTCAGGAAGAGCTAGACTTGGTTTCTGGGGCCGACTTTTTATTTGTCAGCGACGCGGCTATTGCCGACGCTGCGTGTCCAGAATGGGCGCTGAGTTTAGACGACCTGCAGCACGCCGCCGAGGAGAACAATCCACCGGAAACCGGCGACAACACCATTGGCCAAACCGCGCTCTACATATACACCTCGGGCACCACGGGCTTACCCAAGGCCGCGGTCTTGTCGAATCGTCGCTACGTGGTGAGTGCGGACAGGATCGGAACCGCTGG
>ERZ802821.1640-NODE-1640-length-11560-cov-14.0302_pt1 | contig 11560 bp, 13 predicted proteins | sample MGYA00345648_ERZ802821 | MGnify/ENA primary metagenome ERZ802821 (study PRJEB30503, sample SAMEA104212357) | marine metagenome | biome: Westerlies Biome; feature: [SRF] surface water layer (ENVO:00010504) within the epipelagic zone...; material: water... | reverse complement strand
GTTGAATCTTGGATGGAAGAGAACAAGTTGGCGATACAATCCGGTCTACGTACCGAAATCGCTGAAGGGTTCATGAACGGAATGCGTGACCTATTCGTAGAGTCTTACGTCGAAGTTCCAGAGTCTAAGGTAGACCTAGTTGACGAACTTGCCGGTCAAGTAGAAGAGTTAGAAGAAAAGCTAAACTCAACTACAGGCGATGCAATTCAACTTGCAGAAGAACTAGAAACTTACAAGCGTGAGTCAATCATCGCTGAAGCATCTCGTGATCTTGCAGACACACAAGCAGAGAAGTTATCAGAACTATTAAGCACTGTCGATTTTGACAACGAAGAGACTTTCGTTGCTAAAGTAAACACCGTTAAAGAGTCATACTTCTCAAAAGAAATTCCAGAGCAACTCGAAGAATCAACGTCAGATGACGCTGAAGAAGAAATTGAAGTATCATCCATGATGGAAGGATACCTAACTGCTCTGCGTCAAACCTCTAAGAAATAAGGAATATAACAATGAACAACAATTCATACGATCAGTTGATCGAAAAGTGGGCTCCAGTCCTAAACGAAGAGTCTGCAGGAACAATCAATGATTTTCAACGTAAAGCGGTAACTGCTGCTGTACTAGAAAACCAAGAACGTGCTATGATGGAAGAGCGTAACACTATGCAAGGCTTCCTAACAGAGGCACCAACTAACGCAACAGGCGCTGGCGTAGCAAACTGGGATCCAGTATTGATCTCTCTAGTACGTCGTGCAATGCCTAACCTAATGGCATATGACGTATGTGGCGTACAGCCAATGTCAGGACCAACTGGTCTGATCTTTGCTATGAAGTCACGTTACACTTCACAGTCTGGACCAGAAGCACTAGGTCTAGATGAGCCAAACTCAGCATTCTCTGGTCAAGGCGCACAGGTCGGTGAGCCATCTGGTTTCACTCTGAACCCAGCAGACCCAACAGAGCGTTACATCGACACAGGTGTTGACCCAGTAGGTCGTCCAATTTCAACTTCAGACGCAGAGTCTCTAGGTGAAGCAGGAAATCCATTCCCAGAGATGGGCTTCTCGATCGAGAAGCAGTCAGTAACTGCTAAGTCACGTGCGTTGAAGGCAGAATACTCTCTAGAACTAGCACAAGACTTGAAAGCAATTCACGGTCTTGACGCTGAGACAGAACTAGCAAACATTCTGTCTACAGAGATTCTTGCTGAAATCAACCGTGAAGTAGTTCGTACTATTCACAACCAAGCAGTCCTAGGCGCAACTAGCGCAACTCTACCAGGCGTATTCGATCTAACTGCAGACGCAGATGGTCGTTGGTCAGCTGAGAAGTTCAAAGGTCTAGTAATGCAGATCGATCGTGAAGCGAACCAAATCGCAAAAGACACACGTCGTGGTAAGGGTAACGTTGTAATCTGTTCTTCAGATGTTGCAACTGCTCTAGCTGCTTCTGGTCAACTAGATTACCAAGTAGGTGCTGGTTTGACAGTAGACGACACTGGTAATACTTTTGCTGGTACTCTAAACGGTAAGATGAAGGTTTACATCGATCCATACGCAGAGATGGATTACGTAGTTGTTGGATACAAAGGTACCAACGCATATGACGCAGGTGTATTCTACTGCCCATACGTACCACTACAGATGGTCAAGGCTGTCGCAGAAGATACCTTCCAACCAAAAATTGGTTTCAAGACTCGTTACGGCATGGCATCAAACCCATTCGTAGCAGCTACAGGCGAGCACAACATTGCAAGCACTAACGGTGTTAACACTTACTACCGTATCATGCGTGTTGACAACCTACTAAAGTCTTCATAAGTCAATAATAAAAAGAACTAGTTCACTAGTCATTTTGGGGAGTCTTCGGACTCCCTTTTTTTATGCGTATAAATAAGTTGATATAGAGGATAGACTATGAGTTTAACAGACAACAAAAACTTCTTACAACCTACAGGATTTCGCATTGTAATAGAGCGAGAGACCTATGGTAATCTAGAATACTTTTCTCAATCAGTAACACACCCAGGATCGACAGTTGCGGCTGTGGAATTACCTGTGCCCAGAGTAACTGGTCTTCCATTTGCAGGAGACACAATTAGTTATGGTGAACTGACACTCAACCTTATCTTAGACGAAGATCTAACCGCATATAAAGAGATGCAAAAATGGTTAGAGGATTGTGTATACACTGCAGAGAACAACCAACACCATGACATCAAGGTTATCGTTCTGACAAGTCACAACAACTTCTGCGCTCAGATTACATACAAGAACTGTATACCTACTAGTTTAGGAGCAATAGAACTTACTTCTACTGGCGGTGATCTCCAGTATGTAAATTTTGATGCATCGTTTAGGTTTAGTGAGTTCGTGTTGTCATGAGTTTAAAGAAATATACTATACAGAATCGTCGTGTTCTAGATATCTTAGAAGACTTCAGATACACGTACCGTGAACTTTATCGTCCAGAAAAAACTAACACCTGTCTATTTCCTCATATGGTAGGTATGGCGGATGAGTACACGGGTGAAGATGAAATGTGGCGTATCATCGATATGGGCGAAGAGCACTCAGGATCTGCAGAGACTTCAGTGTGCTACCCTATCAAACCAGACCATTACAAAGACACACACCCAGACGAATATTCTAAAACATGGTTACGTCTAAATAGTAGTTTAACAGAAGAACTTGGCGTTAATCACAGTGCATTATCTACGTTATATCCACCAGAGGGTTTTATCGGGTGGCATAACAATGCCAATGCTTCCGCTTTTAATTTAATTTTCACATGGTCTGAGTCGGGCGATGGGTGGTTTAAGTATGTCGACCCTAAAACTCAAAAGGTTGTCACGATACCAGATGATCAAGGGTGGAATTTGAAAGCAGGGCACTTCGGTGCATACGGATCTGGTGACGTGGTTTATCACTCCGCTAGAACCAATTGTTATAGGATGACCTTAAGTTATGTTTTAGGTCATGATGAGAGTTATTGGCAAGATTGTGTTGACTACATCACAAATAAGTGATATAATAATACACATTTTGCCCACGTAGAGTGATACATGTTTAATATAGAAGAGATTCTGAAAGAGTGGAGTGAAGACTCCCATATACCAATTCACCAGTTAGATGAGACCTCAAGAAAGACACCTAACTTACATGCTAAATACCTAGAGTACCTTACTGTTAGTAAGTTGTGCCTGCAGAGAGCAGAGACTGCTCAGAAGTCTTTACTTAAAGACAAATGGTTATACTACAACGGTAAAATGGATCAGCAGACCTTAGCAGATAAGGGATGGGATCCGGATCCCTTTAACGGTCTAAAGATCTTGAAGGGAGAAATGGATTATTATTATGACGCAGATCCTGAGATACAGAAGTCTGTAGAAAAAGTATCTATGCTGAAAGTGCAGATAGATGCTTTAACTGAAATACTTAATGTACTGAAATGGAGACATTCTACGATCAAAAATATGATCGATTATAGAAAGTTTGAGTCTGGTGGATAACAAGATACGCATTCGGATGAAAGACCACTCCCATTTTATGGTTGAGGCACATCCAGCACAAGAAAATGAATTGAGAGAATACTTCTCATTTTTTGTTCCAGGGTATAAGTTTATGCCCGCTTTTAAATCTAGGCATTGGGACGGTAAAGTAAAGTTGTATAATACTGTCTCAAAACAAATGAACGTTGGTCTGTATCAACACCTACGGAGATTCTGTGCAGACCGTTTTTATCAACTTGAGATACTCGAACATGAAACCTATGGAATACCATCGTTTAGAGACGATATCGATCATCCTGCTCTGGTTGAGTTTTTATCTTTACTTGATGCTCCCTTCAAGCCTAGGGACTATCAGTACAAAGCTATTTCTCACGGCGTTGAGCATCGACGCTGTATTCTACTTAGTCCTACTGGCAGCGGCAAATCATTTATCATTTATAACTTGCTTCGGTACTGCTACGAGGTCACTGAAGGGAAGATACTGGTAGTTGTCCCTACGACCTCACTCGTTGAGCAGATGTACAAGGACTTTGAAGACTACGGATATGACGTTAATGAATTCTGTCATCGTATCTACTCGGGTAAAGAAAAGAACACAGACAAGCGTGTAATCATCTCCACGTGGCAGTCTATCTATAAGTTCGGCAAAGATTGGTTCGAACAATTTGATACCATCTTCGGAGATGAAGTTCACTTATTCAAAGCAAAGTCTCTCACTACCATGATGGACAAATGCATCAACGCCAAATATCGATTTGGTCTCACAGGTACTCTTGATGGTACCGAAACAAACAAACTGGTCTTAGAAGGGCTGTTTGGTCCGACGTTTACTGTTACCCGCACAGTAGAACTGCAAAAGTCAAAAGAACTAGCAGAGTTGGATATTTCTATCTTGTTGCTCAGATACCACAACGATATCTGCCACATGATGAAAGACAAGACTTATCAAGAAGAACTTGATTACATAGTCACATACGAACCACGCAATAAGTTTATCACTAAGATTGCGTTGGATCAAACAGGGAATACCTTAGTGATGTTTCAGTTTGTAGAGAAACATGGTAAGGTGTTATACGAAATGATCAAGGGTCTTGCCCCAGAAGGACGTAAAGTGTTTTATGTCTCTGGTGAAGTAGACGCTACTGATCGAGAACAGATACGAGGAATCGTAGAAAAAGAAAATGACTCTATTATTGTCGCTTCTCTTGGCACTTTCAGCACTGGCATCAACATCCGCAATCTTCATAATATTGTATTTGCGACACCATCCAAATCTCAGGTTAAAGTTCTCCAGTCAATTGGTCGTGGTCTTCGTCAGTCTGACGACGGTAGGACTACTAGGCTTATTGACATCGCTGATGATCTCCATATCAAATCTCATAAGAATTTTACACTGAAACATAGCGCTGAAAGGATTAAGATATATACTAAAGAAGGGTTTAGATATAAGATCTATCCCATTGACCTCAAACCTATAAGAGTAGAAGAAAATGAATCTGAGTTCCTCGATTAAGCATTTGAAATTAGTAACAGGTGAGGAGCTAGTATGTGAATTACTAGAAGAGACTCCAGAATCTATTTTGATTAGAAATGGTCTCGCACTAATGCCTAAAACTCTAAATGATGGTACTAAGATATTTGCGTTTAAAACGTATATGGTCTATCAAGATACTCCTAGCAATGTGATCATGATATTCACTGATAAGATTGTCTCTATTGCTGTACCCGCTGATGAGATGATGACTCAGTATGGTAACGCTCTTCGAGAGATGGCAGAGTTTCTAGAAAAAGATGAAGAGAATAGACTAGAAGATGACTTTAACGAATCTCTCTCTCTAGATGATTTTTTAGATGAGATGGATAGTGGTAAAGACTTTATAGATTCAGATGTCTCGGGAATGGCACCACATTAATTTGGTATACCATCTTCCCTGACAACAGAGATATTATATACTATAAATTGTAATCTGTCAAGTCATTGACAAAAGACATTAAATTTAGTATAATATCACTTAATCAATCGAGTTGTATATTATGAAACCAAAAGAAAAGCCACATTACGTAAGCAACAGAGATTTTTCTAATGCTGTTGTAGAGTACTGCACTACAGTGAAAGAAGCAAAAGAAGAAGGTAAACCTCATCCTGTGGTTACTAACTATATTGCTACTTGTTTTCTAAAGATCGCAGAAGGTCTCTCGCACAAAGCAAACTTCGTTCGTTACACTTATCGTGAAGAGATGGTGATGGATGCGGTAGAGAACTGCTTGAAAGCAATTGAGAACTATGATATCGAAGCCGCCACTCGTTCGGGCAAACCGAACGCATTCGCATACTTTACACAGATATCATGGTTTGCGTTCTTACGTCGCATCCAGAAAGAGAAGAAGCAACAAGATATCAAGATGAAGTATATCGCAGAAGCGGATATTAGTGCGTTTCTTGGTGACGAAGAAGAAGTATTCTATAGTCAAGCTTCTCCTTTTGTAGACACACTTCGTCAACGTATTGATATTGTGAAAAGTGCAGACACAGAATTTAAAGAGTACGTCAAAGAAGAGAAGAAACGAAAAAGACGTGCTGTAAATGTAGACTCAGATCTGTCGGATTGGATTGAAGAATAATGTGGACTTATGAATGTAAAGCGGGAACCTATAAAGAGGATTCCCTATCTCGCTTGGTGTGGACCATCTTTACACACCGACTACACCACCTCATTGAAGATGGAAGATTTTCAGATTAGACTTGACAAGACACTTCTACTGTAGTATAATAATCGTTATATAAATTGAGTTGAGTCATTTATGAAAATCGCAATACTAAATGATACCCACTGTGGGTGTCGTAATTCGTCTGACATCTTTATGGATTATCAAGAACGCTTCTACGGTGAGGTGTTCTTTCCATACTTACTAGAAAATAATATCACACAGATCTTGCACCTAGGCGACTATTATGACAATCGTAAGACCGTCAATCTCAAAGCGTTAAGTCATAATCGTCGCATCTTCTTAGACAAACTGCGTGAATATAATATCCACATGGATATCATACCCGGCAATCACGATGTCTACTATAAGAATACTAACGGTCTAAACTCTCTCAAAGAATTGATGGGTCACTATATGAATGAGGTAGACATTCTCATGGACCCTATCGTTCGTGAGTATGGTTCTGTCAAATTTGGCCTAGTCCCTTGGATTTGTCCAGAAAACGAGAAAGAAGTGTTGACGTTCTTGGACAACTGTGGCGCAGATGTCATCGGTGGTCACTTCGAACTCGCAGGGTTTGAGATGGATAAGGGTCTTGTGTGTAAAGAAGGCATGGACCCAAAGCCTTTATATAAGTTTGAGACGGTTTTGTCTGGACACTTCCATACGAAGTCAAGCAAGGGAAACATACATTATCTTGGCGCTCAGATGGAATTCTTCTGGAACGATGCACACGATCCTAAGTATTTTCATATTTATGATACAGAAACTCGTGAAATTACGCCCGTTCAAAATACAATTAGTCTGTTTCATAAGATTTATTACGACGAAGATACTACGAATTATTTTGAGAATCTGTCCTATCTTGACGGCAAGTTCGTTAAACTTATTGTCTCTAATCGATCTGATATGATGAAGTTTGAAAGATATATCGAGAGACTTCAACAACAGAAACTTCACGAACTGAAGATTGCAGAAGACTTTAAAGAGTTTCGTGGTGAAAATGTCTCAAACGAAGATCTAAGGGTTGACGACACGGAAACTTTAATCTATAATTACATCCAAGAGGTCGAAACAGATTTAGACAAGGACCGCATTAAGGGTGTGGTCTCTGAATTAATGGTAGAAGCACAGGCTGTAGAAATAGCATGATAAAATTTGAAACGTTACGTTGGAAGAACTTTCTTTCGACGGGCAACTACTTTAATGAAATTAATTTTCTAGACAGTTCTACTAACTTGATTGTTGGTGAGAATGGAGCTGGAAAGTCTACAATGCTTGACGCACTGTCATTCGCATTGTTTGGTAAAGCACACCGCAAAATCACCAAGAACCAATTGGTCAATACAATCAACAATAAAGACTGTAGATGTGAAGTGACATTCACTGTGAACAGTATTCAGTATCGTGTAGTGCGTGGTATTAAACCCGCAAAGTTTGAAATCTGGAAAGATGGTACTATGGTCAACCAGAGTTCACACGCAAGAGAATATCAAGAAATTCTTGAGAAGAACATCTTACAGATGTCTCACAAGAGTTTTCACCAAATTGTTGTTCTCGGTTCGTCGTCTTTTGTCCCGTTCATGCAACTCAACTCAACCTCTCGGCGTGACGTGATAGAAGACCTTCTTGATATTAACATATTTTCCAAAATGAATGTGATACTCAAGGAGAAAATCTCTCTCCTCAAAGGCGAGCTTGAGAACAACAACCATTCTATTGAAATGGTCAAGACACGTATATCTTCTCAAAAGAAGTATATTCGTGATTTAACTGCAATCAATACTCAGCAACGAAAAGAGAAAGAATCAGAGATTGCAGAACTGCAAGCAGAGATTGAGACTCTTAATAAATCTAATAGTGTACTGTCAGAGACCGTCAATAATTTTTTGCCAACACTCACACATAGTTTAAGCAATATTCGTGCTAATAAGAGCAAACTAGATGAGTATTATGCACAATTTAAAGCGCAAGTAAGATCTGTAGTCAAAGAAGCAAAGTTCTTTGATGATAATGAGGTATGCCCGACTTGCGATCAAGATATAGCAGAAGATCTGCGCACCAGTAAGAAAGATGCCGCAACGGCTAAAGCAAAAGAACTCAAGTCTGCAATGGATAAAGCAGAGGTTCAGCAGACGCAATATCAAGAAGAGATCACTACTCTCGAAGAGCAGATGGCTAGTTGTCTTGCTGATCAGAACACGATGAACAATAATCAACAGACTATTGATAGACTGAACCGAAACGTCGATCGTATCCGTGCAGATCTTGCGACGATGGAAGATAGTAGTGGTGATATGGGTCAAGCGAATACAGACCTTACCTCATTAGATTCTGAACTACATGGACTGACAGATGATAAGTTTCTTTTAAATGAGAGATCATCTTACAATCGTATTGCTAGTGAGTTATTGAGAGACACCGGAATTAAGACTAAGATTATTCGACAGTACGTACCAGTCATTAATGAATTGACTAACAAGTACTTGCAGATTCTAGACTTCTTTGTCCACTTCGAGTTGGACGATAGTTTTAATGAGACCATCCGATCTCGTTATCGAGACACGTTCTCGTACGACTCTTTCTCTGAGGGTGAGAAACAGCGCATTGACTTGTCTCTATTATTTACTTGGCGACAGATTGCCAAGATGAAGAATTCCGTATCGACTAATCTGTTGATACTGGATGAAACGTTCGACTCTTCGTTGGACGGTGAAGGTGTGGATAACCTTATGAAGATTATCGACACATTGAAAGAAGACACTAACGTCTTCGTAATCTCTCACAAGACTGAACTTGAGGATGCTCACTTTGAACGTAAGTTGTCATTCATCAAAGACAAAAACTTCAGCCGAATGCGAGAAACAACTTGACAAACAACATCAAAATGTTATATAATGTGCAACATATTAACTGAGGAATATATCAATGGAATTATCTAGTCGCACGGTCGAGATCTTGCGTAACTTCTCGACTATCAATCCAAACATTGTAGTCAATGGCGGCAACGTCTTGAAGACCATGTCCATCGCTAAGAATATCGTATCTCGTGCTGAGATCGAAGAGAACTTTCCGAACACTTTCGGTATCTATGATCTCTCTGAGTTCTTGTCTGTGTTGTCTCTGGTGGACAACCCATCGATTACTTTCGGTGAGAACTTCTGTACTGTATCAGATGGTAGTGGTCTATCTTCTGTGCGGTACTTCTACTCTGATCCAGATATGTTGTCTGCTCCTAAGAAAGACATTATCATGCCTGAGTGTGAGGTCAAATTTATACTCACTAACGAAACGCTAAGTAAGATCAAACGTGCGTCGTCTGCTCTAGGTTATGACAACATCTCAATTCGTCCAAATGGCAACTCTATTGAGATATCAGTAATTGATACAGATGACTCCACGTCTAACTCATATTCTATCTTGGTTGAAGGTCAGTTCCCTTTGGATGAGAACTTTAACTTTGTAATGGGTGTTAACAACATGAAGGTGTTGGGTGAAGACTACGAGGTATCTATCTCAACTAAGTTGATCTCACACTTCCGATCAATTAATTCTAATACGCAATACTTTATTGCACTTGAAAAGTCATCGACATACGGAGCATAAAATGACTGAAGACCAGAAAACCTTAAATGACCTTGCAAACCGTGTAGCACGTTCTTGTGTTGCAGTAGTTGATACTGTAGTCACACGTGGCGGATTCAAGGGCGAAGAACTTACGACTATTGGACAGTTGCGTGATCAAGCAATCCAAGTTGTCGCTTTGTATGAGGCAGTAGCAAAGCAGTTTGCAGAAGATGAGGAAGCAGCTGCTTCTAAAAAGAAGTCCAAGTAAAACTTTTAAGACCCTTGAGTCATACTCCCTTTGCCCAGAGTTTGACTTGAGTTAAGATTTATATTATGCCTTATTTGACTCAAGGGTCTTTTTTATGAAATTCTATGATCCCCTGATCGCAAAAGAAACGTCTGTTCACGTTGCGTTGGGGACTGTCATCAACTACCCTTTAAACATCTTCTACACGTGGTTAGCAATAACAAAATGGGGCGTAACCGATCCTTTGATATTGTCCACTATTCTAACTGTAGGTATTTCGTTTGTAGCGTTCACACGCATATACATAGTTCGTAGTCTCACAGAAAGGCGCAAGGCCCAGAGATTATAAATAACGATAATATTGCCGCTATAGCTCAGCAGGTAGAGCAGCTGATTTGTAATCAGCAGGTCCCGTGTTCGATTCATGGTGGCGGCACCACTTTAAAAAGACATAAATATTACTTTACATGAAAGGAGTATTGTAGTATAATACTCGAATTGATTTACATTTATATTATGAGGTATGCATGAGCAATGAGTTTTTATGGGTTGAAAAGTATCGTCCAAGTCGTGTATCAGAAACCATCCTACCGGATGATCTGAAACAGACATTCCAGAACATCGTAGATGGTGGTGAGTTGCCTAATATGATGTTCGCAGGTACTGCGGGTACGGGTAAGACTACGGTTGCGAAAGCAATCTGTGAAGAACTAGACCTAGACTACATCGTTATTAACGGATCTGAAGAAGGTAACATCGATACACTTCGAGGCAAGATTAAACAATTTGCTTCTTCCGTATCTTTGTCGGGTGGGTATAAAGTTGTCATCTTGGATGAGGCTGATTACCTGAATCCCCAGTCTACACAACCAGCACTGCGTGGTTTCATTGAAGAGTTCTCTAAGAATTGTCGGTTCATTATGACTTGCAATTTTGAGAACCGTATCATCGAACCACTGCACTCTCGATGTTCAAAGTTTGCGTTCAGCATCACCAAGAAAGATCTTCCCGCTTTGTGTGGTGGATTTATGGTGCGACTCAAGAAGATTCTCACCGACGAAGGTGTTGAGTTTCAAGAGTCTGTTCTCGCAAACGTCATTATGAAACACGCTCCAGATTGGCGCAGAGTGTTAAACGAATGCCAGAAGAGTTCTATATCTGGAACGCTTAACGTTTCACAGTCAGCAGTAGGCGATGTCTCAGACACGTATACGCAGTTGTTTACTGCGATACGAGATAAAAACTTTAAGAAGATGCGGTCATGGGTCGTTAACAATATGGACCTAGAACCTGTCGCAATCTACCGTGGTATGTACGACAGAATGTATGACCACATCGCACCAAACAGTATTCCTCAGTTAGTCCTGATTCTTGCGGACTATCAGTATAAGAATGCGTTTGTTGCAGATCATGAATTAAACCTTGTCGCCTGTATGACCGAAGTTATGGCTGGTGTCGAGGTAAAAGCATGAATCCATTTGAGTTTCTGAACAGTATAAATTCAACGAAGAAGAACTTGATGGATG
>ERZ802821.1633-NODE-1633-length-11578-cov-13.711_pt1 | contig 11578 bp, 6 predicted proteins | sample MGYA00345648_ERZ802821 | MGnify/ENA primary metagenome ERZ802821 (study PRJEB30503, sample SAMEA104212357) | marine metagenome | biome: Westerlies Biome; feature: [SRF] surface water layer (ENVO:00010504) within the epipelagic zone...; material: water... | reverse complement strand
TATGCTTGTTGGAGAAGTTGATTTCCTCTTAAAAATTGTTGCTAAAGATTGGGATCATTTTCAAACATTCTTAACAAAAAATCTTACCCAAGCTCCTAAAGTTAGTAATGTTAAAACTTCATTAAATATAAGAAGTATTAAAAGTTTACCTGAAATTCCATTTGAAATTATGTCGGAATAACTTCAATTGACAATATTTCATAATGTTTAGTTCCACCAGGAGTGGAAACAACAACGGATGCACCTTCTTCTTTGCCTATTAATGCTTTAGCTATTGGTGAAGCTGTTGATATGAGTTTCAACTCCAGATTAGCTTCATATGGTCCCACTATTTGATAATCTATTTCTTGATTATTCTCTTCATCTAAGATTTTGACTTTAGTCCCAAAAGTTACAGTTTCACCTGATAATTTACTAAGATTTATTACTTCGGCTCTACTAGTTACATCCTCGAGTTCTGTAATTCTTCCTTCAATGAATGATTGTTTATCTTTTGCAGCGTGGTATTCAGCATTTTCTTTAAGATCACCATGTTCTCTGGCAACGGCAATTGCCTGTATTACCTTAGGTCGTTCAGATTTTTTTAAATCACTAAGTTCAGATTTAATCTTTTCAAGCCCAGATAATGTAAATGGTATTTTGTCCATATTAAATTTTCCAAAAAAAATAAATCATCTTCTAAACTTATAATACAAATTATACACTATTCAAAGTATGATTGAAGGGATTTGATTTTTAAATGTTTACTTTTTATGGATTTTATAGCTAATGCGGCTGCTTTAGCACCTTGAAGAGTAGTATAATAAGGTATTTTATTTATAAGTGCAGTTTGTCTAAGAGAGAAACTGTCTTTAATTGAATTTGTTCCTTCTGCAGTATTAATAACAAGCTGTATTTCTTTAGATAACATTGAATCAACTGCATTTGGTCTACCCTCAATTACTTTTTTAATATATTTAGTATCAACATTATTATCATTTAATTTCTTAGCTGTTCCACTTGTAGCGCATATTTTGAAACCTAAATTTTCAAAGTCCTTTGCAATCGCAATAATATTCTTTTTATCATCATCCTTGATGGAAATAAAAACTTGACCTTTTAGTGGTAAATTAATGTTTGCACCAAGCTGACTTTTTGCAAAAGCTTCACCAAAAGTTGATCCTATTCCCATGACTTCACCAGTAGACTTCATTTCTGGTCCCAGAATTACATCTGTTCCTGGGAACCTTGCAAAAGGAAAAACAGCTTCTTTTACAGATATGTGTTTCATTTTATTTTGGGTAAGTTTAAATTCTGATAATTTTTTTCCTGTCATAATTTGAGATGCTATTTTTACAAGAGGAATACCAGTTGATTTAGCAACGAAAGGGATGGTTCTGCTACCTCTGGGATTTACCTCTAGTATAAAAATTTTATTACTTTGAATTGCGAATTGTATATTAATAAAACCGATGACCTTTAATCCTTTAGCAAGTTTTTTAGTTTGTAAAATTATTTCGTTAATAATTAGTTTATCAAGGGTTTGAGGCGGAAGAGCACAAGCTGAATCACCAGAATGTATACCTGCTTCTTCTATATGTTCCATAATGCCTGCAATAAATGTTTCTTCTCCATCAGATATAGCATCAACATCAACTTCAATTGCGTTTTTTAAAAAACTATCTATAAGTACAGGATTATTTCCAGATACCTTTACAGCGTCATTTATATATATTCGCAACTGGTCATTATTATATACTATTTCCATAGCACGACCACCAAGAACATAACTAGGTCTTATCACAACTGGAAAACCAATTTTATTAGCTATTTCAATAGCCTCGTTTTTACTACTTGCAACATCATTTAATGGCTGATTAAGTTCTAATGTTTGTAGTAGTTCTTTAAAGCTCTTTCTATCTTCAGCTAAGTCTATTGCTTTTACAGATGTTCCTAAAATTTTTATTCCTGCTTTTTCTAGACCGGATGAAATTTTTAGAGGTGTTTGTCCTCCTAATTGCACTATTGCTCCAATTACCTTTCCATTTTTATTTTCTTTTTCAATAATAGAAAGAACATCTTCATGAGTTAGAGGTTCAAAATATAGCTTATCGGACGTATCATAATCAGTAGAAACTGTTTCAGGGTTACAATTGATCATAATAGTCTCGTAGCTTGCTTCTGTTAAACTGTACGCTGCGTGAACACAACAATAGTCAAACTCTATACCCTGACCTATTCTATTTGGACCTCCTCCAAGAATAATAACTTTATTTTTTGTGGAAGGGTAAACCTCGCATTCATTAATATTATTTTGCTCATAAGAACTATACAGGTAAGCTGTTTCAGAAAAAAATTCGGCAGCACATGTATCAACTCTCTTGTAAGATGGAAAAATTTTAAGTTTATAACGAAGCTCAGATATTTTCTGGACGCTTAAGTTAGTTAATTCTGATATACGTTTATCAGAAAAACCCATAGACTTTATGTTTCTTAGAAATATTTCCTCTAGAGGAAATAAATTTTCTTTTAATTTTTCCTCAACATTTATTATACCGGCTATTTGTTCTAAAAACCATTTATCCCATCCAGTAATTTTTGAAATATCTTCAATTGAGACTTTATATCTTAATGCTGTTGATATTCTTAAAATTCTTTCAGGAACTTGTTCAGCTAACCAGCCAGATATATTGTCTTTGTCATTTAATGCTTCATTTTGAGATGGAAAAGGTACATCATTTAAACCAGATAAATCTGTTTCTAGAGATCTAAGAGCTTTTTGAAGAGATTCTTGAAATGATCTTCCAATGGCCATTGCCTCTCCTACAGATTTCATGGAAGTTGACAAAAAATTATTACTTCCAGGAAACTTTTCAAATGTAAAACGAGGTATTTTTGTAACCACATAGTCAATAGTAGGCTCAAAACTTGCAGGTGTAGATTTTGTAATATCATTTTGTAATTCGTCTAAATTATATCCTATCGCAAGTTTAGCAGCCACTTTAGCTATAGGAAAACCAGTCGCTTTTGAAGCTAAGGCAGATGATCTACTAACTCTTGGATTCATTTCGATTACAATTAATCTTCCATCAATTGGATTAAGTGCAAATTGTACATTTGATCCACCAGTATCAACACCAATTTCTCTAAGTACCGCAATACTGGCATTACGCATTTTTTGATATTCTTTGTCAGAAAGAGTTAGTGCCGGAGCCACAGTTATTGAATCTCCAGTATGCACGCCCATTGGATCTACATTTTCAATAGAACATATAATTATACAGTTATCAGAATGATCTCTAACAACTTCCATTTCATACTCTTTCCAGCCAAGAAGAGACTCTTCAATAAGTACTTCTGTGTTTGGAGATAATTTAAGTCCATTAGAAACAATCTCAATAAATTCTTCTTTATTATATGCTATGCCACCTCCTTCTCCACCAAGGGTGAAAGATGGCCTAATAATAGCTGGTAATCCTACAAAATCTAATGCTGAATTAGCCTCATCGAGATTTTTGGCAATTTTTGCTCTTGCTGAATCTAATCCAATTTTGTTCATACTCTTTTTAAATAATTCTCTATCCTCAGCTTTATTAATAGAGACTGGTTTGGCACCAATAATTTCTACGTCATTTTTCTTAAGAATACCTGAATTATACAAGTCCAAGGTAGCATTTAAAGCTGTTTGTCCACCCATAGTTGGAAGAATGGCATCAGGCTTTTCTATTTGTATGATTTTTTCAATTGTATTTTTTTCTATAGGCTCAATATAAGTTGCATCAGCCATTATTGGGTCTGTCATAATAGTGGCAGGGTTAGAATTTATTAAAATTACTCTAATACCTTCTTCCATAAGAGCTTTACATGCTTGAGCACCTGAGTAGTCAAATTCGCAAGCTTGACCAATAACAATAGGACCCGCTCCAATAATTAAAACCGATTTTATATCACTACGTTTTGGCATTTTTTGATACTTTTATATGATTTAAAAATTCTTCAAATAGATAAGAAGACTCAGTTGGTCCAGGAGAGGCTTCAGGATGGTATTGTACAGAAAAGATTGGAAGATCTTTATGTTTGAGGCCTTCTATTGAGCTATCAAACAAAGAAGTGTGAGTAATTTCAAAACACTTAGGAAGAGAATTTATATCTATTTGATAACCGTGATTTTGGCTTGTTATTTCAACTTTGTTATTTAATAAATTTTTAACTGGGTGATTAGCCCCTCTATGTCCTTGAGACATTTTACTAGTTGTAGCCCCAAAAGATAGCCCAATTAATTGATGCCCAATACATATTCCAAAAACAGGAATATTTAATTTGAATATTGATTTAAGTAGTTTTCTACATTTTGATTCTGTTGCTGCAGGATCTCCTGGTCCGTTAGATAAGAAAATTCCGTCTGGTTCAAAATTTTCAATTTTTTCAAAATTTGTATCTTCTGGTAACACAACAATATCAGCATTTAAATTTACTAGGTGCCTTAGTATATTTCGTTTAACACCAAAATCGATGACAACTATTTTTGGTTTAAAATTTATATGTTCTATATTTTTTTTGGATAATAATTTGTGAGGACGTTCAGTAAATTTGTATTGCTTCTTTGTAGTTACCAAAGACGAGAGATTTAAACCATCCATTTTAGGGTGTTTATTTAATTCAGATTTCAATTCATTTAAATCAAAATTACCGTTTTCATCATAACATATCATCGCATTACAACTTTTATATTTGCGTATAGTTTTAGTTAGTAAGCGTGTGTCAATCCCAGAAATCCCAGGAATGTTGTTAAAAATTAACCAATCATTAAAGCTTTTTTCAGAACGCCAATTAGATGGAGATGATGGAGGTTGCCTTACAACAATTCCTGCCACAGATCCAGTTTGTCCTTCATCATCAGAACTATTAGAACCTATATTTCCAATATGAGGAAAGGTAAACGTAATTATTTGACCTGCATAAGAAGGATCTGTAACTATTTCTTGATAGCCTGTAAAAGAAGTATTAAAACATAATTCGCCTAGGCTTCTTTTTTTTGAACCAAAAGATGTTCCAAAAAAATGTGAACCGTCACTTAAAATTAATATACTATCTAATATCTTTTTATTAATTTTCTTTAAATCAAATGGAATATAACCGTTATCAGAAAATTCTTTTTTTTGATTTGATTTTTTCATTCCACCCTTTAATTTTTACTTACAAGTTGAAGCATAAGAAATAAGATATTAATAAAATTTTGGGAATAAAAACTAAATAATTTTTACGTATTTTTTTCATTAAAGATGTAATTAGAATGTATTATTATTTTCGTCAATAAAATTAAAAAAAATTAGTTAAATTAATAAAGATTTTATATATTTTTATTTGCATTAATACTTTTAACATCAATAACAAAATTGAGGAAAAAGCAATGACTATAAGAGAAGAAATAAAAAATAATTTAAAAGAAGCAATGATAAAAAAAAATGTCGATTTAATTAGTGCCTTAAGACTAGTTATAGCTTCAATTAAAGATAGAGATATAATAGCTAAAGGTAAAGGAAATGACTTAGGTATTAATGATGAAGAAATAATATCCCTTCTTCAGACAATGATAAAACAAAGAAAATCGTCTATAGACATGTATTTGGAGGGTAAAAGAGAAGATTTAGCAAAAAAAGAACAAAATGAAATAGAAATAATTTCCAAGTTTTTACCCAAACAATTATCTAAGGAAGAAATAAACGATATTATTGATATGACTATAAAATCATGTGAAGCCTGTTCTATGAAAGATATGGGTAAAGTAATAAATATATTAAAAAAAAAGTACAATGGAGAAATGAACTTTGGGGATGTTAGTAAAATCGTTAAAAGTAAGCTAACTAGCTAATAAATTTAATTGATAAAAAATAAGTATAAAATGGATATAAAAGAAGAAATCAAAAATTCAATTAGATTATCTGAGGTTATTGGAAAAAATATATCTCTGAAAAGACGTGATAAATCTAATTACATTGCTCTATGTCCTTTTCATAAAGAAAAAACACCTTCTTTCAATGTTTCAGATGATAAAGGTTTTTTTCATTGTTTTGGATGTGGGAAAAATGGTGACATTTTCACTTATTTGATGGAAATGGAAAATGTAACTTTTGTAGATGCTTTGAAGAAATTGGCAGATCAAGCAGGAATAAATTATAATTATGATACGTTTTCTGAAAATCCAAAATTAAAAAATCAACTTCATCTTTTAAAGAGAGTTTCTGATTCTTATGTACAAAATCTAAATGCCCCTATTGGAGAAAAGGTAAGAAACTATTTGTACGAAAGAGGAATAAATAAATCTATAATTCAAAATTTTAGAATAGGTTATTCTGGCAATTTAAAATCGAATGATTATTTGGTATTACGTTTGAAAGAAGAAGGCTTTTCTATTTCTGATATGATTGAAATTGGTTTAGTTAAAGAAAATCAAAACAAAAAGCATACTTTTTATTTTCAGCAGAGGCTTATGATTCCTATTTTAAATAACTCAGGAAAGGTAATTGCTTTTGGTGGTAGATTAATAGGAGAAGGTAACCCTAAATATTTAAACTCTCCTGAAACATTTTTATTTCACAAGAGTAAACAATTATTTGGAGTTATGAATGCAAAAAAATATCTGAATAATAAAAGATTAGTTGTTTGCGAAGGTTATATGGATGTTATCTCATTAACTTCACATGGATACCCTGCTGTTGCTTCGTTAGGTACAGCATTAACAGAAAATCAGATTGAAAATATTTTTAATATATCTGATGAAGCTTTTCTGGTTTTTGACGGAGATAATGCAGGTCAAAATGCCACATTAAGAGTATTCGAAAAATATCTTCCAAAGTTGAAATTGAATAAAAAATTAAAATTTGTTTTTCTACCAGACCGTCTTGATCCAGAAGAATTTATTAATAAAAATGGCTTAAATGAATTTGAAAAAATTTTAGATGGAGCAATGGGTGCTCTAGACATGATATGGATGCAAGGTTTAAAAAAAATTAAAGAAAATGATCCTGAAAGTCATGCTTTATTTTGGAATTATTTGAGAAGTAAAGTTAATTTAATTGAAAATATTAATATTAAACAAGCTTTTAGAGATGAAATTGAAAAAAGAATTAAATTATTTAGAAAGAAAAATAGCAATCCATTTAATAAATTTAATAATTTAGAAGTTTTTAATTATAATTTATTTTCAATTAAAAGAAATCTACCTAAAACTGGAATTGAAATTAAAATTGGAGCAATTATTTATATTATGTTATTGTCCCCAAAAATAATTTTAGAATTTGATGAAAAAATTTCTTTAATTGATTTTAGAAAAGCAGATTTAAATGAATTGAAGCAAGCAATTCTAAATTCAGTTAGTAAATCACCTCAAATAAATTCTATAGATTTACAGCAAGATATGATAACTAAAGGTTTTACTATCCAAATTAAAAAATTTATGCAAAGTAATTATCCTTCAAGATTGGACTTAGATTTGAATGACATAAATGATGAAAAGGTAAAAAAAATTTTTCAGGAACTATTGGACTTAGTTGATATAAGGAAGATTAGTTTTTCTGAGAATAATCAAAATTAAAATGAGATAATATATGCTGGCCAAAACTGAAAATAAAAGAAATACTAATAAAAACTTTAATGATAGCCCTATTTTAGATCTTAATAATTCAGCTATTAAATCACTTATTAAAAAGGGTAAGGTAAACGGTTATGTTACGTTAGACGATTTAAACTCTGCTTTACCACCAGGAGAATATTCTTCAGAACAGATTGAAGATATTCATTCCGCGATTAATGATATGGGCTTAAATATAGTTGACCAGCAAGAGGAAACTTCTTTAGAAGAATCAGATGATAAAAATGCTGGAAATTTATCTGACGAAGAGGGCGCTCGTTCTGATGACCCCGTAAGAATGTACTTGAAAGAAATGGGGTCAGTTGAGCTTTTATCAAGAGAAGGTGAAATTTCTATTGCAAAGAGAATTGAAGCTGGAAGAGAGTTAATGGTTGGTGGAATTTATGAGTCACCCCTAGCTATGAGAGCCTTTGTCAAATGGAGAGATGAAGTTGATGATGGAACAATGCTGTTAAGAGACATTATTGATCTTGAAACAACATATGCCCGTATCAATGGTGGAGCTAATGAACCAGAAGTTTCAAATGATAATCTCAAAAGTGATAAATCGAATCAGTTAAACCCAACTTTAAAAATACATGAAATAAATGTCAGTAATACAAGTGATGATATTCTTGAAAAGAATAAGGAAAAAGACAAAATAAACAACAATAACGATAGTGATGATGTCAATGAAGATGATAGTGAAGACGAAAATGAGGAAGATGATATTAATTTGTCTTTAGTTGCTATGGAAGCAGAAATTAAAGAGCAAATTCTAAAAATGATAGATGAAGTTGCTAAAACTTTTAAAGAAATTCTTACGCTTAGTGAAAGAAGAATTGCAAGATTAAGAAAAGGTGAAAGTTTAGTTCCAAGATCTGAAAAAAGATTACACGAACTAAGGATTTTACTTATTGAACAAATGGAAAAGATTTACCTCAACAATAATAGACAAGAAGAGCTTATAGATCAGATGTATGGTCTAAACAGGCAAATAACTAACGTAGAAGGATCTTTGTTAAGGTTAGCTGAAAACTCTGGTGTAAAAAGAAAAGATTTTATTAACAGCTGGGTAGGTAATGAAATTAACCACAATTGGGCAATAAAGCCAGGAAAGTCAAAAAATTGGGATAAATTTGCTTCAGAATATAATGATCAAATAGTAGGAATTTGCGATCAGGTATTTGACTTTGTAAATAATGTTAGTTTGCCTATTCAAGAATACAAAAAACTTATACAAATAATACAAAGGGGAGAGCGTGAAGCTGCTCGAGCTAAAAAAGAAATGGTAGAAGCTAATTTAAGACTAGTAATATCTATTGCTAAAAAATATACGAATAGAGGTCTTCAATTTTTAGATTTAATTCAAGAAGGTAATATAGGTTTAATGAAAGCAGTTGACAAATTTGAATATAGAAGGGGTTATAAGTTTTCGACATATGCTACATGGTGGATAAGACAAGCCATAACACGTTCGATTGCAGATCAGGCAAGAACTATCAGAATACCAGTTCATATGATTGAAACAATCAATAAACTTGTTAGAACATCAAGACAAATGCTTCATGAAATAGGTAGGGAACCAACCCCTGAAGAATTGTCTGAAAAGATTTCAATGCCACTTGATAAAGTAAGAAAAGTTTTAAAAATTGCTAAAGAGCCAATTTCACTTGAAACGCCAGTAGGTGACGAGGATGACAGTCATTTGGGAGATTTCATAGAGGATAAAATGGCAGTTCAGCCTCTTGAAGCTGCTATTCATGCTAATTTACGAGAGACTACTACTAGAATATTAGCCAGTCTAACACCAAGAGAAGAAAGAGTTTTAAGAATGCGATTTGGTATTGGTATGAATACTGATCACACTTTAGAAGAAGTTGGACAACAATTTAGTGTTACCAGAGAAAGAATTCGTCAGATTGAGGCCAAAGCCTTAAGAAAGTTGAAACACCCAACAAGATCAAGAAAATTAAGGTCATTTCTAGAAAATTAAGTTTCAATCTTTATACACTTACTCTTTACATAATTAATTTGTGATTGTATAAACCAGCGTGAATATTATGAGTAAATCATAATTATACAGGCCTGTAGCTCAACTGGTTAGAGCCCTCCGCTCATAACGGAGTGGTTGGGGGTTCAAGTCCCTCCAGGCCTACCATTTTCCAAAAAATATCCTTGATTATTTTTTTAGAGAAATTTTAATTAATATATTTTATGGTTATTTAATTATAAAATCTTTAAGGGTAAAAATGACTAAAAAAAAATATAAAGATTTAAGAAGTGCAAGATGGTTTTCTCCTCAAGACGTCAGGTCTTTTGGTCATAGATCCAGAGCAATGCAGATGGGTTTGAGCAAAGATGACTGGGAAAACAAACCACTCATAGGTATAATTAACACGTGGTCTGATATACAACCTTGTCATACACATTTTAAACAGAGAGTTGAAGATGTTAAAAAGGGTATCTATCAATCTGGAGGGTTTCCAGTTGAACTTCCCGCTATTTCTCTTGCAGAGATGTATGTAAAACCTACTACCATGCTTTATAGAAACATGCTTTCAATGGAAGTTGAAGAGTTAATAAGATCCCATCCTATAGATGGTGTTGTTTTAATGGGGGGTTGTGATAAAACAGCACCAGCTTTAACAATGGGATCAATAACTTTAGATTTACCCATGATTTTTTTACCAGCTGGTCCAATGTTAAGAGGTAATTTTAAAGGTAAATTTTTAGGAAGTGGTTCTGATGGTTGGAAATATTGGGACGAATTAAGAGCGGGCAATATAAGTAATAAAGATTGGGAAGATGTTGAAGCTGGAATTGCTAGATCCTACGGACATTGTATGACAATGGGAACTGCAAGTACAATGACTGCTATAACAGAGGCTCTTGGGTTATCTTTACCAGGTGCCAGTTCTATTCCAGCCGCAGACTCAAACCATATAAGAATGTCAACAGATGTAGGAAGAAGAATTGTTGAAATGGTTTGGGAGGATTTAACTCCATCTAAAATAATAACTGAAAAATCAGTTGATAATGCTGTTACTGTAGCTATGGCAATGGGTTGTTCTACAAATGCTATTATTCACTTAATTGCTATGGCAAGGCGAGCTGGTGTTAATTTGACAATGGATGATTTAGATCAAAAAGGAAGAGAAATTCCTCTTATTGCTAATATTAGACCATCGGGTAAAGACTATTTAATGGAAGATTTTTTTTATGCAGGTGGTATTTTAGCTCTAATGCATGAATTGAAAGAAAAACTTAATTTAGATGAAATAACAGTTTCAGGCCTAAGTTTAAGAAAAATTATTTCTGAAACAAGAACTATCAACGATGATATAATTCGTCCATTGGATAATCCAATTTATAAAGAAGGATCATTAGCAGTGCTCAAAGGTAATTTAGCTCCTGATGGTTGTGTGATTAAACCAGCTGCATGCGATATGAAATTTTTTAAACATAAAGGTCCAGCTATAGTTTTTGATAGTTATCCTGAAATGAAAGATATAATTGATAGAGATGATTTTAATGTCACAGAAAATCATATTTTGGTGCTAAGAAATGTTGGTCCGGTTGGTGGTCCTGGTATGCCTGAATGGGGTATGATGCCAATTCCAAAAAAACTTCTCAAAAAAGGGGTTAGAGACATGGTTAGGATTTCAGATGCCAGAATGAGTGGCACTAGCTATGGAGCGTGTATTCTTCACGTGGCTCCTGAAAGTTTTATAGGTGGTCCATTATCCTTGTTAGAGACCGGCGATATTATTGAAATTGACATCGAATTGCGCTCAATTAATATGTTGGTTGAAAAAGAAACTTTATCCTTAAGAAGAAAAAAAATTAAACCTAAAGAACCTAAAGCGGGGAGAGGATGGTTATGGATGTATAGTAATCACGTAACACAAGCAAATAATGGTTGTGACTTTGATTTTTTAGAAACAAATTTTGGAAAATCTGCTAAAG